>JAEEGK010010648.1_pt1 | contig 21183 bp, 6 predicted proteins | sample 8958771 | NCBI WGS metagenome assembly JAEEGK01 (sample SAMN16246547, study PRJNA631951) | gut metagenome | biome: gut microbiome; feature: rumen; material: SC-attached | host: Bos | place: Iran: Karaj | collected 2018-10 | reverse complement strand
TAGATTAAAAGAAAAAATACAAGATTTAGAAGAAAATATAAAAAAAATTAATAATGGAATTTTACCTAAAAATCCTGATCCAAATATAGAAGTTATAGATTGTTTATTTAGTGAAGATGATGATGATGATTTAGAAGAAGATTTTGAAGTTAAAAAAGAAGAAGAACAAGAAATTCAATTTCCAGATAAATTAAATGCCAATAAAACAAAAACTAATGAAAATAATAATTCAGTTCCTAAATTAGATTTAAGTCAAGTTTTGGGAAAATATAAAAAACCAGAAAATTTAAAAATTATTAATGCTGAAGGAAAAAAATCACATAGAAGTGGTGATGGAGAAATTATTGATAAATTAAATGCTCAAATTAAAATTTTTAAACAAACAATTCAAAGATATAAAGATAGAATTAAAAAATTAAGAGAACAACTTTTACTTTTAAGAAATAAAAATAAAATATTGGAAAGTACTCTTCATAATTTAAATCATAATAATAATAATAATAAAATGGATGAATCAATGAATGTTAATGTTAGTCAATTTGGTGATTTAAATTCTACTAGTCAAAATACTCATAAAAATGCTGATAATAAAAATGAAGAAAATGAAGACAAATCAGATAATATTGATATTAAAGAAGAAAATAAATAATTGATATATATTTTATAATATTTAAAATGTTTATTTTCTTAAATATTTTATAAATTTTTAATTAATTAATTTAAATTAATTAATAAATAAAGATTGAATATATTATAGGCTTTTTTAAAAAAAATTCTTTTTCATTTCTGTTTAATGGTAAATTAAATTTTTCATATAAATTGAAATAAATTATTAAAATTTTAATTATTTATATAAAACATTTAAAAATAAAATTTCTATTTATATTATTCGTTGAATTTAATTTTTATATCAAATAAAAAAAAAATTATTTGAATTTGATTTTTAATATTATTTTATGAAATTATTATATTATCAAATGAATTTTAAGTGGAATTCTAAATACTAAAATCAATCTATTTTTTCTTTCTAAATTCTATTAAAATCACTAAATGCAATTAAGATGATAATTCTCTTATTAACATATTTAATTAATTATATTTAAATTTAAGTGAATTAAATATAAAAAAATAATTAATATTTTTATTTATTATAACAAATTTGGATATAAATACTTTAATTTTATTGCTAAAACTGAACAATTATTGAAATTAATATAAAAATTTATTTATTAATTATTTCTAATTTACAATCAATATTTATCATCAATCCAATCTTCTAATTCTTTCGTTTGATTAATAACTTTTGTTGGAATAATTTTAAAAATACATCTTGAAATAAGAAGAATATGAACTAATTTTTGAATATAAAATATCATAATATAAAGACAAAATCCCCATAAACAAATAACCATAAATATTATAATTGTAGTAATTAATTTTTTCATTTTATCAGAATATACTATTTCACTTTCATTGAAAATATCAATAAATTTAATTGGAATTTTTCTAAAGTAATTTTCTTGATAATATTCTAATTTTTTAAAAGATTCAGATTGAAATTCAATATAAGGATCATAATTTGACGATTGATTTGTTTTTATATTATAAAATGAATTTATTGTATATATCATATCTTTAGTTAATTGAAGTAAATTTTCAACAGAACAAAATTCACCAATAAAAGTATCTTCTTTACACTTCTTATAATCAGAACTATCTGATTCATATAAAATTGGACATAAACTTAAAAAATATTTTTCTTGATAAAATTGAGTGAATTTAGTATATTCTTTTATTTGATTTATTATTTCTCCTTTATATTTTTCTCTAGCCAAATTTCTATATTTTAAATAATTTGTAATACCACAATTTGTTAATTGCATTTTTAAATTTAATATATCTAAAGAACTTTGAATGAAATCATCAAACAAAAATTTTTTCGCTTCAAAAAGTTTATTTTCACTTTTAATGAATTGTCTAGTTTCAATATAAATTGGAATAACAAAAGCACCAAAAATAATTAAAAGAATTATAGAATGAAAATAAGAATAACTTAAAATAGTTAATTTTTTATGAAGAGATGGATCATAATAACCAATAGTTTCTTCATTTTCTTCTTTTTCTTCTTCTTTTTCTTTTTCAAAATTAGTCACTTCAGAAGTTTCATTAACTCCATTTCTATTTAAAGCTTTTTCTGTTCTTCCTCTAAATTTAGATAATATTGATTTATTAAATATTCTAATTGTTTTTATTGTATCTTGAATTAATAAAGGATCAATTTTACTCATTTTAATTAATCCATCTTCCATATTTTTATTTGTTAAATAAAGGAATAATGCATAAAAACCGGCAAATATTAAAGTAAATATAATATATACAATAAGAATAATATCAAGCATTTTTATTTTAGATTTATTTTCTTTTGAACATATTTCAGTTGAATTATATGAAAAATCTAATAATTCTGGAAATATTGTTTCATAATTTTTTGTAATTGATATTGTTTCTAAATCTTTAACATAAATTTCATTATCTGTATTTTTATATTCAAAAGGAAAATTATACTCAGTTGTATTCAATAATTTATTAATTGTTGATATTTGTTGGGATATTGCTATCATAAAACCAATTTTATCATTAGATAAAGTAGATACAGAATCACTAATAACTTTAAATAATGTTTGTTGATTATACTCATCATCAATAAATTCAGAATATACTAATTCAAGTTGAGATTTATAATCAATAACAGTATTATAAAAAAAAGACATAAATTCTTTTTGATTATTAACATAATCTTTATAAGCACTTTGTTTATTTGTATTATTTGGAACTTGATGATCATTAAAAGTATAAGGATTAAAAGTAATATCTCCATGTTCATTTATAATATCACAAATAGCTTTTAAGGAAGTTAAAACAGAAACACCTTCAATATATAAAAAAGTAATATAATTGATATTAGAATGAATAGAATCAATTGTTGTAGTCATTGAAGTAAATTGATCAAATTTAATCATATAAATACCATTAAATATAAGAGTAACAAGCATAAATAAAATAAATAGAAATTTAATTAATATTATAGTATAAAAACTTGAAACATTTCTCATTATATTACTTTTAATTTCTTGAACTCTTGTTTTTTTAGTAATAGAATTAGTATAAGCACTTGAAGAAGAATTTTGAGAACCATTTTCATCCATAACAGTTGTTGAATTAGCTCCTAAAACTCTACTATATAATAATATTTCTTGATGAAAAGAATCCACATCATCTCTAAATTGTTCATCTTCATTAACTATCACATTAAAATTTTCCAAATTACTTTTCATCTTATTTAAATCATCAAGAGTTTCCTCTTCAAAATCTTTTATTCCTTGTAAATATTTTCTCCTATCAAAAAGTTTTTGTTTATTATTATTATTATCATCATCTTTTTCTTTATTGTCTATATTAAATTTCATCATTTTATCTTTATCATCACTTTTACTATTATCATTATTATCATTTGTAGAAGCTTCAATATTATCTTTATTATCAATGCATCTAATTTGATAACCTATCTTTCCTTCACCATATTTAATTTGTGAAAAAGAAATAATAAATTTAAAAACTTGATCATTTCCTTCATTTAATTTATCAAGTAAATTCATTAATTCAGCATAATTGTTATTATTATTAGAAGTAAAAAAAGATCTATATCTTCCAATAGCATTTTGAAATTCTTGATCATGATCTTGTCCACCATAAGATTGATTAAGTGATTTACTTCCTGTTGAACTTTCAAAATTTCCATTTAACATTTTACCATTTTCATCATAAAAATTTTCATCATCTTCGTGAGAATTTTCTGTTATAATATCACTTGATAATTTCTCTGAATCTTCTCTTTGAATTCCCATTGTCATTGAAATAAAATTTTTTTGCTTATTTTCTTCAGCTATATATAATTTAAATATAGGAGGTACTGTTAATTCCCATTGAACATCTGCATTTTCATTTATTTCAAAATCTAATTCGGCTCCTTCATTTTCATCATTTTCATTGAAATTTAAATTATTTGATGTATTATTTGTTCTTGATGACATTTGTGAAATATCATCATTTGTTATTTTTTGATTTTTATTATATGTTATATCATTGTTATTATTATTTTTATCTTTATTTCTTGAATAACTAGTTTTTACTAATGGATTATTTGCCATAAAAATTTGATAATGTTGAATAAATTCTTTACATATCATCCAAAAAGGAACATCACAATCTTGGAAAATTCCTGAATTTAATCTAAATAAATTATATAATTTATCACTCATTCCTTGAATATTATAATCTTGATCTAATAATATTACATCATCTAGATTTTCTTTAGTTATCATTGCACAGAAAAACATACTTTCACTTAATATCGGGAATAATTTAACTGATAAATCTATTACAATTAAAGCATTTTTTTTATCTTTTGCATATGTTCTAAAAGTTTTATCTATTATTCTTTTTTCACCTATATTAATATTTCTTTGCATAAATCTTTTATGATCTTTTTCAAACATTCTTGGCATTAAAATTCCAATATTCATTCCTTTTAATTCTTCTTCTTTATATAAAAATATAGAAGATAAATTTTCACTTACTTTTTCAATCATTCCTTCTTTTCCTCTATCTCCAGAACAAACAATTATTCCTGTATCAATATTAAATAAAGTATTATAATAATTTAATATTCCTTCCATTGCAAAATTTTTATTTCTAACTTTCATTAATTCTCTTAAAGTAATATTATCGTCATTTATATATTCAACGTATAATTCATATAAATCAAATATTTCATTACATCCATTATATGTTTCAAATAATTCTTTCCATATATCATCTATTTTTTGTTTTGTTACTCTAATTTTATCAGTTAAAGAAAATATTTTATTAAAATCTAATTTTTTTCTCTTACAATCTTTAGTAATAAACAATTCCCAAAAATCAGTACTTAAATTAATATCAGAGGAAATTTCTAAAAAAAATTTTTCACTTAAATCTTGATATTTAAAATACATTGAAGTATTTATTTCTTCTAAAGTACTTGCAACTTCATCAGAAGGTTTAGTCATTTTAACAAGAGCTTTTGAAATTAATTCTCCAGTTCTAAATAACATAAATTGTTCTTCTAAAGATAAATTTTCTTCTCCTGCTTTTTGATAATAATACATTGCTCCACAAAAATTACCTATTGTTTGCAAATAATACATAGAATAATTTAATTGTATATCACTCATATAATATTTTTGAGAAATATAAAAATCAAAAACAAATGTTATGAAGTTAAATAAGTATACTCTATCATTTATTTCCTTTTGATTTGGTTTTGACCATTCATCTGTTATTGGTAAATAAAATTTTTTTTTATTTACTTTTGAAGGACATTCTATTAAAGGACATTCAACTTTATGTAAATGAATAATTCCTACAATTTCAGCTTTATCTTCAGGATTAGTTTCTATTGTATTTAATTTAGTAATTAGATATTTAATGTATAATAAAATATCATATTTTGTTTTTAATTTATGAAAAGGAGTATCTAAAGTTAATTTTTGATACATTGTATCTGTCATGTTATATTGCATCCAAAAAAGAGTTAGTGCTATAAATAAAAAAACTATTGAAACTTGAGTAACTTTAATAAAATAAAATATTAAACAAAAAAGTGAAGCCCAAACATAAAGTAAATGAAAATATCCTATTAAGAAATTTATTAGTGGATCATAATAAGGATGTTCATCTAAAAAAATCTTAAGAAAAACAAAAGATAATATTATATTATATAATATAAATATTAATCCTCCTAAATTATAAGTAAATGTTAATATTATTGAAAAAAAAACACAATTTACATTCATATATAATTCATATTTTGTGGTTACTCTTGACATTACTGAATTTGATAACATAAAACTTTCATTATAAAATAAAGAAAGAAATAGTTCTAAAAATATCGCATAAAAAAATGATAACAACATTATTATTAATAAAGGAATTTTACCAGATAAATCACATTTAACATTTTGTTCTTTTGAAAAATTAGGATTATCTTCTCCAAAACACATTAAACTTAAACAAAAATCTAAAGTAGGTTGATATAATACATAGAAAAATAATTTAAGAAAAAAATTTATAGTAACTTCACTTACTGAATAAAAAATAACTTTTCCTGTTTTTTTCATTCTATAAATAAAAACAATAGTAATTAATACAAGAACTGAAAAAAGAATAAATAAAATAAAGCTATAAGCATTATAAGAATTTTCAAATAAATCTCTTATTCTAATAATTTTTTGTAATAGCATTAAATATTTATCTGGTAAAATATCATTTTTTAAAATTCCAACTTGAACAGAAAAAAAACCACTGATTAATTGACTGTAATATATTGTTACCATTAAAATTGCTTCTATTCTTGAAAATGTTTTATGAGATACTAAACTATCCATATAACGAAAAAATTTAGTTTTATTATCAATTTCATTTCTTTCATAAAATTCTATTTCTTTTGACATTATTTTAAAGCAAAAATTAAAACAAAAATATTAATTTTTACCGTATAAATTAATAAAATTATAAATTATTTATATTTTTTCTTTTTTTAAAATTAAATTTTAGGCATTTTCAAAAAAATAAATCTTTTTTTCATATTAATAATAGAGATCTTTTTTACGCAAAAAAAAATTTAATTCATAAGGTTTTTTAGATAAATTAATGTAAGGTTTTTTTATTTTTATTTTCCGAAGATATTTTGAGCCTGGTTTAATTTCTGTTAAAACACTATGATTAATTTTCAATTTTCTTTTATTATTTAAATTATAAGTTTCATCATTACAACTTTTAAATTCTTCTCTATTAGTATAATTTAATTTTAAATTATAATTTCTAGAACTTTTACTTTTAAGATTTTTAGAAGTTAATAATGGATAATTATTAACACTATCTTCTTTATTATTTTCATTATTTAAATTATTATTTTTTTCATTTAAATCAATAATTATTTTTTCTTTTTTTTTTTCTCTTATTAAACTTCTTTGTTTATTTAATCTTTTTTTATAATCTAATGATGGTGCTTTAAAAGTTTGTAATCTATTTTCATAAACTCCACTATTTATATCTTGGAAAATAAAAGCATGAACAAAACCAGTTTTTTTTAATTTAACAATTTGAACTTGATCAAGAAATTTTTTATAATCAAATTTACCTATGAATAAATTTATATTTTCTTGTTCTTCATCTTCATCTTCATCATCATTTTGTTTATTTCTGCTAAATTTTATACTTTTAATTTTATGTTCATTTGGATTTGTTAATAATTTTAATTCTTTTTTACAATTTCTAATATATAATTCTGTTAAAATTGATGTTTTTTTATTAAGTTCTAATGATAATAATTTTATTTTATTTTTTATTTTTTTTGCTTTATTTTTTAAATATTTAATTTCTAATTGTGAAAAAGTATAATTTAAATATTTTTCTTCAGTAAACATTGCTTTTTTGATTTTTGTTATATAACTTTGAATTTTATCTTTAATAGTTTCTGATTTTTTTTCTTTATAATATCTTTGAAAAAAAGTTTCAAATTTATTATCTTCTTCTTCTTTAATTATTTTTTTTATATTTCTTAATAAATCACAAAAAATATCAGTATATTTTACACTTACAAAATAACCCACTTTTTGTTTTATAATATCTTTTGTTTTCATTGATTAAAGTTTATTTACAATAATTTAATAAACTAATTATTTATAATTAATTCAAAATAAATAAAAAAATATTACTTAATTATTATTTAATATATTATATCTTTAACCTTAAATTTTTAATGTTATAAATAAATAAAGTTTAACTGGAAAAAAATAAAAATAATAAAATTTTTAATAATCAAACTTATCTAAAGCAAACTTATTATCAATATATACAACAATTAATATACAAAATAAATAACTTTCCAAAAAAAAAAGTTAATAATTATAACTTTTATCAGAAAGAAAAGTAATTTTACAATTTAAATCTTCATCATCATCACCATTAGATTTAGTACTTGTTGAAGAACTATGAATTTTTTCGGAAAAATTTTTATTGGTTTGAAATAAAGATAAATTTTGAAATACAGGAAGTCTATGATTTAAAGGTATAAAATCAATAAAAGTAAATATATAATAATAAGGTAAATTTAAATTTTTTTTTTCATTATGTAAAAAATTACATCTTGAACCATAAGGACAAAAACCAAATTGATTAAATCTTTTACAAGGTTTTTTCTTATAATTTATCCCTATTGATTTAGTGTTTAATTCATTTTTACCATGTGCAAATCTACATTTTATTCCATAAGGACATTTTCCTGTTTGCATATATTTTTGGCAAAGTTCTGTTTTATATTTAGGATCTTTTTTATGTTCTTCTTCTATTAGTTTTTTATATATTTTTGTGTTTTGTTCTACATTTCTATCTTTAAGTTTTAAATTTAATGAAGGATTCTCAAATAACATTTATATTTTTTTTAATTAAATTTATTTGTTTTTTATTTTTTTTTAAAAATTAATATTAATTATTAATTTCAATAAATATATTAATGGAAAAAGAAATATTATTTTCCAAAATAATATCTATTAAAAGACTCTTTTTGTTAATGAATTGTCAAAAAAATTATTTCTTTTGAAAATTTTTAAATCTTTCCTTAAAGTAAATATAAAAAACCAAAGTTCTGTGGTAGACGAATAACTTGCAAAAGAAAATTCAAATGAAATTAGAATATATTTTTTATAAATGATTGATTAATATTTATTTTTTCATTTAATCAAATTATTCTTAAATTTTGGGATTTTAATTGATAATTTTCATGTCTTCTATCTGATTCAATAAATTATCAATCTGATTTTATTGAATAATAAAAAAATATAAAAAAAGGAAAATTTATTCATAAGAATATAAATTAAAAATATAAAAAATATAAATTTAAATTTACATAATCCATTGACTTAATTTATATAAAAATCCAAAATATTTACCTTTTCCTAAATACCTAAATAAAGTAATTATAAAACAGGAAATAAAAGGTAAAATATTCATAATAAAAAAAGTAATTGTAGTACCTTCAATCCAATTAATTCTAGTATTATACATTACATCACAAAAAGCTGAAATATAATACCAAAAAGTTAAAATAAGAACAAAATTAATAACAAGAAAAAAGACATTTAAATTTTTCATACTACATAAAATAGAATTACTTTGTCTAATAAATTTATCTTTATTTTTCTCAGCTTTAATTAAGAAGTCTAATCTTTTAGTATAAACTGCAGTACATTTAGATATCATTCCTCCTAAAACATTAACAATAGAAGAATAAATACATCTTCCAATTTCATTTTGTATTAAAGTAATTAATTTAAAACTTTTTCCTTTTGAATGTATTTCTGAACTAATATAACTTTCATCAAAGAATAGAGCAGTAATAAAAAAATAAAAAGAAACTTCAAATATATAAGATATAATTTTAATATGAAAAGATTGTAAAGGATTAATATTGAAAAATAAATTAATAATATCTTGCTTTTTTTTTAATAAACCCCAATAAAAAATACAGAAATTTCTTTTATCATATTTTATAGCATCTTCCACAGACATTTCATTTAATTCATTTTCTTCAAAAACTTCTTCTTTAATACTTACTCTCCTTTCTTGAATTTCCCTCATATCACTTATTCCTCCTCTTCTTCTAATTATACTATCTCTTTGTCTTTCATTATTATTTGAATTTTTATTATTATCATTATTATTATTATCAGTCTTATTAATACTTATTATATCATTTATATTTGAATTATCTGAATTTGAGCTATTTGAACTACTTGATGAAAGTGAAGAATCTAAACTTTCATTTTTTGATTTTTGAGTGTTTAAAAAGGAATTTAACATTAATGTTTTTGAAGAAGAAAAACTCTTGATATTTTTTGATGAGGATTCATTATTTGGATTTGTTACATTGTTAATTGTTTTTTCTTTTGTTGTTAAATTTTTTCTTTTTTTTCTAGGAGTTTCTTTATTTTCTAATTCTCTTCTTTTTTTCTTTGAAGATTTTAAATTAAAAATTGAGATAATTTTAGCATTTCTTAAATATTCATTATTATCCATTAAATTATGAAAAAAATCTAATTTAGGAGATGAAATGTTTTTTAATTTAGATAAACTTCTGCTGTTCTTATTTTTAGATTTTGAAGATGTTTTCATTTTTGTTGATTGATTATAATTCTCTGTATTTTTCATTCTTGAAATAGTTTCTTTATGATTATAATTAGAATTTAATCTTTCATCATTATTGTTTTCTCCTGCTTCTTCTATTCGATCATTAATATAATCATTGAATTTTAAAGTTCTTTTTCTTGGAGGACAAGGTTCAGCAGAATAAATATATTGAGATAAATATTTATATAATTTATCGATTCCATTGTTATAATAATGAAAAGTATAAATAATTTGAATAATAATAAAAACAAAAATAGTCCATCCTCCAATATTTTTTAATTCCCTTTTATTAAAAACATTTTTATAACATTTAAATAATTCAAAATTTGCAGTTGAAACAAAATCTACAATATCACTAGTAAGAGAATTATTTAAAATTTCAATAACAAAATTGGTTTTAATATTGCAATCACAAACAGCTTCCATTGAAGTAAAATTAATTTCTTGATAAGTACAATCATTTTGGCAAACAGAAATATTTTGGAAATACCTTTTTCTTTCATTCAAAGGAACATCTTTTCCATTTTGAGAAGTAAATCTCATGCAAATTTCATTAAAAAAAGCATCATTAATATTATATATATCAATTCCATTATCAGAAAAAAATTTAGCTAAATTAATATTACCTGCATTAATTTGATTAATAGGAATTGTAATTAGAATTTTATCACAAACCGAAGAATCTAATCTTTCTCCATTATTAGAATAAATTGAATAGCCAATTGAATCACTATTTGGATTTGAAGTAACATCAGTTTTTAATATTATTAAAGGAGAATTTGAAGGAAGATTATAATATTCACGAAGTTTATTAGGACAATTTAATAAATCTAATTTTGATAAATGATTTAGTGATGAAACACACTCATTTGATTTATATATTAATGTTGTATATTGCTCTTTTATATTTTCAATATATACTACTATATTTTCTCTTTCATTATAATTTTTGGAATAATTTAATACTAATGCATTTATTTCATTTGATAAACTTTTTAATGGAATATCTGATAGATGTTTTTCATAATAACATTCATCATTTTTATTTTCGCATTTATGATTTTTTTCATTTTTTGAATAACCAAATGGACATTCTTTTACACATTCATTATTAAATTGATATAATATTATATTTGAATTATTAATATAATTATTACAATCGGATACACATTGTTGATTTTCTATTAATAATGGTTTATCATTTGGACAATGATTTGTACATATGATATTATTATTATTATAATACCAATAATTCTCACATATTCTATTACAATTTGTTTCTTTTAACTTATTTTTTTGATAACCTTCTTTACATTTTATACATTTATTATCAAAGCTATTTCCTTTTGTTAAACAAGAAGAACAACTTTCGTAACAAAGTGAATAATAATATTTGTCCAAATAATAGTTTAAAGGAGGAGTATCATAACATTCACTATTAATATCATAATATTTATCAATTTTATAATAATTAACTCGACAATCAATACATTTATATTTAGTATCTTTACAACCAATACAACTTGAATCACAATATTCAATTAATTGTTTTTCTTCATTAAAAACATAATTATCATCATTTTCAATTTTATCTAATGACCAACATTCAGAAGGAAAATTGGAAACTTTATAATAATTATCTAAACATTGTTTTTCTGAAGAAGAATAAATTGCACAATTCATATTATTTTCACTTCCTTTTCCATTACAAGTTCTACATCCATCATTACAATATGAAAATGTTTCTGTTGTTTCATTAAAATAATATCCATTGTTTAAAGCATATTGTTTAGTTAAGCATAGATTATCTTCAGTAAAATAATATTTTTTATTTTCATCATCTTCATTTTGATTACAATATATACAAGAAGTTTTGTTATCACATTGAGAACAAGATTTATCACATTCTTCAATAATATAATCTTCAATATAAAAATTATCTTGAATTTCATTTTCTTTTAAACAATTAACTTTATTATTTTCTAAATATTTATAATATCCATTCAAATAATTACATTCTACACATTTGAAATTTGAATCACATGCATTGCAAATATCAATTGGGCATTCAGAAATAAATTCAAAATTAATTTGACAAATTTTATTATTATTTCCTTGGGTATAATAATTCATAGTAAAATTACCAGTTTGAGAAGAATAAATTGTAACTCTTTGTTCTACGTTAATTATTGAAAATGAGTCATATTCAAATTGACTTGATGTTATTTTTATACTATTTGGAATATCTGGAATTCTAAACTGTAAATTTTCAATAGGAATAATTGGTTGAAATATATAAGATTGAAAATCTAAAAAGAATTCTTTGTTTATTGGGATCTTTGATATTTGAAAATTTTTACAAACGGCTTTTTCTAAAAAACTGAATTTAATATCGTTATTTTCTTTGAAATAAATTCCATAGTCAATTAAAGGGAAATAAACTAAATTTGGATTTGAATATTCTTTATCATTAAAATTCATATAAAAATTTTTATATTTACTTTTTATTTCTAATGTTTGTCCTGAAAATATTGAAAAAACAAATTTATTTTTATTACTACATATAATTCCGAAATCCCAATAATTTGAAGATGAGTGTAATTTATTTAATTTATAATTATTTATGTTTAAGTCGCATTCAAGAAACATATCCTTTAAATTTAAAATAGAAATTAAATTGTTATCATTATTATATATTAAATTCCCACATTCTATTCTTTTATTTGAATATCCGAAACATACTAAAATTTCTTCAATTGAATCTTTTCTTAAATAATCAACACTTTCCCATATTATATTATTGAATGATAAAGTTGTATTTGAAATTATATCATTCGAAGGAGTTTCTATACAATATATAATTTCTTTTTTATTTTTATAATTTGAAATTAATAAATATTTATTAGTTGAAATACCTATTAACTTAAAAGTTGAAAATGAGATTTTTTCACTTAAATCAAATAAATTTATTAAATTATAAGAAGAATCATAATTTTCAACAATTAATTTTTTTTTAACTAAATGAACAATAACAAAAGAATCATCAAGTAAACATGCAACATCAGATAAATGAACTGAAATTTGATAATCATTTATTTCATGATAATCACTTTCAAAATTAAATAAAATGGAATTTTTAGTTACAAATATAAATTCATTTCTATTTATTAATTTCTTTAAATTACCCTTTGAATTATATGTATATGGATTTATTTTATTTGTTTTTATTTCATTGTTCTTTTCATCATATACTATATTATGGACAACTGAATTTTTTGAATATGAAAATAATAATCTAAATTCAGAATTTTCATAAAATGTTTCAATAAAATAATAATATCCATCTGGAATTAAAGTTAGGAAATCACTTTCACTTTCTGAATTATTACAATATTGAAGGAAAATTATCATAAGAAATAAAGTGAATTTTGTCTCCATTTTTCTTAGTCTAAACAAAAATAATAATTCTTAATATATAAATTTTAGTTGATAATTTATTTTTTTTACTAATATGAATTTTATTTTATATTAAAGAATAAAAATAAATGAAAAAAATTAATAAAAATTGTGGTCTAGGAATTATATTTAATTTTCATTATATAATAAAAGAGAAATATTATATAATAAATAAATAAAAAAAATAAGTATAAGGAATAAAATTAATTTATTTGTTATTGAAAAAATAAACATAGAAAAAAGTCTTTTATTTATATGAAGTTTTATAAAAAATTTTGATTTAACAATTATAAGAGTTAGTTATATTTTTTTTTGAATTTTGGTATATTAAATATGTAATTTTAATTGAATTAATATTTTATTATTTTTATAATTTATTAATTATGTTTTTTCAAATTAAATATATAAACAAATATACCAAAAAAATTTTATGTTATATTTTATCAATTTTCATAGATGACCATATCATCTTTGGAGTAATATACATAGCCATTCAATAATTTTAGTATTTTGTATTTATTTTGAAGAAATGATTTTTTTTAGTTATACCTAAAATACATGTAATCTTATCTACCTTCTCTATTTCCAAATCTTAACCCACCATTTCCCTCTTTTCCTTCATTTAGTTGTTTTTTAAGAATTTGAACAGCTCCTCTTTCTCTTAAAAAAATTTCTCATCGACATATGTTTCATTCTCTTATAATAATTATATTCATTAAAAAAAATATCTTTTTAAATTCATTTATTCCTTTGTGAAAATAGAAAATTAATAATGAAACTATGATTCAAGTTGATAAAACAGAAGAAGAATATAATAAAATGTATAAAATATTGACATAAAAAGAATTAGAAATATTAAATATAAATATAAAGAGAAATATATATATATATTAAATAAATCTAATTCAAAAATTTTAATTTTTTCATTAATTACAACAAAATAATAAAAATGATTTATTTAAATTTAACATTATAACTCTTAAAAGCAATCAAAATACAATAATATAAAATAATATTAGTTAATAATAACATTTTATTGATTTAATTAACTCAATTTACAATTCAAACATAGAATAACAAAGAAATAATATTTACTCAGTTTGAATAGAAATATTAAAAATTTGTTCTCCAATTTTAACTTCATAATTATCATTCATAGGATTTAATTCAAATAAATTATTGCTTAAAATAATCCAAGTACCATGAGTACTATGTTTTCTTTTTTCATTTCCATCAATTAAACACCATTTATTATTATTACTATAAATTAAAGTAGTATGAACTCTAGAAATATAATTATTATCTATTATAATTGAACATTTTTCTCTTCCTATTGTTATTGGAGAATCTTTTATTTTATAATTATATTCTAATATTCTTCTATTTTCTATATTTAATGTATTGTTATATAATTTCAAGCATAAATTATCTTCTTCTCCTATTGATATTGTTATTAGTATTTTACCTAATATTAAATATAATAATCTCATTTCTTCTTTATTGATAAAAAGTTCATTAAATATTCTTACTGTCATAAATAATTTATTTTTATTAAAATCTTTATTTAAATATTGAATATAATAACGAGTTTTTTTCCTATCATAAAATATAACAAATAATTGTTCAATGTTTATGATATTACTATTTAAATTAATATTAATATCATTATTTGATTTTTCACTCAATTCATTTTTAATTCCAAAATAAGTTTTTCCATCTCTTTTTCCTCTTAGACTTTCTACATAACCAGAAGCATCAATTTTAATAACTCTTCCATTAAATAAATTTCCATTTTTCATATCTGTTAAAATTAATTTTGGAGCTAATTCTATTTCTTCATCTACTATAATAATATCACTATTAACATTTACTTTCATTGGTTTTATTTTCTTGATATTTTTAATATTATCAAAATAATTTATATGATTTTTATTATCTATTATTATTCCTTTTAATTCTTTTTTGCTTTTTTTATCAGAACTAGAAAAAGAAGAAATGAATGATTTTTTACTGTTTTCAAAGTGATAATTTTTTTCTATAATATTACTATCGAAAAAAAAAGGATTTTTATTATTTAAATTGTCATCCATTTCAGTTAAAGAAATTCTTCTTTTATAATTACTATTATTATTATTTTCTTCTATATGAGTAAAACTTAAAGTTGTAAATTGATGAATTTTGCTATTTATAAAATGTTTATTTTCTTTAAAAGAAGAATCTATATTAAATATAAAAGAATTATTCTCTTTCTTATTATTTTCTTTATAATTGATGTCTGAGTTTTCTTTTGATTTATATGTTATATTTGATATAAATGAATAACGTTTTTGGTTTGATTCTTCTTTGTTATTTGAATTTTTTGAATTTGTATTACATGTTTTTATTTTATCATTTTTTTCTTCGTTTTGAGAATCACTTTTTAAATTTGATTGTACACTATTAAAAGTTTCTTCTTTTTTTTCTATTTTATTTCCACAACATTGAAAAAAATTTTTAATCATTGTAGTCATTTATATATTGATAATTTTCTTTATAAAATTTAATAAAAAGAGAAAAATATATTTATATTAAAAAAGATTTACTATATTAAATAATTAATAAATGATTAAAAGTCATTTCAATATTTTAAAGATAATCAATAGAAAAATTAATTATTACATTTCATTTAAGATATAAATAATTATATTACATTTATTTTTAAATTAATTTACTTTATTTATAAAAGATATAAATATATTTGATTTATATATAATTATTATTTTTTCTAATTAAATTAAAAATGAGTTTAACTGAATTAAGAGCAAGATTGGTTAATATATATGATAAAATATCACGTCAAAGTACTTTACAAGTAGGTTTAGAATTATTTAAAAATTTAATAAGAGATACATATACAAAAGATAAATGCTTATTTATAATAAAAGAATTAAGTGATTATACAAAAAAATTAAATGGAATAGAAAAAAAAGAATCTTTAATATTACTTCCTTTAATGTTTATAAGTCAACAATATATAAATTATTTACCAAAAATTTTATTAATCTTATCAGATAATATTAATCATACAACAGAATCAATATTTGAATATATATCTAAAATTTTTGGAGATATAATAATTCAAGTTCAAGAATATGATAATAATAATTTAATAAATGATAATTTATTTATTGAATTTTGCTTTGATTTATTAAGTTATTATACTTCAAAATTTTATGAAATAAAGGATTTAGATTTAAAAAGATATCATCAAGTTTGTGGTAATTTAATGTTATATCAATACATTAATAATAGTATTAATTTATTAACTGATGAACGTTTAATTGAAAGAATTTCTTATGTATTAACTAATCATATTTGTGTTTTAAATAAAAAAGGCTATTATGCAAAAAAAGAAGTTTTAAAAAGTTTATTAATACTTTTAATTAAAGTTAAAAAATTATATTCTCCTCATGCCAAAGAAACAATGAAAAAAATTTTATTATTAATTGAACAAAATAAAGGATTAAATTTTGAATATAATTTAAAAAAAAGTTTACTGGATATTATTTATAATTTAATATTTTTTAATAGATATGAAATTTATGAATTTGTAGATGATATTATATATTATGTTAAATTAATAAAAAACGATAAAAATAAAAATGTTAGAATGATATCAATGAATATTTTAAATATCTTAGAAGAAGAAGTTAAAAATTATGATAAAAATAATTTAACGTATAATTTCCATGAAACTAAAAAAAGTCAAAATGAATTTATAAATTTAATTAGACAAGATAAGTTAAATAAAGATAAAAAAGAATTTATTTTAGTTCAAAAAAGATATAATACTGATATTCTAGATGATAATATAATATATGATACTATTAACCATAAAAACAGTAATAATGTTAGTGAAAATGATAATATTAATGATAATAATGATAATGATTTTACTTCAAAAAGTAATCAAAATAATTTTAAAAGTTTAGATGATATAACAAATGAAATGAATAATATTAATCAAAGAAATACTAAATTAATATCTCTTGTTAGTGATTTACAAAGTTTTATGAATCAAAATTATAATTTAATAGACAATAAATTAAATAATATTAATCAAAGTGAACAAAATACCTTTTTAAAAAGCCAAAATCCAAATTTAAATCATATAATCCAAGAAAATAACAATAATATAAATACCCAAATTCCAAATTTAATATTAAATGATGATAATTTAATAAATTATTTATTAAATATTCCTAATGAAGAAATAAATATACTATCATCTCAAAACATAGAAGATATAATAAAAAGAATTATTTTATTATATTCTATAAACAAAAACAACAAAAAAAAATTATATAAAACTCTTCTACAAAAACTCATATCACAAAGTAAAAATTCACTTTCTCCTTCAATACAAATAATAACAACCAATCTATTAAAAAGCAATTAAAAAAACAAATTTTTTTATTTAAACAAAATATAAATATAATATCATAAATATAAGTAAAAACAATAAAAAAAATTTTAAAAAAATAAAAATTAATAATTTAAATAGAAATGGAAACAAATTAATAATGGAAGAAATAGATGATTATAAAACAGTATTTCAGTGTGTTGCAAAGATCAAGATAGAAAAATAAGTACAATAGGAATGGGAGGAATGATGAGAACATTAGGAAAAAATTTTGTGATAAAGAATTTAATGAAATATAGATAAAAAGATGGATTTGTTGAATTAAATAATTTTAATTTTAACGGTTGATATTAAAACTGATGATAATGAATCAAGAGAAGAATAAAGTATTTTAATAATCTTTTAATATTTTGATAGAGAGAGAATTGGGTTTATGGACACAATGAATTTAAAAATAATTTAACATTTATTTCTGAAAAATTAACTCCTAAGGAATTAATGAAATTAGATGAATTGTATAAATCACAAATTTATGATAATGGAAGGTTGAGATATAAGGATTCCCTTGAATTAATATATTGAGATTAAAATTTATATTCTAAGAATTATTTTGAACCTAATATAAATTGTTCTATATTTTTTACTTTCATCTTTTAATTAATATATAATTATCTTTGTTAGATTATTATATGTTTATTATTATTTAATTTTAAAATTTATATTTAAAAAATCACTAAAATATGATTAAATTATTTAAATAAATGAATATTCTAAAAAATGAAAATAATTCACAAAATGAATCTTTAATGAGTGCAGTAAATTTATTTTAATTATATATATTTTAGTCAGACATTCAAGAATTTAATGATATTCTTAAAAATTCAGAAGAAAAAAATCAAAAGAATTATATTTATAAAAAAGAAAATTTAAATAAGTTTGTTTATTTAATTAAATCTTTAATTGAAACTCATTATAAAACTCAAACTTTTTCAATTTTAAAAAATTATAATGCTTATGAAACTGTTTTAAAAAATGAACATGAAAAATTTTTCTTATATAAAGTTATTTATATACTTGATTTATATTATAAATCAATTATTCTACATTTTTTTTCTTCATTGAATATTTTCGGAAAAGAAAAATTTTTTATTGTGAAAAAAGAATCTAAAGCAATGAATAAATTATTTTGTTTAAGGAATATTTTTATTATAAATGATTTATTTTATAATAGAATAAATCTATATTTGAGAAATTATTTGAAACAATGGTATTTTCAAACTGTTTATTTAAGAAATGAAAAAGTAAAAAAATTTAAACAAAAAAATAAATTACAAAAAATATTTATTAAAGAATTCAAAAAAGACAAAAAATATTATAGAACAATTCTATTGAAAAAACTTAAATTGTATAATATTAAATATTTTGAATTTTATATTAAATCTATTTATTTTTTGAAAATGATTTTATATATTACACAAGGTTATTTAAAGAAATATAAAATGTCATTTTTTTCTTATATTTTCAAAAATAATGAAAATAATTTAAATGTATATAAAAAATTATTATTTAAAAAATTAATAACAAAAGGAATGAATTCAGAAAGTAAAAAAAAAATTCAATTTTTATTGAAAGAAATAAAAGAAAAAGATTATTTAGAAGAATATGAAAATTATAAGAAATCTTTAAATGAAATTACTAAATTATATCCTTTAATAATAAAATATAAATTATTTAATAAACAACTTTATCGAAATTTTATAAAATGGTATATAACAACAATTAAAATAAATGTAAAAAATAAAATTGATTTAAAAGAAAATTATTCAGGGAAATTAGTTAATTTAAGATTACTTCAATTAATTATTTATGTTAAAAAATTTTTACAATTTTATTTTAGATTTTTTATTTATCAAATAAAAAGAAAAATCAATTCAAAACCATTAACAATAATAGATTTAGAAGTTTTAGAAAATTTAAATTTAGATAAAATAAGTCAAGGTTTTTATAAAATAAATCATATAAAAGGAAATTTAAATCAAAAAATATTTGAGAGTTCTGATTTAAATAAAAAAAAAATATGTTTTTCATTTTGGAAAAATAATAAAACTAAAATTCAAGTTAATACATATAAAATCAATAATAATAAAGAGAATTTTAAAGATATTATTAAAGGTTATGAAAAATTATTCACAATATTTCAAATTAGAATATATAAATATTATTGTTTATTTTTTACTTTAGTAAAATCAAAATATGAAAAAAATGAAAGTTTCTACAAATTTATTATTGGATTAAATATAATAAATAACATTTTTATTAAATTAAAAATTAAAAAAAATTATCAATTTATTAATTGCTTACAAACGTATTTAAATAGTAAATTAATAATTGAAAATTGTTCAAATAATACAGAAAACTCAATTAAAAATAAACAAAAAGAAAAAAGTTTTATCTCAATTTATACATCATTAAATATAATAAAAAAAATTATATATAATTATGCATTATATAAACCTTTTAATACTTTAAAATCTTTTATTCCATATTCGTTGAATGATATAAATTCAGATATTTTAAGACATTCAAAAGTTCCAAAGAATCAAGATTCAATTAAAAAGAAAATTTATAAAAATATTTCTTCAATAATATTATCAATGGATAAGGAAATAAATATAAAACATAATAAATTAAAGATTTATAATTTTCTAGCAAAAAAAATATTAGATAAAGAAAGAATAAAAAAAATAAGACATAATAATTTAAATTATTATTTATCAAAATGGAATGATGAAAGAACATTAATATTAGAAAAGATAAAAGAAGACAAAGACTTTCAAAATGATTTAAATTTAAAAATAAATGAATATTCAGAAGGGATAAAATTTTTAGAAAATAAACTAAATAAAATAGTATTATCAGTAGAAAAGTGTGATAAATGTTCAAAAATATTAAAAAGTAGTAATTCACTTGTTAATTCTCATTATAATAATAGTAAAAAAGAAACAAAAACAGAAAAAAATAATGATGATGATTTAGAT
>JAEEGK010010647.1_pt1 | contig 21183 bp, 22 predicted proteins | sample 8958771 | NCBI WGS metagenome assembly JAEEGK01 (sample SAMN16246547, study PRJNA631951) | gut metagenome | biome: gut microbiome; feature: rumen; material: SC-attached | host: Bos | place: Iran: Karaj | collected 2018-10 | reverse complement strand
CGGGTGTGTCTCCTCCCCGGCTGCGCCGGTGGGAGCATGGGGCTCGTTTATATCGCCGTCATTTCGGAAAATCAGCTCCGCGCCCTTCGCCGCCTGCGCTTCCCCTTCTGCGGGCAGGGCTGCGGGGATCGCTGCCTGCGCAGGGACGGCTGAAGCCATCGTCCGGTCTGTCCCCTCTGCCTGCTGTATGCCGGGCAAAGCCGCGGCGGGCGGTTCTGCGCCGGGTCTGTCTGTATCCGACGCCGGGAAAGGAGCTTTTTCCGCCGTCTGTTCCCGCCGTTCCCGGAGGAGGACGGAAGTCCCATCCCCGGAAACCGGTGCGCGCGGCGAAGCCGTTTCCACAGCAGGTCCCCCAGGTGCGGGGACTGGGGCTGACCCGGTCCTTTCAACTCTCTCCGGTGACGGAGAAGCGGGCGTTTCCCCTTCTTCCCGGTAGACCAGCGCCGCCGCTTGCGCGGCCTCGGTCTGCTCCGCCGCGGGAGCCGCCGCTTTCCGGGGCGTCTCCGCATCCGGAGTTTCCCGCGAAACTACTGCACGGGAAGCCTCCGTTTTCCCGGAGTTCCCGTCGGCAGAAAACACAGGGGTGGGGATCCCGCGTATTTCGGGACGGGCCGTAACGACGCCGCTTTCCCCGGGGGCCTGCCCTTCCCGGACAAGCCTTTCGGCCGATCCCTCGGGTGCCGTCCCTTCGGCTGCTTCCCGAAAGTACAATGTGGCTTCTTCTGTCCGGGGTTCCTTCTCCTCCGAAGGCAGGGCGGCTGCTCCGCTCCGGTCCCCTTCGGTCTCTTCCGGGGCCAAAGGCTCCGGGGAATGGAAAATCTGCCCGCTCGGTTCCCTTGTGGGGATGGCATCCCGGGTCGATGCCGTTGTGCCGGGACCCAGCTTCTCCTTTGCGGGTGCCTGCCGGGAGGCGGCAGTTACCTGCCGCATCGTTTCCCGCCGGGGCAGCGGCTCCGAAGCGCCCTCCGGCGCTTCCGCCTCCGCCCGCTCGGGCACAGGATAAGACCGCTTTCCGGCCTCGTTGCGGCGGACCGTCTCCAGCACCGCCCGGTGCACCTCCCGAAGGACGCGGCGGGCTTCCGGCGTCTGTTCCGTGCCCTCCATCGCCCAGGTCAGCGCGTCCTCCAGAGAGTCCGGGCTCTCCGGTCCCTCGGGGTAGAGGCCCGGCGTATTCTGCCGCTCCAGGGCAGCTTCCCGGCGGCGGCGCATCACATCCGGCAGGAGGATGCTGCCCGCGGAAACGCCCGAAGGCTGCGCTTCCGCCTGCCGCGTGGGATAACCCGGATGGACCTCCTGCTGCCTGGGCGTCCAGCCCCCGGCAGCGGGCACGGACATGGCCTGGCTGGCCAGGGTCAGCGTCCGCACAGGCAGGGTCCCGGCTTTTTCACGACCTCCGCTTCTGGCTGCGGGGGAAAAGCCCGCCAGTGCCGCAGAGGGACGCAGTATCTCCCCATACTGCGTGCTGCGCCCCTCTCCGGCCTGCCGCGCCGGACCCGTGCTCTCCCGGATGGTCTCTCCCCGCTGCTCCGCCGCCTTCGCCTGGGCCTGCCTTGTCAGCGGCAAATTGGCCGTCATGCGCCGTCCGGCGCTCTCCACCACCACCCGGCGGGTCTCGGGGTAGGCGGTGCGGATCTCCTTTTCCCGGAGGATCACCCGCTCCAGGATCCGCTGGGAGGGGGTCTTTTTCTCGCTTCTTTCCTTGCTGTCCTTTTCCTTTTTCAGCAGCTTGTTGACGATCAGGTCCACGTCCAGGTCGAAGTGGATCTCCGGCGAAGCCCCGGTCTCCTCCGGCTCCCCTTCCTCCAGATAGGCCAGCTGCATGGGGCGGTAGCTGCCCATGGCCTGGGCGTTGCGGCGAAGAAGCTCCTCGGTGAAAAGCTGCGTAAGAAGCCCAAAGGGAGACAGGGTCTCCTGTCTCTCTATCCGCATATCCGGCTTTATCACACCCAGGGTTTCCATCAATAACACCCGTTATAAATCAATTCGATGCGGCTGACCGCCAGGGCCGGCTGGTTGCTGTTCAGATCGGGCCCCACGTATTTCTGAAGGTATGCGCCGACGATGGTCCAGGTCCGCCGGGCTTCCCCGAAGCTGTCCTTGAGGATCACCGTGCCCCCCAGGGGGATGGCCATGCCGGTGGCGCTCATGCCCATCAGCAGGGAGACGGAATCCACGGTGGTCACGACGCCCTGCTCCAGCACCAGAATCTGGGGCTTGTTCTCCTTGAAGAAAAAGCGGGGATAATTCAGGCCGCCCTCGTTGTAGACCTCGTACTCGATCTCCATGTTGAGGCCGCTCACCGCGGTGAACCGCCCCGCGATCACGGCGCCGGGACCGGCCAGGTACACTTCAAAATAGGAGCCGGATATGTATTCGCTGTCCATACGGCATCATCCCTCCATGGCCTGCCAGAGCAGGCTGAGCGTACTCGCTTCCCGGTCTACGCCGTGGATGGCAAAGGTCACGCTTTCGGTGAGCACCTCGCTGCGGCTGCTGTCCATGGGCGAGAGCTCATAGCGGATGGGGATGGCGTCCTTCAGGGACCAGATGACGCCCCGGCGCCCCGTATCGTCCAAAGCGATGACATTGATCGTCCGGCGGAGCTTGCTTCCCGTCGGCCCGGAATGGGTGGAAGCCCCCGCCGAGAATATCCAGTTGAGGAAGGCATTGTCCCCGAAAACGCCCTTGGTGAGGGTGACGGGGGCAAAGCTGGTGAGCACGGGAACATATTCCTGTACGCCCCTGGAGTCGCTGCCGGACCGGGCCTGGACGGTCTGTACCTCCATCCGGATGCCGGAAAACTGGGAAAAAGCCCCCACGGTCTCGCCGTCGATCTCCACGAGAAATCGAAAAGCCTTCAGCGGGTCCGCGTATCTTTTCAGATAGTAAGGCAGTTTGATCTCCATTGCAGCTTCCCCTTGTCGGATCATCGGAACTCAAAGGATTTGTTCTTCTCCGGGCCGCTCAGCTTCTGGTTGACAGCCGAGACCTCGGCGCACCACCGGCGGCGCTCCTGATGGCTCAGGGCCATCACGTCGTTCCGGGACCAGTGCAGATAGTACGACAGGAACGTCATCTCCTGATAGAGCTGTTCCTGCGGATAGAGCACCAGTCCTAGGTTAATAAAAAATCCAGCGGCACCTCGATCTGCTGATTGCAGTGCGGACAAACGACTTTATAGCTGGGCATGTCCGACATGTTGATCCGCTGGTAGAGGTCCTGCAGATAGGCGAGGTCCATGGTGAAAAGGCCCTCGATCACATGGGTATTGATGGTGCTGAGGGTGCCCAGCTTCGTGATGACCCTGGAGAGCAGGATGATGGTCAGATAGCCCGAATTCTGCTGCACCCGGGGATCGCGCATGGGGAGGATCTCGTCCGCCGCCGTCGCAAGGCGCATGGTGCCGCGGCGGTGGACATCCCCGTTTTTGTCCACATAGCCCTTGGGCAATTCAAATTCAAATTCAGTTTCCACGATTTCTCCCCCGTTTGCCTGATTGCCCTCCGTGCCGCCGCGCGAAAAGTGCGCGGCGGCGGGAGAGCAATCGTCGGTTTATCAGATGGCGGACGGCTCGCCGGCAGCGGCGCCGGGCGTATGCTCAAGGCCCTCATGGCAAAGCTCCAGAGACTGGATCGCCACTTCGCCGCCCATGCCGTTGAGGTCCGGCACGGTGTAGCCCACCGGCCACGCATTGATGAGGTTCCAGGACGGGCCGGGGTTGCCGGCGTCGTCGATCAGGGTGATGGTCACGTTATGCCGCACCATGCCGGTGGGAGGCGCGGTGTTGGTCGGCGCAACGGAATAGACCCAATCCAGGAAATCGCTGTCGTCGGAAACGCCCCAGCGGAGGGTGACGTTGCCGAACTTGGTGAGCCCTGCCATCTTGCGGGGCGTATTGCGCAGGTCGTCGCCTTCCCGGTACTCCACGGCATCCACAGAGGAGCTCATGCCGGAGACTTCAGAAAAACCCGCGCGGCTGATACCGTCGATCTCGACCTGGTATCGAAATACTCTGTAGGGATAATTGATTGCCATCTATACTGTCATCCTTTCTGTAGATATGAAAGCCGCAGGGCTTATTCCGCAGTGGAGGTCTTCTGCGTGATGCGGAAGATCACAAATTCGGCGGGCTTGACGGGGGCGATGCCGATCTCGCAGATCAGGCGGCCGTTGTCAATGTCGTCCTGGGTCATGGTGGTGGGTCCGCACTCCACATAGAACGCCTGATCGGGGCTGCTGCCGGCCAGGGCGCCGTCTCTCCAGCAGGTGGCCAGGAAGGTCTCGATCGTGCGCTTCACGCGGCTCCACAGCACCTCGCTGTTGGGCTCGAAGACGACCCAGTTGGTGTTGGAGCGGATGGATTCCTCCACATAGATGAACAGACGGCGGACGTTGAGGTACTTCCACAGCCCGTTGGAGCTGATGGTGCGGGCGCCCCAGACGCGGATGCCGCGGCCCGGGAAGGACCGGATCAGGTTCACGCCGATGGGATTCAGGATGTCCTGCTCGCCGGTGTTGTAGTTGCAGCTCAGGCCCGTGCAGCCGCGGACGACCTCGTTGGCGGGAGCCTTATGTACGCCGCGCTCGTTGTCGCTCCGGGCGAAGATGCCCGCCATGGCGCCGGAGGGCGGGAAGTAGTCGCTGCGCTTGGCGCCGGCGTCGTACATCTGCAGCCAGGGATGATACACGGCGGCATAGGTGGAGTCGAACATATCCCGGAAGTTGGCCACGTCGTTGGGCTTCTTCAGGTCCATGGGCACGTCCAGGATGGCGAAGCAGCTCTTCATGTTCTCGCAGAAGCCGATCAGGCCTGCCAGGACCTCGGGGGTGGTGACGCCGGGGACGGCCATGATGGAGACATTGGGATTCTCCAGGAAGGCCTGCATGCCGGTGCGCTTGCCGGGGCCGCCGTCGGTTCCCAGATAGGCGTCCGCCGTGGGAGCGCCTCCGTTGGCGCCGCCCGCAGGGGTCAGCACCAGGATGCCATCGGTGCCGCCGCAGAGCTCGTAAGGCGTGATGCCGGCAGCCTTCGCGGCAGGCGCGGGAGCGGCGGCCTCTTCCTTCTTGTCCTTGCCCTCTTTGCCTTCCTTAGCTTCCTTGGCTTCCTTGGCGGCGGGGGCGGCCTTGGTCTCCGCAGCGACGATCTCCACCTTGATGAGGTCGCTCTTCTCGGTGCGGATGGGGGCGTAGTTCAGGGAACCGGGGACCAGGGACAGGTTGGCGAAGGTCTCCACCGTGTCGTCCAGGCGGGCGGTCAGGGTGATCTCGCAGGTGCGGATGAACTTGGCCGTGCCGACCTTCGCATCCGCCACATCCAGGGTGCAGGGCTTATCCAGGGCAACCACGTTGTCCAGGACGCTCTTGACGGTGGCATACTCGCTCTTGGCGCCGTCGAACAGCTCCACCACGTCGCCGGCATTGAAGCCGTCGGCGTTCTTCAGGGTGAGGTCCGTGCCGTTGACCGCATAGACCTGGGTCTTGGCCTTGTAGGCGGGCTCGACGGTCACGCGCATGTTGTCCGCCCACGCGCCGGGGCTGGCTGCGGTGACCTTCAGCACGCCGGAGGTCACGGAGCCGGCCTTCGCATCGCCGGGCACGGCGCGCATGATGTAGGCGCGGGACCCGCCGTTGGCGAAGAACTGTTCCACAGCATAGGGAAGGAATCTGGCGGAGCCGAAGCCCGCCTCGCTGAGATAGCCTCCATACATCCGCTTGTAATCGGCGAAGCTGGTCACGAGCTGGGGCTCACCGATCACGGGGCCGCGTTCCGCAAGGCCGATAAAGCCTGCGGTGCTGGTGCTGACGCCCTGCATGGGGGTTGCGCCGGAGTCATACTCCTCCACATATACGCCCGGGGACAAATACTCTGCCATGTTCTCGCTTCACGCCTTTATGGCAATATGCCGGCCGTGAAGCCCCCTCCTTTCATGATTTGAATTTTTAGAATTTGTTCTGCCATTTATGTGAATTAAATTGGCGACTGATCAAGTGCCGGAGAGACGGCCCCAAACATGGGCCATGACCCGGGCGCTGTACCGAAGGGCTTCGTCGATGCGCTCCTCCGCGCCGAATACGTCGTCCAGCTCCGCCGTGCAGCGATAAACGGGAAATGAATCCTCTCCCAGAAACAATGCGCCGCGGATCAGCTTCCGGTTCATCTCCTCGCAGACGCGCCGGGCTTTCTCCGGCTCGCGGCAGCGGAAGGGGAAGCGGGCATAGAACACCATGGCGTTTTCTCTCGCCCGGCATGCCGTTTCCCACAGCATCCCGTCGTGCTTCGCCCGGAAGCGGATAAATCCGCCTTCCTGGATCCATTCGGCATTTTTCCTGCCCAGCAGCGACTGAAGCAGCCGGTTCGCCTCGTCCTCTTTCATGGTTTCCCCCGCTTACAGAATTGCCGGCGCTGCTTCGCCCAGGGAGGTGAAGGAGCCGAAATCCGGCGCTTCCGCCATGAGCGGCGCCCCGGTCTCCCAGGGGCACGCCTCGGTCCGGCAGGGCCCTGCGGGCAGGGCGCTTTCTTCGGTCTCCGGCGGCGCGCTGCGCAGGGAGAGGATGGACAGGAGCGCCCCGTTCCCTACGCTGTGGGACAGGGCCAGCACCCCTTCCGCGGGCAGCTGTTCCCAGCTTCCGCCGCTGAGGATCGCTTCCAGGGCCAGGGCCGCCTGGGTCGGAACGTCATGGCTCCGGCTCGGCTCCGAAGGGTGCTTCTCCTGGGATGTCTGCCGCGGGGCCTCTGTTTTTCGATCCGTCTGGAGCATCGTCCCCCGCTCCCTCCTTCGGGTCCTCCGGGTTCTCCGGCAGGTCCGGTTCTCTGTCCCCCCACACGGAAGCCTGGATCTCCTCCAGCGCGCCGGGCGCTTCCAGCTCCGAAAGGGTCTCCGTGGCGCGGTCGGAAAGAAAGCGCAGCTTATTGATGAATTCATTTTTCATCTGCGCCTTCTTCGCCTTGAGGGAAAGGATCTGCACCAGGGCATTCTGCAAAACGGGCTTTTCCCGCTCGTCGGTGCATTTGGCCAGCTTCTCCCGGTATTCCGCCTCCATTGCCAGGTCCCGGCTCATATCCAGGAACGGGTACATCCGCCGATAGGTCTCGCTTTCCTCGGCCTCCAGCTCCCCCGTGCCCGCGGCCATATCCGCCATGGAATCCACGACCCGCCGGGCATCCCGGATCGTGTCCACCACGATGCCCAGCGCCCCTTTTGCAAAGCTGCGGTTGAAGATCATCTGGTCCGGCGAGCGGCCCGGCACGTTGCGCACCTGACTGCCCGTTTCCAGGAAATCCCGCTGCTGTATGCGCTTGGGCCCGCTCTGTCCCGCCGTCCGCTTCAGGCAGGAAATGAGCATCATCTTCCCCGTGCCGTTGAGCACCGAGGCCGACATGGCCCCCCGCTGGAAGGCGATGTCGGAAAAGCGGGTCATCGCTTCGGGCACGTTTCCCCGCCGCAGCAGCTTCCCGCCGCCTTCGTTCCGGACTGCGCCGGGCTCCGGCCGGGGCTTCCCCGGCTCCTTATCCTGCTGCGTGGCTTCCGGAGGGTCTTGCTCCTGGGTGAAGCCGCCCGCCAGCTCCCGTGCGTGGGAGCGCCCGATGCGGTCAAAGGTCTGCTGGAAGCTCTCCGTCACGTGATACAGGGGGTCCCGATGGTGGAAATACTCCGCGCCCGCCGCCCAGGCGATGCGCTCGTCCGCCGCCTGCTTCGGGGCGGCTGCGGGAACCGCCGCCGTTTTTTTATTCTTTCTGATCTGCATATTATTCCGTCAGAAGGTGGTCCACCGCCGAGCGGAGGCGGTATTCCTCCAGAGGTCTCACCAGGTAGTCGGTCAGATGGATCCGCAGGCCCCGGATCGCATAGCGGTCCGTGTCGTCCAGCAGGATCACACGGCAGGAGCTGTCCTCCTCCCGCATCCGGCGGGCGCACAGGAAGCCTTTGACATCCCCGTATCCCATCACGGCGCCGCGGAACTTTCCCGGCGCGAAATCCCGCCAGAGGGCTTCCTCCGAAAAATACTGCACAGTCTCGGTATTCCGATGGGTCTCGGCAGCACGCTCTTTTATAATATTGCAAATCCGGAGCGCTTCCTGCTTCTCCGAACAACAAACCGCAACCCGCATCCTCGCTCCTTCTCGCTCCGCGTCTCAAAGCCAAGGCAAGCCGCGCCTGCTCTCGATGGTTTCATTATACGCATTTCATTAAAGATTTGAAGAGGCGTGGCAAAATCAGTGCGAATTTGGCACGAACTACGTTCCTGTTCTCTTTCATTGGGTGTTACAATAGAATCGAAGAATGAATAACAATACTGATTACAATTATTCATCGGAATTTGAAAGGAAAAGTGCCCATGGTCAATGTTTCCTTCTGCCGCCTCGGCAGGCATATCCCGGCTCCCTTCGCGGGATATGTTCTGCCCTTCGTGCGCAAAAGCATCGCACAGGCAGACGGGGATAACGCCGTCACGGTCCTGGGCGCCATGTGGAACGGCCTTGCCTGCGCAGCGGCGGCAGCGGTGTGGGGCGAGACAAGGGGCGAGATGCTGAGCCTCTTCGTGGACCCGAAGGCCCGGGGCTGCGGCATCGCCGGGAAGCTGGTGGACCTCCTGCTGGCGGAAGGGGCGCGGCTGGGAAAGACGAGCCTTACCTGCAATTATGTATTGAAGGACGAGGAGTTGGCCGCCATGGACGCGCTGACGGACAGCCGGGGCGGGACCATCGAAAGCGGCGCGCCGGTCTGCGGGATCGACGTGGAGGATTTCCTGGATTCTCCCCTGGTAGGGCCTGCCCTGCATCCCGGCTGGAAGCGGCCGAAGGCGGTGTCCCTCTATTCCGAGCTGACGCCCCGGCAGCTGGAGCTGCTGGAATCGGCGGAAGGGCTTCCCGCTTTTCTGCGGCCCTCCGCCGTGGAGGGCAGGCTCGACGCCGCCCTGTCCGCCGCGTGGATCGAAGACGGGAGGCCGGCAGCCTTCGTCCTGGGTTATCAGAGCGGGGAACGGATGTTTGGCCAGAGCTCCCTTTGGCGGGGGCCGGACGCGCCCGAGGGCAGCCTCCGCGCCCTGATCTGCACCCAGCTCAACCAGTGCTGGTATCGCTGCGGGGGATGCTATACCTTCTTCATCTCCCCCATCAACCCCCGCTCCGCCGCCATTGCGGAGTGGTTCACCGGCGGCAACTACGAGCCCTATACCCAAAGGTATGCGACGATACCCATCACGGCGAAGAAAACGGAGGTCTGATGATGAGTTATACGTATGCGGACCGCAAACGCTCAAAAGACGCCTCCCCCGAAAAAGAGACGGCCCCGGCGCAGCCGTCCATGGACGCGCTGCGCTCCGGCGCTTCCCAGCCCACACAGGAGCAGATGGGCCATCGGGTGGACCTGCCCGACGCCATGCGCGCCAAGATGGAAAACGCCTTCGGCGCGGACCTGGGCGCGGTGAAGCTCTATGAGAGCCAGGCCGTGGCCGACGCGGGGGCAAAGGCCGTCACCCGCGGCTCGGACATCGCCTTTGCCCCGGGTATGCTGGACTTCACCAGCTACGGCGGGCAGGCCCTGCTGGGCCATGAGCTGAGCCATGTGGTCTCCCAGGCCCGGGGCGAAGTCACGGGCGGCGGCTTCCTCAACGACCGGGCCCTGGAAGCCCGGGCCGACCGGGAAGGGGCCATGGCCGCCTCGGGCCAGACCGTCGCCATGCCCACAGCGGCGATGTCCGGCGTCACGGCTGCGGCCGCGGCGGGCCCGATGCAGGCAAAAGGCAAGGACAAGAACATCCCAATCAGCGCCCCTACGGGGGGCAGGAAGATGGACAGCAAAAAATCTTCCGGCTCCTCGGAGCTTCTGAAAAATCTCGGCGGCGTTGCCAAAGGCGGCGCAAATGAGATCGCCCCGCAGCAACAGCCCGGTGTCCAGAGCGTCGGCGGCACCGTGGGCGGCGTCAGCACCGACCTCGCTCCGCAGCCCCTGCCGGAAGGAAACGTTCTCACCAGCGCCTTTAATGCTGCGGGTACCCTCACAGAGAAAGGCGCCGGTCTGAACGACAAGGTCGAGAGCATCAAGAACGCTCCCGAGACTTATGAAAAAGTGAACTCGATGGCTCAGGATGTCGTCTACGGCCGCTGGCCGGGGTCGGGCGCCAAGGAAAAAGAGAAGAAAACACCGGCAAAGTCCTTTGAGACCCAGCTCAAGGAAAGCGTAGCCGCTGCCAATGCCCCGTCGGGCCTCGAAAGATTCAGCCAAGGCTCCAACGCCGCCAACAAGGTCTTAAAAACCTTAGGTTCCGTGAAGAATACGACCAAATCTCTGGCCGGTATTCAGGAAGCCGTCGATGCGGGCGACCATCACGCTGTCACCGATGCCATGATAGACTCCGGCGACTCGGCGCTGAGCATGGGAGAAACCGCCGCCGATACCGTCGACACAATCGCCAAAATGAAGCAGGACCCCAAGGCCCTCGCAGCCCTCACGAAGGCCAAGAGCGCAAATAAGACACTATCAGAAGATCAAATGAAAGCCTTGGGTCTGAATCCGGACACCGTGGCCAAAACGAAAAAAGCAATGGGCGTTTCGGAACGCGCCGGACAGGCAAACGCGATCATCGGCACGATCCGGGGCGGCGTGCAGACATTCAAGGCGCTGGGCGACGCCAGAGACGCCTCCAAACGGCAGAAGGCCCTGGGAGAGTCCATCGGGAACATGCGGCAGCGGATGGGCCCGAGGACCAAGGACGACGAGGATATGCTCCAATCCTTCGAGCAGAGCCAGACGAGCGCCGGGATCGACAAGTACAAAGCCCGCATGAAGGCCCTCACCTCCGGTCTCGACACTGCCGCCAACGTCTCCACCCTTGCCGGTGCACCGCCTGCCTTGGGCGCCGTTTTGACCGGCGCCTCGAAGGTCGTGGGGACCTGGGGCGATATGAAAGCCGATTACAAAACGGACCAGTTCCACAAGGAGACCGTGGATAAGGCTGAGGGCGTGCAGGACATGGTCGAAGCACTCAAGAAGGACAAGCGATTCAGCGGCATGTCCGAAAAGCGGATAAGGCGAGCCGTCCTGAGATCTAAGGGCGCAGGCTCCGGCAAGGACGACGAGATGTTCCAGAGCGTCAGCCAGAGGCGTGCCAAGAACATTGTCCAGAAAGCCAAGGCAGGGAATGCGGATGCGCAGACCTTCGCGGCAAACAACCGCTTTGACTTCAATGCGAAGAATGCGGAGCGGACAGCCGAGAAGAGGCTCGGTCTCGAGGAGGTCAAGGAATACCACGACGCCAGCGCGTTCAAGTACAACGAATTCAAGGAGGATTCGGACAAGAACCAGAAATGGAAGGACGCCACCGCTCTTATGACCGGAGGCCAGAAGGCTAAGTATTTCCTGCAGCAGACGGGCAAAGACATCGGCACAAAACTACAGACAGGCGGCAAAAAGGCCTTGCTGAGCGCGAAGAATGCTTTGGGCGGCCTGAAGCACATCGGCGGCAAGGTCATGGGCGGTCTGAAGAACGCCGGTGTAAACGCCATCAACTTTATGGTCGATTCCGGCACCAGGGAAGAAGCGCTGAAATCCATGAAGACCGGCGCGGGCAACGCCGCGAAGAAGGTGGGCGAAGGCTTCAAGAAATTCGGTGCCGGGGCAAAGAAGGCGGGCATCAATGCCATCAACTTCATGGTCGATCCCAACACCCGCGCAGAAGCGATGAAGAAGGCCGGCGCCTCAATGCGGACGAACATGGATGTTGTCAAGCATGCGGTCAGCAAGAAGGTGGAAGGCGTCTCCGACTGGTATCACCAGGGCGTAGACCAGCTCAATATCAACCGGGGTTCCTATGAGAACATGAACGCCTTTGACAGATTCAAGTGGTCGATGAAAAACCTGCCCGCCCGGATCATGGCAGGCACGGAAAGAGGTCAAAACGGCACTTGGAAGCGTGAAGCGGAGCTCGCCCAGGAGGAAGCGGCCGTGCAGGAATACATGGAGGAGCAGGAAAAGAAGAAAAAAGCGGCGTCTGGGGGCTGAGAAGCCAGAACAGAACGCCTGAAAGAACATTGAAAGGAGTATTCTTATGGACTTAAAGGGAGCCTATACTTTTCTGAAAGCTCTGGATGGGAAGATCCAGGAGCTGGGAATGGACACCACCGTTATGGAGGGGATCGGAAGCCCGCAGATCGGCGATACGCTGCGCATACTCATGCCCGTGACCCAGGAAGGTCACCCCGTCATTGCGGAATTCATGGTCATGGAGATGGCGGAAGACTATGATCTGCTGATGATCTACACCACGGTGCTGTCGTCTTTGGGCGGGAAAAAGAGCGAGCTGCCGGAAAAGCTGATTGATTGGAACATGAACTGCCCCATGGGACACTATGGCATTTATGAGGAAGAAGGGCAGCTGTATCACAAGTATTCCCTCCCCTTTCTGGTGGATACGGACCCCGCAGTGCTGGCAGACCATGCACTGGACCTGCTGACTCTGATTTACGAAGTGCTGTCGAACAAGTATCCTGAACTGTCCGCTTACGGCATCAGCGGGGATTGACGAAAGCAAAACGCACAACCGTTATGGAAAACCGGACGGTCTCCCGATCAGGAGACCGTCCGGTCTGTTTTTGTCCTGTCACGCCATGCTCGTCATCCATTCCATCAGCGCCGTTTTGCTGCGGCTGAGATTCGCCGCGCTGATGGGGACGCTGTCGCCGCTGTCCATGCGGAAAAAGCGGTGCTCGATATCCACGGCATGGACCAGATTCAGAAGGAAGCTCTTATGGCAGCGGAAGAAGGAGGTATCCAGCCCGGCGGCCAGATCGTCGATGCTCCCCCGGGTGCTGATCTCCTGTTCCAGGGCGTGGATGACGCAGGAATGGCCCCGGCTCTCGATATACAGGATGTCCTTTGCGCGGACGATCTCCTCCCCTTCCGGGGTGCGCACCATCAGCTCCCGCCGCTTTTCCGCCCGCTGCTCCAGGAACCAGTCCATCACGCTGTCCACATCCAGCTGGCCGAAGGGTTTGGCCAGATAGTCCAGGGCGTGGATCTCATAGCCCTCCATGCCGTGCCTCCGGCTGGTGGTGGCAAATACGATCTCGCAGTTGTCGTCCACCTTCCGCAGCCGCCTGGCGGCCTCCACCCCGTCCACCTGGGGCATGAAAATATCCAGGAAGATAAGGTCCCACCGGTCCGGCTTCCACATGGACAGCAGCTCGCTGCCGTCCGCGGCAGTCTCCACGTGAAACTCCAGGTCCTTCTCGATTTCGTAGTGACGGAGCATGCGGATCAGGTTCATCCGCTCCTCCGGCAGATCGTCACATACCAGTATGGAGATCGTCATCGGGCAATTCTCCTTCCTGCCATAAACGTAAGGCTTCACGCATCGAGTCGATATAGGTCCTGCCCAGCGGCAGAGTGGCGCCGTCCCGCAGGGTCAGCGTCGTATAGCTCATTTCCGCCACGCTGTCCAGGTGGACGAGATAGCTCCGGTGGCAGCGGACAAAGGGCGGCTGCGGCAGCAGCCCCTCCAGCTCGCTGGTGGCATAGCGGAGGCGGACGAACTGCTTGCCCTGGCTGAAAAGGCTGTAATGGGCCGACGCTTCCACATAGCGGACACGGCCCAGGGGCAGGAGGAAGCTACGCCGCCGGTAGGGTGATTCCAGGCAGACGCGGCCCAGCTGCCACTGCTTTTCACAGGCGCTCAGCGCCTCCGCCAGCCTGCGCTTGTCGAAATCCGGCTTCAGGAAAGCGGCGGGGTGCCAGCGATAGGAGTGGATCGCCCGGCCCGCATCCTGGGAAATGACGATCAGGCCGCCCTTGGCCAGCTCCGTCCTCCCCCGCTCCGGCAATTCCACGCTGTCCATATCCAGAAACAGCAGGTCCGCGCCGGTCCTTTCCTTCTCCGGAAGGCTTTTCACCGTCTCCACGGTCAGGCGGACACATTCCACATCCGCCCAGCGCAGCAGCATGGCCCGCAGCCGCGCTGCCAGGGCATCCGATGCGGTGCACAAGACTGCGCCCACGGTATATTCGCACTCCAGGCCCACAGCTCCGCCCCCCTTCCGTGAAGTTATCCCTTTCCTTGCAGATGGACGCTATTCCCGTTCCTCCGGATCCTCCGGACTTATGTCCGTCCCGGATCCATTCTCTCCCCTGCCGGGAGCTTTCCGCGGCCCGGGAGAAGGCCGGAACGCCGCCACGGCGGCGCTGCCGGAACGATAGCGGAGGCAAAGGAGCGTCACCAGGACGCCGGCGGCGAAGGCAAGCACAGCTGCCAGGATATAGCCCCCCGCATGGCTGGGCAGCAGGAACGCGCCATAGTCCGCTTCCTGCAGGGCGGCGCCGCTCTGGGCAGCCAGCGCATAGCCCAGACCCAGCAGGGCGCAGCCGCAGCCGCCAGCCCCGACGGACAGGATAAGCCCGCGCCGCCGGGAATTGCGGGCGCGGAGAACGGCAGCCCGCTCCAGCGTCTGCCGCAGGGCTTCCTCCTGATCGTAACGCATATCCTTGCCTCCTTTCCCGGATGAACTCCCGAACACCAAAGTGTTTCTGTCCCTTAGTCGCCTTTTTTCCCGTTTTTACTCACCGGAATCGGGAAAATTCGACAAAAAAACGACGTCCCGCCAAATCGGACGGGACGCCGGTTTCAGTATTCGCTTATTGCCCGCAGCTTCTGATAGGGCCAGTAGAAGGCCAGCGCCGTCAGAATGGGCAGGCCGTAACCGATATAGCTGGGGATCCCCGGGGCGGAGACCAGCAGATTATACAGCGCATGGAAGACCACGGAGAGGGAGAGGCAGCCGACCACGGTGCTGAAGGAGAAGACCCGGTAGCGGCGCACCATGATGAGGGAAAGGCTCATGGCCAGCATGCAGACGATGTGCATCACGCCCACCGCCAGACCCCGGACCAGGGTGAAGGCCAGGCTTTCGGAGCCCGTCGCCAGAAGGTAGCAGCAGTTTTCAAAGGTGGCGAAGCCCGCCCCCAGAGAGATGGCGAAGGTGACCAGGGTCATTTCCCTGGGCCGGAAGACCAGCAGGAAGAACAGGAGGGGCAGCAGCTTCATGATCTCTTCCGTCGTCGGGGAGATATAGACTGCGGAAGTATTCAGCTCCATACCCGTCAGCAGGGTCAGATAGCCGCTGATATAGCTGCTCAGCAGGCAGGTCACCATGCCCACAAGGAAGGCGGAAATGCTCCGCCGGGCTGCGCCCCGGGTGTATATGGCGGTCAGCAGCAGAGGGATGCTGATGCAGAAAAGGATATTCTCAGAGTATATCATGCCTCCCTCACCTTCTTCCGGACCGCCAGCAGCATCAGCAGCAGGTGCAGCGTCATCAGGTTGGAGAAAACGGTGTAGACGGGATCCGCCGACATATACATGGACGTATTGTTCCAGCACAGGCCCAAAAAGGCGAGACTCAGCGCCCCGTCGCAGCTTCTTCCCGGCCGAAGGGCCAGGAGCAGACGCACCAGCAGCAGGGCTTCTCCCGCCAGCATCAGCGCGGTGCCGATCCCATCCAGGAGGGCCCTCGGCCCCGCCGGAACGAAGAAGGTGCCCGTCTCCGCAGCGATCAGCAGGCTGCTGATGACCCACATGAGTATGCGTTCCCAGCGGCTCATGGCATGGGTGAGATAGACGGAACGGATGCAGACGCAGATGAAATAGCCGAAGGAGAGACCGCCGAGAATATCCCGGACCCATTCCCCGGACCAGCCGATCCACAGACAGGTATTGGCCGCAGCGAAGACCGCCGCGCCTGCGGTGACGCCGCGGAACCGGCCCCACTCCGTTCCCACAGCGGAGCATAGGGCGGTGCTCATCAGGAGGAAGGTTCCGAAGTCGGCAATATCGTTGGCCGCAAAGGGGACCCGCATCCCCTCCCGAATATAGGTGTGCGCCAGGTAATAGGTCAGGCTGAGCAGCAGCGTGGCGGAGGAAAGGGCGGTGAAGATCAGGTAGAGACTGCCCTTCAACCGCCTGGCATAGCGGAAATAGGCCACCAGAGCCAGCGCCAGCACAAGCAGCTGGAGGATCTCCCCGATCACGATTCCTCGTCCTCCTTCTCCCCCTGCTGTTCCCTGCGGTGGACGCAGAGCAGGGTGACGAACACCCCCAGGCAGAAGGCCAGTACGGCGAGAACGATATAGCCCAGCTGGGGCCTCAGAAACACGATGCTGCCGGTAAGGGCGCCTTCCGGCAGTACAACGCCGTCCAGTCGGGGCAGGACGAGCCCCAGGAACGCAGCCAGCGCCATGCAGCACAGGGCAGTGGCGCTCCGAAGCAGCACCGTCTGCCGCGTTTGCTTCCTTTTTTCGGCTCTTTCCCGGATCAGCCGGAGCTGTTCATCCGCGCTGCGCATACTCGAATCCCATCCTTTCCAGCTCTGCACGCAGAGCTTTTTTCCCCCGCTCCGTGAGGTTATAGACCTGCTTTTTGGTCTTCCCCATGGCTTTGGCCGCTTCCTCCGCGTCCATGTCTTCAAAATAAAGGAGATACAAGGCCTGCCGGTATTCCGGGTTCAGCCGCTCCATGGCCTCATAGAGCTGCTTCTTCCGCTCGTTTTGCAGCAGCTCCAGCTCCGGCGAGTCCCCTTCTCCGGCAAGCTCCCCGGCGGGAAGCTCCCGGCGGCGTTTCAGCTTCCGCTGGGCCAGGTGGCGCCCTATGCCGAAAAGCCAGGTGCGGAAGCTGCTCCGCCCCCCGAAGGCGGCTGTGCGGGCGGCGGCCACGGCGAAAGCGTCCAGCATCAGCTCCTCCGCGTCGTCCATATTGCGGACATAGCCGAAGAGGAAGAGGGTGAGGCTTTCCCGATGGCGCAGGAGCAGCTCCCGCAGGGCATCCTCGCTGCCCTCGGCAAGGTAGACGCGATATAGTTCTTCGTCGGTTTCCCGCATCTTCCCTGCCTCCCCTCCAAATGCTGAATGGATTTTCCCTCAGAACGGGTCTTCGGCCCGCTTCGGCAGCGCGGCCTTATTTGCTTTTGCTCCCGGTTCATGCCGCCGTCCGTCAGCAGATGCACGCAGGCCTCCGGATCCGGGGAGCGGGCATCCTCATCCCCATCACCGGGCAGGCTCTGGACCGTCGGCCGGGACGCTGCCCGCGGCGGCGCCGCAGTGTTTCTCTTTCCTTCGGACCGGAGGCGCATGAAAGCGAAAACAGCGGCAGATGCAGATGGAACGGCCGCCCTTCGCGCCCGGAACGTCTTTCCATCTGCATGCCGCATTTCTCCGGTCTTACCCGTCAAATGGGATCGGAAGCTCCCGATCAGAATGCCTTGGTAATGGTGATCTCCACGTTGGAGCCCACGATCCTCACGCTGACCTCGTCGGCCAGGTTGGCGACGATGGACTTCTCCAGTTCGTCCCAATCCTCCTTGGCTCCTTCCAGGCTCTCCATGCTGTTCTCCAGCTCGTTTTTATAGGCGCTCATGGACCAGGTGTAAATGTCCTCGCCGGCGGCGTAACCCACGGGGCTGCCCATGCTGATCAGGCCAAGAGACAGGTTGGACAGCACAGCCGGGCCCTGGCTTTTCGGCAGCAGGACGACGGCGACCATCTCCCGCAGCCGGCCCATGAAGCCCTTGGCAGCCGCATTTTTCCCGCTGGTGGAGGCTGCCAGCAGCTGCTTGCGCATCTCCTGATCCAGGAATACGTCCGCGCTGAGGCGAAGGTCGAATTTCCGGGCTTCCTCCCGGCACTGATAGCAAGCCTCCACGCTGCCGGTGATGCCCCGCAGCAGGCCGATCAGCTCCTCCGCCATCAGACGGAGCCGCAGGTTTTCCTTATGTCCGAGGCCGCAGTCCAGGCCCAGCTTTTCCGTGGCGGCCAGGGCCTCCTCCATGCCGACGCCCTGGGTGGTGACTTTGATTTCCGGTGTATTCATGGTTTCTTCCTCCCTTTTCCGATGGCACGGATCAGCCGATGGTCAGAATATCCGAAAATCCGGTGACCTCAAAGATCTCCATGATGGTCTCGTTGACGTGCAGGAGCTTCATTTCCCCCTGCTTGTTCATGGTCTTCTGGGCGGAGAGCAGCACCCGCAGGCCGGCGGAAGAGATGTACTCCAGCTTGTCGAAATCCAGAGTCAGCACGCTCACATTCTCCAGAGACGCCTTGAGCTCCTTCTCCAGCTCCGGGGCGGTGACCGTGTCCAGACGTCCCTCCAGAGCAAAGACGGCTTTTCCGTTTTCGATGGTCTTGTTGATGTTCAGCATTTTGTATCCTCCGTTTGTGGTTTATAGTGAATTGTGTTTTCTTTTCGCAGGGAAGGTGCCCAGGATGATGCCGCTCGGGAGCGTGGCGTGGAAGGTCCTGACACCCGGCGGTCTGCCTGTGCTCCGGGTGCTCCCTTCTCTTGCGCTTTTCCCATCAGGGCACGCTCAAAGGTTCTTGACGATCGTCAGGACGTTCTTCCCGTCCGCATAGGCGTACTGCACATCGTCCATGGTGTTTTTCACCAGCAGGATCCCCAGGCCGCCTTCCCGGGACATCAGCGCTTCCTCGGAGGTGTCCGCATCCTCCCTGGCGAGGGGATCGAAGGGGGTCCCGCTGTCCGCAAAGCGGATCATCACCCGCCGCGGGTCCTCCAGGACGACGCAGCTGATCTCCGCCTCCCCTTCTCCGGGCGCATAAGCATAAGAAGCGATATTGACGAATACCTCCTCGATCGCCAGCCGGAGCTGAAGCAGCGTGCGCATCGGGCACTCGCAGGAAGTCAGTTTCTCTTCCACGAAATCGACCACGCTATCCAGTGCCTCCGTTTTTGCCGCTACCGTTATACTGTCCATTGGTGCTTCCTCCTCAAAATGACGACCGCCGCTTATGTGCCGAAGGCGCAAAAACGAGGGGCGAGACGGGCTTGTTTGTTTTTCGTTGAGGTTTGCCGTCATTTGACGCAAACGCAGTTACTCTTGTTTCCTCAAGCTGCGGATTTCTCCATGACATATTGCTCCTTTTATATATTACTACACTTTTTCCCCGCGCACAAGGATTCTTCTTTCACTTTTCATTTCTTTCATCCTGACGGCTCAGTTTTCCCGCTTCCTTCCTGCTGTTATAAAAAAACTCCGAAGCAGCGATAATATGGACACTGCTTCGGAGGTCGGCATGATTCAAGATAAGCTTTCCGCTATGACGCAATTCAGGCTTCTTTCCAAGTATTTCAGGCTTTTAGTTCTCTCGCTATACAAAACAGACCGGATAGCATTCCAATCATCCGTTCTGTCTATAAATGCGGTGGCGCTTTTCTGCGGGGATGTGAGCCAGTTTTCGATCCCCAATCTCTGCAATATGTTGTATATCCTGCTATTCTGGTTCAGTGGATCGTCGGCTGTAAACCGCTCGAACACGGCAACCTTTTTCTCCATGTTCAAAGACAGAATCGTCCCATGAAACGAGTCCGTCAATACACAATACGAGCCATGGATCAATGCCAGGAATTCCTCCACGGTGCAGGTTACCTGATTCCTGCCAAGGTTCACTTTTTGCGTCGAAACAAATACCACTTTTTTCCCAATCATCATGGTAATAGAATCCAAATAGGCCTCGTACCGTTTTTGATCACCTAAGAAATAACAAAGTATATAGCTTCCGGGTTGCAATCCAAATCTCTCAATGGATGCTTCCTGCGCCAGTTTCTCCCAGTCTTCCCGTCGCAACAAAAGCGTAGGGTCTAGTACCACTTCCGGCACTAGACCGGTCAAATCCCGGATGATCTCTGCCCCCTTAGTTTCCCTGACAGACAGATACGGGATGGATGAAACATATTTTGCAAAATCAGCTTGGAAATCTCTTTTAATACCATTCAATCCTATGCTAGGAGCATACGAGATTCGTTTCCTCTCATCGGCAAACTGAAGGAAATAGAATGGGTTTACTTCGTCTACGCAGCTCCAGATTTGATCGCTCCCACAGATAAACGCTCCAAAGTCCTTTGAATACTCTCGTATTTCTTCGTAAAGCAGATTTGAGGATTCTTTCAAATGTGCTTTCACAAACTTATTTATGTTGTCACGGGTTATTCCGGATCTACAAAAACAAGCGCGAAAAGCGCAGTTTTTCATTCGACGTAAGGCCGGCATGGCTTTGAAGCGTATCATATTGAGGATTTCCGGCTCATATCCGAGATTTTTCAGGATCTCAGACAGCGCATATGCTTGGAGAGAACTCCCGATATTCCCCTTATGCCATGTCACAATCCCTACTTTCATTTGTCCAGCACCCATAATCTCTTTATTGCTCCCTTTACTTTGTCTGGGACATATTCACACAGTCTATTTGTCAGTCTTTTCTTATACGTATACTTCTTCAAGATAGCTGCAACATCGGAATCATTCTTCAAATACTCTTCGAAAAACGCATCTCGCTTATCCTCATTCAAAGTTCCATGTGATGGGTAATTGATCGCATGGTCATCGACAGGATAGGTTGTCATGACTTCCTCGAGCCTGCCGCACACGGCATGTCCCTTTGCAGTATGGCTAATGATGATACTGCCGTTTTTGTCATATGGTGCATCTCTCGCAACGATATATTGCCTCTTGAAATCTCCAATCGTAATATCCGCTTCCGTTTTCGTTAAATCAAATTGACAATGGAAGCAAGATCTCCGGCATACAATTTTCTGAACATAGCAATTATTGTACGCGTCATGCGTTTTACTGACGTTGACTCCGTTTTCAAACACCACCGTAGCCCGATACAACTGATGTATGCCAATTCTGATTCTCTTATCTCGGAACTGGTATTCTGCAATCGGAGACCCCTGTACTCTTTCAATATGTAACAAATAGTCCCGAAACACCTTAGGGCTGCCAACTCCATTGCAGACCAGGCTTATCGTCAAGAGTTTCTGCGAATCGACTCCGCGGCAACAGTGAACAAGGCCGGCAACTTGGCAGGGAGTACCACAGAATATGACAGGTTTCCCCTCCAACAACAGCTGCCTTAGCGTGCGAAACACGCTGCCGATACTGCTTTGAACGTATTTTGAACCGGATAATTCAGGAGCACTTGTTACTCCCTTTATCACTTTATGCTCGACGGTTTTTGTCGATGCGTTGAATACCGCACCGGCAATATACGTGTTTTCATCACCGAACAACTCACAAATACCGCAAAAAGCACCACCGCTTGTACTTCCGGCCCAAATGTCTGGATCACGATGAATACCAGCGAAGAATCTGTTATCTGTACACATGACGCCTTGGTGGAC
>JAEEGK010010646.1_pt1 | contig 21184 bp, 18 predicted proteins | sample 8958771 | NCBI WGS metagenome assembly JAEEGK01 (sample SAMN16246547, study PRJNA631951) | gut metagenome | biome: gut microbiome; feature: rumen; material: SC-attached | host: Bos | place: Iran: Karaj | collected 2018-10 | reverse complement strand
ACCGAGCTCATCCGCCGGATGGACGGAGGCACCGCCTTCGCCCTCACCTGCCCGCTCATCCGCAAGGCCGACGGCACCAAGTTCGGCAAAACCGAGAAAGGCAACATCTGGCTGGATGCGGAGCGCACCTCCCCCTATGAGTTCTACCAGTTCTGGCTCAACGTGAGCGACGAAGACGCGGAGAGCTACATCAAGATCTTCACCCTGCTGGACCGGGAGACCATCGAGGGCCTCATCGCCGCACATAGGGCCGATCCCGGCCGGCGCGAACTCCAGAAAGTCCTGGCCCGTGAAGTGACCGTGATGTGCCACGGACAGGAAGCCTATGAGAAAGCCGTCGCGGCTTCGCAAATGCTCTTCGGCGGGGATTCCGAAGCCCTGAAAAAGCTGGACGAGCGCACGTTCCTGGCCGTTTTCGGCGACGTTCCTTCGTTCGATGTGGCCCGCGCGGAACTGCCCTGCAACATCCTGGACCTGCTGGCCGTGAAGACCTCCATCCTTCCATCCAAGGGCGAAGCCCGGAAGATGGTCCAGGGGAACGGCATCGCCATCAATAAGGACAAGGTGACCTCCATCGACGCTTCCGTCACGGAGGCCGATATCGTGAACGGTCACTACATCCTGGCCCAGAAGGGCAAGAAGAACTACTTTATCATTAATGTAAAGTAATGGAAAAACCCGCAAGCACCCGGCAGCTGAAAGTTGCCCGTGAAATACAGAAAGACCTCCCGCAAATCAGCCGCGCAAAAGGGATGGCCGCCTTCGGGGGCGCGATGGTGACGGTGAGCGAAGTACGCGTGAGCCCGGACCTTTCCGTCGCCAAGGTATTCGTGAGCGTGTTCCCCTCGGAGAAACAGGCCCCGGTGATGCAGCTCCTGGAGGAGAACAACCGGGCCCTCCGCGGTGAACTGGGCCGCGTGGTGGCCAAACAGTTCCGTATCGTGCCGGAGTTGGTGTTCCTGCTGGACACCTCGCTGGACTATGCGGAGCATATCGAAGAACTCCTGAAGAAGTGAGATTGCCGCTCATATTCGCCTTCCGCTATCTCTTCGCCCGGAAATCGTTCAAAATCATCAACCTGATTTCGATCATCGGGGCGGCGGGGATGGCGCTCGGAACGGCGGCGCTCATCATCGTCCTTTCCGTTTTCAACGGTTTCAACGACCTGGTAGCCACGTCCCTCTCGGACGCCGGCGCACCGCTTGTGGTGCGTCCCGCGGAAGGGAAAGTCTTCACGCCGGAAGGCCCTGCCTTCGATTGGATATCTGGGAGCGAAGACATTCAGCGCTGCTCGGCCGTGCTGGAAGAGCAGGTGTTCCTCTCCTATGAGGGGAAACAGAGCCTCGCCCGCGTGCGGGGAGTAGATCTGGCCGGAGAAGCCGGATCTCCCCTGCAGGACCACCTGGTGGACGGCGCCTGGAAACTGCACCGCGGGGACCTTCCCCAGGCCGTCGCCGGCGCCACGCTGGCCTATACCCTGGGCGCCCGGCCCCAGTTCGTCACGCCCCTGGAACTGCATTATCCGTCCCGTACGGAGCCCGTTTCCCTGACCAATCCCGCCGCCTCCCTGCGCTCCTCAAGCGTGAAGCTGAGCGGCGTGGTGAGCGTCAACGCCAACCTGGACGCCTCGCTGCTGGTGGTTCCCATCGAAGTGATGCGGGACCTGCTGGAATACCCCACGGAGGTATCGGCCCTCGAAATCTGGCCCGGCGGAGAGGCATCGGCCCTCCAAAAAGAGCTCCAGGAGCAGCTGGGGCCCGCCTTCCGCGTCCTGGACCGGCAGCAGCAGGACCAGAGCATCTACCGGATGATGCGCTACGAGAAACTGGCCATCTATCTCATTCTGGTCTTCATCGTGGTGATCGTCGCCTTCAACATTTTCAGTTCCCTGAGGATGCTCATCATCGAGAAGGAGGCCGATTCCGACACCCTTCGCAGCCTGGGCGCTCCGGAAGGGCTTCTGCGCCGGATTTTCCTCACGGAAGGCTGGCTGGTTTCCCTGCTGGGGATGCTTGTAGGCCTTGTTTTGGGAATCGGTGTCGTGCTGCTGCAGCAGCGCTTCGGCCTGGTATCGATGCCCGGTAATTTTGCCGTTTCGTCCTACCCCGTGGCGCTTCAGGCAAGGGATTTGCTATGGACTGTCATCGGCGTGGCGGGCATCGGCTTTGTGATGGCCTTCGTCCCGTCCCGGAAAATTTGATTAACTTTGTAAAAAATTACACGGCTATGAAACGTTGTATTCTCATACTTTTCCTGCTCACGCTGTCCCTGGCGGCCAGCGCGCAGTATGTTCACCGCAGGGGCGGACATATGACCCGTGACAAAGAGAAAATCGCCCTGGAGGAGCAGCAGCTCATCCTTTCGGACATTAACGGCATAGATTACAATGGAGTCTGGAAAGACTACAACGGCTGGCGCAAGACCGGCCTCGGACTCACCATCGGCGGCAGCGTCGTGGCCGGCGGCGGAGCCATCACCTTTTTGACCGGCGCCCTGGTTTCTATGCTGGGCGCAGCAGTCGGTGCCGTCGGAGGTGCCGTCGGAGGATCCGTAGGAGGCAGTGCAGGTGCACAGTCCGGCGCTCAGGCCGGGGCCGAAGCCGGCGTCAAAGCCGGGCAGCCCATCATGACCGGCGGCCTCATCGCGATGGGTGTAGGCGCCGTGGCCCTGGGCGCGGGCATTCCCGTGCTGGTAGTGAATTGCAAGCGGATGAACCGCATCGTGGCCGATTACAACGGCACCCTGCCCGACCCCACGCTGGAAGAACCCGCCGTGGAAGTGGCCTTCGGCCCCGCCCCGTCCGGGATTGGCTTCACCGTCAGTTTTTAATCATAGGAGGGGACACCCCCTCGGTCGCTGAAAAGAAGGCCGATGCTCCCTCGGGGGTGTCGGCCTTCCTTTTTTCAAAGAAAAACTTGCAGTTTCAGATTTTTTCCGTACTTTTGCAGGCTGACTTTTCCGTAATGTCGGCTGGTTAAAGTTCATAATCCCATCCGGAGCGACTGGCCCGGAGCTAAAACAGAGACAGAGATATGCTGAGTATCTTCTACAAGGAAAACGGAAAAATTCTCCTCTCCCAGTCGGAGAAAGACTTCCCGAAGATCACGCTGGAAAACGCGGTATGGATTGACCTGGTGGATCCCACCGGGGAGGAAAAACGTGCCGTGGAGGCCTTCCTGGGCACAGAAATCCAGAGCCGCGCGCAGGCGGAGGAAATCGAATCCTCCTCCCGTTACTTCGAGACCGATGATGCCATCTTCGCGAACACGAACTTCCTCACCCCGGGGCAGGACGAGTATATGATGCAGCCCGTTTCGCTCACCATCGTGGACGAAACCCTCACAACACTCCGTGAAGTACCCCTGCGTTCCTTCACGGAACTGCAGCGCCGTATGCAGGTGAATCCGCGGCAGTATCCTTCCGGCTTCAGCGTTTTTGCCAGTATCCTGGATCAACGCGTGGACCTGGATGCGGATATGATCGAGCTCCTCTCGAAGGAGATTTCCCAGTACGCCAAGCAGATCAACGACCAGGAAGACATCGACCAGGAACTCCTGATTGACATCTCCCAGATGCAGGAGAACACGATGGTCGTGCGGGAGAACGTGGTGGATAAGCAGCGTCTCATCTCCAACCTGATGCGTTCCACCAAGGTGCCGCGCACCCTGGAGAACCGCCTGAACGTGCTCCTGCAGGATATCACGTCTCTGCTGAGCCATACCAATTTCTGCTTCGAGCGTCTGGAATACCTGCAGGATACGGTGCTGGGTCTGATTAACCTGGAACAGAACAAGATTATGAAGGTGTTCACGGTGGTTAGCGTATTCCTGATGCCGCCCACCCTTATCGCCGGCTTCTACGGCATGAACGTGCGCCTTCCCATGATCAACGCCGACGACCCCAACGCCAACTTCTGGAACTGGGTCATCATCCTGGGCATTATGGTACTGAGCTGCATGCTGGTCTGGATACTCTTCCGCCGCAAGAAACTCTTGTAAACAACTATGAAAAAACTCAAATGGATTCTTGCGACGGGGCTTTTCCTGCTGTTGTCGCTGGAAATGAGCGCCCAGTCCAAGGCCGAAAAGAAGCTGTATGGAAAGACCGTGGAGAGTTTCTCTGTGAAGTCGGCCGACAAGTTTCTGAAGAAATATCCCAAGTCCGTCTATGCCCCCAGGATTATCCAGATGAAGGATTCCCTGATCCTGGCCCAATACCTGGAGGCCAATACCACCAAGCTTACTCCTGAGGAGGCCCTCGGCATAGCCGGAGGGGAGGCCCTTTCGGCCCTGGGCTGGAAGAAAGACGGCGTAGAGAAGGTGCTGGCGCTGGATCCCGACCTCACGCTCCGCGTCCTGTCTCCGGACGGCACTTTGCTGGAGAAGCGCAGCCTTCCGGTTTATACTATGGAGGAGGGTGCTCCCCGGATTGACCTGGTCATTCCTATGGAGATGATAGCCCCGCTGGGCGGCAGTCAGAACTACATCCACTTTGGGTACAGAAACGGCGACAGAGAGTATGTGGAGGCCCTTTATCTGCCGGCCGAAGACCATATCTTCCAGGCTCTTTTCTATGGAAAGCCGCTGGGCGAAGGCCGCATCGAGGGGCAGTGCCCGGAGATGCTGGAAGGCACCATCCCGCCCGCCGAGGTAGCCTGGCTCACCAATCGCTTCAAAGAGAATTCGGCCCTTATTCCCTTGTCAAAGGCCGACCTCCTGACCGACGAGTCCATCCGCTGGTGGCTGAGTAAGAATCCCAAGGCCGATACGGCTTCCAAACTGTCCTTCGGCCGCCTGGATCCCGACTCTTCCATTGCCCAGGCCTGCCAAGCCGCCAAGAAGGAAAAGGGCAAGAATGTGAGCGTGGCGCACTTTGATATCCGGGGCTATACCGTGATCTGCTCCGTCTCCCACAAGGGCGGCGAGTATACGCTGGTATGGTGCGAACCCGTTTGCAAGGACAAGAAGACAGACCGGTATATCCGCTCCCTGTATTTTGAGAGCGACGGAACCACTTTGGACGTGGTCTATTACAAAGCCAGGACCACCTTCAAGAACAAAATATCCCTAAACAGCCAATCCATCAGTCACCTCAAGTAAGATGAGAAAGAGAATCTTTGATATTATCGAACAGTCCAAGGACGGAGATAAAGTCAGCCTCGTTTATGACCTGGCGATGCTGATCATCATCATTGTCAGCGTTATTCCGCTGATGTTTGTTCGTGATTATCCGGTGTTTCACACCATAGAGGTGGTGACCATCACCATCTTTATCATTGATTACCTGCTGCGCTGGATGACGGCCGATTACAAGGTGGGCAAGAAAGGATGGTCTTTCCTTATCTATCCCTTCACGGGATGGGCCATCATCGACCTGCTTTCCATTCTGCCGGGTCTGAACATTATGGGCCAGGGCTTCAAGATTTTCAGGGTCACGCGAATGCTCCGAATCCTGAGACTCTTCAAACTGGTCCGCTACTCGGAGAAGATCCAGGTCTTTGGCAAGGTGCTCTACAAGGAAAGAAGCGTTCTGCTGGGCGTGCTGGGCATTTCCATTTTCTATGTTTTCCTCACGGCTCTCATTATGTTCAACGCTGAGCCTCACTGGGATCCGGTCAATGGAAAGGCTACTTTCGATTCCTTCTTCGATGCCCTGTACTGGGCAACGGTGACCCTCACTACCGTGGGTTACGGTGACCTGACTCCCGTGACGGATCTGGGCCGCTTTGTGAGTATGCTTTCATCGCTGTTTGGCGTGGCCATCATCGCCCTGCCTTCCGGTGTTATTACCGCCAGTTACCTCGACGAGCTCCGCGCCCTCAAGAAGAAAAACGGAGAAGATACCGACGAAGAGGCTGAATAGTTGTAAAATCAAATAATTATACCTATATTTGCGCGCTTTTTTTCCGGCGCGCATTTTTGCGCTATGGTAAAAGCTCAAGAAATAATGTTTAACTACTAGTTTTTTCGATCTAATTATTATGTCTGAAGAAATGAACAAAGAAGCCAAGAAGGCTGTCCTGAATGCTTCCGTTGCTCCTGAGGAGTTCAACTGGGATGCATTTGAGAATGAGGGCGTAGATGCCGGCTCCAAGGAAGAAACCCTTGCCAAGTACGAGCAGACCCTCTCCAAAGTCACCGAGAACGAGGTGGTGGAAGGTGTTGTTACCTCCATCAACAAGCGTGAGGTGGTTGTGAACATCGGCGCCAAGAGCGAAGGTGTTATCTCTGCCCCTGAGTTCCGTTACAATCCGGACCTCAAAGTGGGTGACAAAGTGGAAGTTCTTGTAGAGAGCGCCGAGGACCGCAAGGGTCAGCTCGTGATCTCCCACAAGAAAGCCCGTCAGCTGAAATCTTGGGATATGGTTAACGCCGCTTATGAGAGCGGTGAAGTGGTGAAGGGTTATGTGAAGACCCGCACCAAGGGCGGTATGATCGTGGATGTGTTCGGTATCGAGGCCTTCCTCCCCGGCTCCCAGATCGACATCCGTCCCATCAAGGATTACGATGTGTTCGTGGACACCACCATGGACTTCAAGATTGTGAAGATCAACCAGGAATTCCGCAATGTGGTTGTAAGCCACAAGGCTCTCCTGGAGGCCGAGCAGGAGCTCAAGAGAGCCGAACTCATCTCCAAGCTGGAGAAGGGCCAGGTGCTCGAGGGCGAGGTCAAGAACATCACCAACTACGGTGTATTCGTAGACCTGGGCGGTGTGGACGGTCTCATCCACATCACCGACCTCAGCTGGGGCCGCATCTCTCATCCCGAAGAGGTGGTTGCCCTCAACCAGAAGATTAACGTGGTTGTGCTTGACTTCAACGAGCAGCAGAAGCGCATCGCTCTGGGTCTCAAGCAGCTCACTCCTCACCCGTGGGAGGCTCTCTCCGCAGACCTCAAGGTGGGTGACACCGTGAAGGGTAAGGTGGTTGCCGTGGCCGACTACGGCGCCTTCGTAGAGGTTGAGCCCGGCGTGGAAGGTCTGGTTCACGTTAGCGAAATGAGCTGGAGCCCCCGTCTGCACAGCGCTCAGGAATTCCTGAAGATGGGTGACGAGGTTGAGGCTCAGATCCTCACCCTGGACCGCGAGGCCCGCAAGATGTCCCTGGGCATCAAGCAGCTCACCGCCAACCCTTGGGAGAGCATCCGCGAGAAGTATCCCGTGGGTTCCCAGCACAAGGCCACCGTTCGCAACATCACCAACTTTGGTGTGTTCGCTGAACTCGAGGACGGTGTTGAGGGTCTCATCCACATCTCCGACCTCTCCTGGAACAAGATCAAGCATCCCGCCGAGATGGTTCAGAGCGGTGACGTCATTGACGTTGTCATCCTCGACTTCGACGAGAACAGCCACAAACTGAGCCTGGGTCACAAGCAGCTCACCCCCAACCCTTGGGACGAGCTCGAGGCCAAGTACCCGGTTGGTACCACTGTAGACGCTACCGTGAGCGTGATTGGTGACAAGAACACCACCCTCACCCTGGCCGACGGTACTGAGGTTAGCGCCTTCAACCGCGAACTCGTGAAGGAAGACGGTAAGAACGCCCTGGTAGGCGAGACCCTCCCCGTGAAGGTTATCGACCTCCGTCGCAGCACCCGTACCATCCGCGTTTCCCACGTCCGCACCTATTCCGAGGCCAAGGCTGCCCGCGAGACCGCTGAGGTCGAGACCGCCAAGAAGGCCATCAAGAAGGTTCAGAGCAACGTAGAGAAGACCACCCTCGGTGACATCTCCGCCCTCGCTGCCCTGAAGGACAAGATGGAAAAGGGTGAGTAATACTCCCAATACTTTTAAGGTTACCTTACTGGGCACGGCATCGGCCATGCCCGTAAGGGGCCGGAACCAAAGCGCCCAGGCACTGCAAGTGCACGGGCGCTTGTTCCTTATAGACTGTGGCGAAGGCGTGCAGTACAGTATGGTGGAGCATCACGTCCCTATGATGAAGCTGGATTCCCTCTTCCTATCCCATATCCACGGGGACCACGTGTTCGGCTTTTTCGGCCTGCTCTCTACCCTGGGAATGAAGGGACGCCAGACTCCGCTCAATATCTTTGCCCCGGTCAACTTCGGCCCCATCCTTAAATTCTTCCTGAGCTATTACGGAGACGGCATTGGCTATGAAATCCGTTTTACGCCGCTCAAGATGAAGGAGCCGGAGACCATCCTGGAAACCAAGTCCATCCGCGTGCAGGCTTTCCCGCTCAACCACGGAATCGAGACTTTCGGCTTCCTGTTCCAGGAGAAAGAACCTCCGTTCAACGTACACAAGGAAGCCATTTCACAATACGGACTCACCCTCACCGAGATTGGAACCCTCAAGCGCGGAGAGGATGTCCAAAGGGCCGATGGCAGCGTGATTCCCGCCGCCGAGGCCGCTTACAAGCCCTTCGTGCCCCGGAGCTACGCCTATTGCTCCGACACCGCTCCCTTCCCCGAGGAGGCGCAGTGGCTCAAGGGTACCACGGTCCTCTATCACGAGGCCACCTATCTGCAGGAATTCGAGGACCAGGGCGCCCAGCGCCACCATTCCACCACCCTGCAGGCGGCTGCCATTGCCAAGGAGGCAGGGGTGCAGAAGCTCCTCATAGGCCATTATTCTTCCCGCAGCGTGGAAGTCTCTCAGTATCAGGCCGAATGCCGCACCGTTTTCCCGGAAACTTACGCCACTTACGACGGCGATTCCTTCGATATTTAAATTTTTTGCGTAACTTAGCGCTATGAAGAAATTCCTCATAGCCCTTTGCCTGTTGCCGGCGCTGTTGTGCCTGGCGGCGGGGGATGACACGCCTCAGGAACGCTATGTAAAAAAGTACGCCGATATGGCCGTGCGGGAGATGATCCGCAGCGGCGTTCCGGCCAGCATTACCCTGGCGCAGGGTATGCTGGAGTCGGGTAACGGCCTGTCCAAACTGGCCACCAAGGGCAACAACCACTTTGGCATCAAGTGCCACAAAGGCTGGGAAGGAAAGACTATGCGCCAGGACGACGACGCCCGCAACGAGTGCTTCCGCGTGTACACAAGCGTAGCCGACAGCTACAAAGACCACTCGGATTTTCTCCGCTACCGGGACCGTTACAAGTTCCTCTTTGACCTGGAACGCACGGACTACAAAGGCTGGGCTTACGGCCTCAAGAAAGCCGGCTATGCCACCGACCCCAACTACCCGGCCAAACTCATTAAATATATAGAGGACTACAACCTCTCCCGCTTTGACGTGCTCCAGAAGGCCGAAGAAGTGGAGGTTCCTCTGCCCCCGCACCAGATTGAGGCGCCCGTGATGGCTATGGCCAACGAGGAATTCCAGTTCCCGCTTACGCGTGAACTGTATTCCATCAACGGCGTTCCCTTTGTGTACGCCCTGGAAGGGGAGACGTATAAATCCATTGCCAAGTACTACCACCTGTTCCATAAGGAGATTCTGCGTTACAACGACCTCAAGAAGGACGTGGCGCTGCTCCCCGGTACGGTGGTCTACCTCTCCTATAAGAAAACCCATTCTCCCGCGGGTCTGGACAAGTATATAGTGGCCGAAGACGGGGAAGACTTCCACGCCATCTGCCAGCGCTTCGCTCTCCGGGAGAAATCCGTCCTCAAGCTCAACGGCCTCAAGAAGGTCCCCGAGCTCCGGGAAGGAGATGAACTTAAACTGCGCTAAGGTATGCGGGCAAAGACCATAATCATCAGATTGCTGGTGGGACTGTTCGTCGCCGGTGCCGTGGTGGGCGGAATCAAGGCCTACCAGATGTACTACGACCGCAAAATTCCCAACTTCACCGGCAAGACGGACCTCTATGTCTACCCCTGGATGGAGCCGCAGGCCGTGCGTGACAGCATCCTGGCCAGCGGTCTGGTCAAGCAGCCCGCCAGCCTGCATCGCGTGTTCAAGGAGGTGGAAAGCATCAAGCCCGGGCACTATGTCATTGACAATACCTGCTCCAGCATCTACGTTACCCGTATGCTGCATCTGGGTTGGCAGACACCCGTGAACCTGACGCTCTCCGGTTCCATCCGCACTCCCGGTGTCCTGGCCCGGAAGATAGGCGCCCAAATGATGGTGGATTCGGCCGCCGTGGCAGACTTTGCCTACTGCGCAGATTCCATCGGCCTGGATCCCGCCCTTCTTTTTACCCGCATCATTCCGGAGACCTATCAGATGAACTGGACGGCGTCCGTGAAGGATATCTTTGCCCGGCTTTTCAAGGAGCGTGACGCCTGGTGGACCCCGGAGCGTGTGGCTGCTGCCAAGGCCCAGGGCCTTACGCCGGAGGAGGCTTCTACCCTGGCCTCCATCGTGGACGGTGAAACGCGGTATGTCCCCGAGCAGCCCACCGTTGCCGGCGTATACCTGAACCGCCTCAAGACGGGTATGAAACTGCAGGCAGACCCTACCGTGGCCTTTTGTTTTGATTACGAGCCCCGCCGCATCCTCCGCTGGATGCTGCTGGTGGACAATCCCTATAATACTTATATGTATGCCGGCCTGCCTCCGGGTCCCATCTCCTGCCCGCCCAAGAGCTGCCTGGAAGCCGTCATCCATCCGGAGGAGCACAACTACATTTATTTCTGCGCAGATCCTTCCTTTAACGGAAGCCACCGCTTTGCGGTTACCTATACCGAGCATTTGCAGAATGCCCGCGCTTTCCAGAACGCCCTTAACGAAAGACAAAGAGCCGCCAAATGATAACTTTTGAGCAGTATAGTCCCGAAGGCCAGGCCCTCATTGCGAAGGCCCGGGCACTGGCTGTGGAAGCCCTGAAAGACAAGACCCGTCACGACGGAACGCCTTTCATCGGCCATCCAGACGCCGTGGCCCGCATTGTGGCTTACGAGATTGGTCTGCCCGCCGAGTGCGTGGCCGCCGTGTACCTGCACGAGGCCAGCCGTATGGGTGGGATGGAGGTACTGCACAAAGACTGGGACGAGAATATCTGCACTATGGTGGAAGGACTCAACCGCATCTCCACCATCAAGCCCAAGGATACCCGCCTGGAGGCCGAAAACTACAAAAAGCTCATTATCCAGTACTCCACGGATCCCCGTGTTACGGTGCTCAAGCTGGCCGACCGCCTGGAAGTGATGCGCAGCCTCAAGATCTTCCCCAAGGCCAGCCGAGAGGGAAAGATTCTGGAGACGCTGATGCTGTACATCCCGCTGGCACACCAGCTGGGCCTGTACAATATGAAGCGGGAGATGGAGGATATCTATCTCAACTACGCCGAGCCCGAGCAGTACCGCCTCATCACCAACAAGCTCAAGGCAGGGGAGAAGGACCGCGAGAAGCTCCTGGCCGAATTCATAGAACCCCTCAAGGCCAAGCTGGACGCCGCCGGCATCCACTACAAGCTCAAGATGCGCACCAAGGCGGCGTACTCCATCTGGCAGAAGATGGTCAAGCAGAAAGTGCCTTTCGAGGGCGTGTACGATGTCTTTGCCATCCGCTTCATCATAGACTGCGACGGAGAAGACCACAAGCTGGAGAAGGATCTCTGCTGGCGCGTGTACTCCTTCGTGACGGAAGAATACGAGGCCGATACCAACCGCCTGAGGGACTGGATCACCAACCCCAAGCCCAACGGCTATGAGAGTTTGCATATCACGGTAAAGAACCGGGAAGGCGCTTATGTAGAGGTTCAGATCAGAACCAAGAGAATGGACGACGTAGCCGAAAACGGCTTCGCCTCCCACTGGGCCTACAAGGGAATCAAGAGGGAAGAAACGTTGTCCCGCTGGCTGAGCTCCGTGCGCTATGCCCTGGAGCACCCCGATGAAAATACGGAAGACCTGCCGCAGCCGCCTTCCAAGGAGATTTTTGTGTTCACTCCCACCGGTGAGCTCCGCATCCTGGCGGCCGGTTCCACGGTCCTGGACTTTGCCTTTGGCATTCATACCAACATTGGTTCCCACTGCGTAGGAGCCCGTGTGAACGGTAAGGCCGTCTCTATCCGGGAAAAACTCTGCACCGGAGACGTGGTGGAGATTCTTACTTCCAAGAACCAGCACCCTAACCAGGACTGGATGGGATGGGTGGTCACTTCCAAGGCCCGCTCCAAGGTAAAACAGGCCCTGCAGATGCAGGAGCAGTCCCGCGCCACCGACGGCAAGGAGCTTCTGGACCGCCGCCTCAAGAACTGGAAGCTGGAATTCCCCGACGATATGTGTACGGAATTCCGCAAGAAGTACAATTATCCCACCCTCACCGGTTTCTACGCCGCCATTGGAGACGGAGACCTGGATGTGAATACCGTCAAGGATTTCATCCTCTCAGAGGCCGAAAGACACGCAGCCTCCGTGGAAGCCGCCGAAGCCGCCCAGGCATCGGCCAAGGCCGCCCGTCACTTCGATTCCAAAGACGATATCCTGGTACTCAACGCCAAGAACGTAAAGGGAATCGACTACAAAATGGCCAAATGCTGCAATCCGGTGTTTGGAGACGATGTCTTTGGCTTTGTGACCCGTGAAGACGGTATCAAGATTCACCGCATCACCTGTCCCAACGCCGCCCGCCTGCTGGAAATGTATCCCTACCGCATCCAGAAGGTAAAGTGGGCCACCTCACCCTCACACGGCAGTTTCCAGGTAGAGCTCAAGATAGTGGCCGATCAGGAAAGCTCTGTCCTGAACCATATTATGGAGATTGTGAATCAGTTCAAGGCCTCCATCCGCAGTTTCAACGTAAACGAAAACCCGCGGAACGGAACCTTCGAGATCTCAATGAAACTCTCTGTCCCCTCCAATCTGGAGCTGGACAAAGTCCTTTCTCAACTCCGTGCCGCTAAGCACATCATCAAGGTTACCCGCTCTTAGGAGTTCGAAGTCCAGACTTTTAGGTATTGCTCCAATACCCACATTTCGTCGCGGAACTTTGCGGCGGCGGTGAAGTCGAGGTCGGCGGCGGCTTTCTGCATCTTGCGCTTGGCTTCGGCCGCGGCCTTTTCTACCTGGTCCCTGGACATAGAACGGATTACGGGGTCCTGGAGGACGGCCGCCAGGTCGGCGGCGATGTAGCCGTCTACATAGGCCGACGTTCCCTCGCGGCGGGCGTCGTGGCCCAGGCCCACGGAGACGTCCCCCTTGCCCAGTTCGGAGGCCGACGGGACGTATTCGGGATGGGAGACGGAGTCTTTGGCACTCACGTGGCCGGTGACGGAGTTTTGGAGAACGGGGTTGAGGAAACCGCTCACGTGGGTGGTGTCTTCTCCGGACCGGACCAGTTCGCTCATCAGGATATTGGAACGCACCTGCACCTGAGTGGGGGTTATGCCGTGGAGTTTGTTGTACTCCTGCTGCTTGGCGCGGCGGCGGGCGGTCTCGCGGATGGTCTCGTCCATAGACGGGGTAACCGTATCGGCGTACATAATCACCAGGCCGTGGACGTTGCGGGCGGCGCGGCCGGCGGTCTGGGTGAGGGCGCGGCCGCTGCGGAGGAAGCCCTCCTTGTCGGCGTCCAGGATGGCCACCAGGGATACGGTGGGGATGTCCAGGCCTTCACGGAGGAGGTTCACGCCAATGAGTACGTCAAACAGGCCGTTCTTGAAGTCTTCGATAATCTCCACTCGCTCGGCGGTGTCCACGTCTGAGTGGATGTAGCGGCAGCGCACGCCGTTGCGGGTGAAGTAGCTGTCCAGCTCTTCGGCCATCCTCTTGGTAAGGGTGGTCACCAGAACGCGTTCGTCCTTTTCGGCCCTTTGTCTTATCTCTTCCATCAAGTCGTCCACCTGGTTCTGGGTGGGGCGTACCTCGATGGGCGGGTCCAGCAGGCCGGTGGGGCGGACAATCTGTTCTACCACCAGGCCCTCGGACTTCTCCAGTTCGTAATCGGCCGGGGTGGCGCTCACGTAAACGGTCTGGCCGGTGACGGCTTCAAACTCGTCAAAGGTGAGGGGGCGGTTGTCGCTGGCGGCGGGGAGGCGGAAGCCGTACTCTACCAGGGTCTCCTTGCGGGAGTGGTCTCCGCCGTACATAGCGCGGATCTGGGGGAGGGTGACGTGGCTCTCGTCAATGAATACCAGGAAATCGTCCGGGAAGTAGTCTATGAGGGTGAAGGGCCGCTGGCCGGGTTTTCGGCCGTCAAAATAGCGGGAGTAGTTCTCTACGCCGGGGCAGTAGCCCATCTCCTTGATCATTTCTATGTCGTATTCCACGCGCTGCTTCAGGCGTTTGGCCTCCAGGAACTTGCCGATGGATTCGAAATATTCCACCTGTTTGACCAGGTCGTCCTGGATCTGGCTCACGGCCTTGGCTCCCTTTTCCTTGGAAGTGACGAAGTTCTTGGCGGGGTAGAGGTCAATCTTGTCCATCTCCTCAAAGATGGCTCCGCTCACCGGATCAATGAGTGCAATGCGGTCTACCTCGTCTCCAAAGAACTCGATGCGGGCTGCGTAGTCGGCTCCACCCAGGAAGATGTCTACGGTGTCTCCGCGCACGCGGAAACTGCCTCGCTTAAAATCTGTTTCGGTCCTGTAGTAAAGCGCATCCACGATTTTGTACAGCAAACGGGTCATAGACATCTGTTCGCCCTTTCGAACTGTAACCGTCTGGTCGTGAAAGTCGTCCGGGTTGCCAATTCCGTAGAGGCAGCTCACGGAGGAGACCACTATGACGTCTCTTCGGCCGCTCATAAGGGCCGAAGCGGCACTCACGCGGAGTTCGTCTATCTTATCGTTGATGCTGAGGTCCTTTTCTATATAGGTATCGGTGGTGGGGATGTAGGCCTCAGGCTGGTAGTAATCGTAGTACGAAACAAAGTATTCTACGGCATTGTCCGGAAAAAATGCTTTAAATTCTCCATATAGCTGGGCGGCCAGCGTTTTGTTGTGACTCAGGATGAGCGCAGGACGCTGCAGACGCTGGATTACGTTGGCCATCGTAAAGGTTTTTCCGGAACCCGTAACGCCCAGAAGTGTCACATTATGAACGCCTTGGCTCAGTGCGTCACACAATGCGTCAATGGCTTCGGGCTGGTCGCCGGAAGGCTGATAATTGGATTGGAGACGGAAATTCATCTATAAAAAATATGCTTTTTGCAAAGTTACATTGTTTCAAGATTATTAAAAAATTTTCAAGAAATTTTGTTTTGAAGGAAAAAATGCCTAATTTTGCGTTGATAATTGCCGTGAAGGCGGGTATCAGAAATAGGAAACTAATTATTTATGTTAATACTTTAATCATGAAAGGTATCAAAACTATTCTTGGAGTATTTGCTGCAGCAAGCCTCCTTTTCTCTGTGAGCGCAGCCGCTCAGGAGAACAACAATCGTGACGAGAACGGTAAGATCGTTCGCGGTGCTTACGAGACCAACAAGGCCTTTGACAATACCTTCATCGGTATCGGTGCCGGTATCAACTCCGTCGTTCCTTCCGTTCGCGCTCCTAAGGGTTGGGGCAACATCGGCCTCGCCGTTGACCTCAACTTCGGTAAGTGGTGGACTCCCGCCATCGGTATGCGTCTGGGTTATCACGGTCTGTGGGACAACGCCAAGATCGCTTTCCAGAACCCTGCTATGCTCGCCGGCAGCCGTTTCGGTTTCCACTATGTACACGGTGATTTCCTCTGGAACATCTCCAACTCCATCGGTGGCTACAAAGAGACCCGTTTCTGGAACTTCGTTCCCTATGCCACTATGGGTGTCCTGGATATCTCCTTCGGTACCAACCCCTTCAAGAAGGGTGCTAAGAACAACCTCGAGTATGCCGCTGGTGCCGGTCTCCTCAACGTTCTCCGTCTGAGCAACCGCATCAACATCACCATCGACCTTATGGCTCTCGTTGGCAAGGGTCACGCTTACACCGAGGGTGCTGGCAAGTTCATCATCCTCCCTTCCGCTACTGCTGGTCTCCAGTTCAACCTCGGCAAGACCAACTTCGATCGTCACAGCACCATCACTCCTGTTGTGATCCCTGTGCCCTTCACCACCGAGCAGTACAACGCCCTCAAGGATAAGGTTGCTGCCCTCGAGAAGGAGAATGCCGCCCTCAAGGATAAGATCGCTGCCCTCGAGAAGGAAGTTGCTCCTCTGCGCAACCTCGTAAACGGTCAGACCTATCTCTACGAGAACGGTACCTTCACCGCTGTTGACGTAAAGGCTGGCGCTCCTGTGTCCATCTACTTCGACCTCGGTTCCGCTAAGCTCTCCGCTCGTGAGAAAGCTCACCTCGAGTACTTCACCAACAACATCGCTACCGCCGACACCAAGGTTGAGGTTAACGGTTACGCCGACAAGGCCACCGGTTCCGCCAAGACCAACCAGGTTCTCTCCGAGAAGCGCGCCAAGGCTGTTGTTGAGCTCCTCAAGAAGGCTGGCATGCCCGAGAGCAACATCGAGTGCAAGGCCAACGGTGGTGTTGACATCTTCAACACTCCTGCTTACAAGAACCGCGTTGTTACCATCGAGGTTAAGTAAGTTACCTTACACACAAGCTTTAAGAGACACACCTTCGGGCGTGTCTCTTTTTTTTGTACCTTTGCATCGCTAATTAAAGTATAATGAGACGTAAACCCATCATAGGCCTCGTATATGACTTTGACGGAACCCTTTGTCCCGGCAATATGCAGGAGTTTGGTTTCATCCAGGCAGTAGGTCAGACCCCCGAGGAATTCTGGACCAAGAGCAACAACATTGCCATAGGTCAGGACGCATCCAATATTCTGGCTTATATGAAAATGATGTACGATGAAGCCAAGAAGAAAGGCATCAAGCTCACCCGTGAGCGCTTCCGCTCGTTCGGTTCCGGCATCAAGCTCTACGAGGGCGTGCAGGAATGGTTCAAGAACGTAAACGAGTATGGTAGAAAGCACGGAGTGGTGATAGAGCACTACATCAACTCCTCCGGTCTTACGGAAATCATCGAGGGCTCTCCCATTGCCGGAGAGTTCAAGCACGTGTTTGCCGGAAGCTTTATCTATGATGAGAATGGAGAGGCCGAGTGGCCCGGTATTGCCGTGGACTACACCGCCAAGACCCAGTACCTCTTTAAAATCCAGAAGGGAATTTTCTCTTCCCGCGATGCCCATAAGGTCAACGAGTCCCTCTCCGACTTAGAGAAGCGTCTTCCCTTTACCAATATGATCTACTTCGGAGACGGAGAAACCGATGTTCCGTCTATGAAGCTGGTAACTATGTTTGGCGGCAATGCCATTGCGGTGTTTGACCCCAACCGTCCCAAGAAGAAGGAAGTGGCCCGCAAGCTCCTCCGGCAGTGCCGCGTGAACTTTATCACGCCGGCCGTCTATACCAAGGAGAGCCGCACCTTCCAGCTGGTCTGCGCCATCATAGACAAGATCAAGGCCGATAACGAGCTACGTCAATTTTCAAGGTACAAATAATGCGGAAAATCAAAGTAGGACTGGTGCAGCAGCACTGCACCGCAGACATCCCCCAGAACATCGCCAGCCTGCAAGGCTATATCCGGGAAGCTGCCGCCCAGGGCGCGCAGCTGGTTGTGCTGCAGGAACTGCACAACAGTCTGTATTTCTGTCAGGAAGAGAACGCCAGGCTGTGTGACCTGGCCGAACCCATCCCCGGCCCGTCCACCGAAACTTTTGGAGCCCTGGCCAAGGAACTGGGTATTGTATTGGTGCTCTCCCTCTTTGAGCGCCGCACGGCCGGCATCTACCACAACACCGCCGTGGTGCTGGAGGCCGATGGAACCATAGCCGGCAAGTACCGCAAGATGCATATCCCCGACGATCCTCTCTTCTACGAGAAGTTCTATTTTACGCCGGGAGACCTGGGCTTCCAGCCCATCAAGACCTCTCTGGGAACCCTGGGCGTGCTGGTCTGCTGGGACCAGTGGTACCCCGAAGCCGCCCGTGCCATGGCCCTCGCCGGAGCCGAGCTGCTCATCTATCCCACGGCCATTGGCGGCGTGCCCACGGACCCCGACTGGGAGCAGGCACAGCAGCGCCAGGCCTGGCAGCTGGTCCAGCGCGGACACAGCGTAGCCAACGGTCTGCCTGTCATTACGGTCAACCGTACGGGCGTGGAGCCGGATCCCACCGGCCACTCCACCGGCATTGATTTCTGGGGCCATTCCTTTGTGACCGGCGCCCAGGGCGAGTTCCTCACCGAGTTTGAAAAGGCCGAAGAAGGAGTCCACGTGGTGGAGATAGATATGGAGCAGTGCGAGTACGTCCGCCGCGGCTGGCCCTTCTTCCGCGACCGCCGCATCGACGCCTACGATGTTCTTCTGAAAAGATTTGGAAAATGAGGCTGTTGGCTGAGTGGGAACCGCAGGGCTTTGTGCAGCTGACGTGGCCGCACAAGGACTCGCTTTGGTATGAGGTAGAGAAGGTTCAGGAATGCTATACCCACATTGTGACGGCCATTCTGCGGTACGAGCCCGTTTTGATGGTCTGCCGGGATAAGGCCGAATGCGAAGAAGACCTTCGCAGAAACGGTCTCACTTCCACCAACGGAATCCGCTTTGTGGAATGCCCCATCAACGATACCTGGGCCCGGGATCACGGCGCCATCTCCGTCTTTGGAGACGCCGGAGAGAAATACATCCTTGATTTTGTGTTCAACGGCTGGGGACTCAAGTTCGCGGCCGACTTCGATAACCAGATTACCCGTGCGGCTTATGCTTCCGGTGCTTTCGGCCCGGATGTAAAGTATAAGGATATGCGCCCGTATGTCCTGGAAGGCGGCAGCATTGATTGTGACGGTGCCGGCACGCTTCTGACTACGCGGGAGTGCCTTTGCTCGCTCAACCGCAATGAGTACCTGACCCAGGAGCAGATTGAAGCCCGCCTCAAGGAGGCTTTCGGCCTCAAACGCATCCTTTGGCTGGATTACGGCGGCATTGTGGGAGACGATACCGACAGCCACGTAGATATCCTGGCCCGTTTCTGCAGCCCCGATACCATCGCCTATACGGCCTGCGACGACGAGTCCGATGAGAATTACGCAGCTCTCAAAGCTATGGAGACGCAGTTGAAGACCTTCCGCACCCTGGACGGAAAGCCTTACAACCTGCTTCCGCTCCCGCTTCCGGATGCCCTGTATCTGGACGATTACCGTCTCCCCGGTTCTTACGCCAATTTCTTGATTATCAATGGAGCAGTGCTTGTGCCCGGCGCCAATTCTTCCAAGGATGCCGTGGCTGCCGCCCAAATACAAAAAGCATTTCCCGGATATCACGTGGAAGTCATTGACTGCCGACCGCTTCTTTCCGGTCACGGCGGACTCCACTGTATCACAATGAATTACCCCAAGGGCTGGTAATTTGCCGGAAAATTGCTATATTTGTATGTTTATACAAAACCTAATACCTGGTATGGAAAAAGTGTATCCTCACTATCTTCAGCGTTTACAGGACGCTACCCGCAAGTTCTGGGATAAACCTGCCCTGAACACCATCGGAGGTGATTCTTTCACCTACGCTCAAATGGCAACGGATATCGCCCGTTTCCACATTGTTTTTGAAAAAGCCGGCTTCAAGAAGGGCGACAAGATTGCCCTTTGTGCCAACAACGGCGCCAAGTGGGGTTTCGCCTACCTGGCTGTCAATACGTACGAGACGGTTATTGTTCCCATCCTGGCAGACTTCACCCCCGAGAGTGTGATGGGCCTGGTGAACCACTCAGACAGCATTGCTCTGTTCACCAATGCCGCCCGCTGGGCCAAGATGGATCCCGAGAAGATGCCCGCCCTCAAGGTGGTCTTCGATGTGGACAACTGGAAGGTTCTCTTCTGCAGAGATCCCAAGATCCAGGAAGCCGTTGACAATCTGGACGCCCTGTTCAAGGAGAAGTATCCCAAGGGATTCGGCCCTGATGACGTAGTTTTCCCTACGGACAACTGGGACGACCTCTCCACCATCAACTATACCTCCGGTTCTACCGGTGATCCCAAGGGCGTAATGCTCACGTATCGCAACTTCTCCGCCAACGTAGACTTCAGCCAGCGCAACGTGCCGGCCGGAGACAAGATGGTTTCTATGCTGCCTATGGCCCATATGTACGGTCTGATGATCGAGCTTATGTACCAGGTATGCAACGGCTGCAGTATGTACTGGCTGGGCAAGACCCCGACCCCGGCTGTCCTGCTCAAAGCCTATGCCGATTATAAACCCCACCTGCTGGTGACCGTGCCGCTGGTGATGGAGAAGATATACAAGAGCAAGATCAAACCCGTCGTGGAGAAGCCTGCAGTGAAAGTGCTGACAGCCATCCCCGGCGTGCGTCAGATCATCTTCAAGAAGATCAAGGACGGTCTTTACAATGCCTTCGGAGGCAATGTCGCTTCGTTCATTATGGGCGGCGCTCCGCTCAACCCCGAGGTTGAGAAGTGGTTCCGTGCCATCAAGTTCCCCTACACTGTGGGCTACGGTATGACAGAGGCCTGCCCGCTGCTGGCTTACCGCCCGTGGCAGGAGTATGTCCAGGGCTCCTGCGGCCGCGCCATCGACATCGTAGAGATCCGCATAGACTCTGAAGATCCCGAGCACGTGGCCGGCGAGATCCAGGCCCGCGGCCAGAGCGTCTGCCTCGGCTATTACAAGAATGAAGAGGCCAGCGCCGGCGCTTTCACCGAAGACGGATGGCTGCGCACCGGAGACCTCGGCACGATGGATGCCGACGGCAACGTCTTCATCCGCGGCCGCAGCAAGAGTATGATCCTTTCGGCCAACGGCCAGAACATATATCCCGAAGAGGTTGAGGCTATGGTCAACAACCAGCCCGGTGTGGCTGAGAGTGTGGTGGTAGACCGCGCTGGCAAGCTTGTCGCGCTGGTATATCCCGACCAGAACAATCTGCCCGGCACCGAGGAAGGCCTTGCAGACTTTGCCGAAGCTATCCGCAAGGGTGCCAACAAGGTGCTGCCGATGTACAGCCAGCTGGCCAAGGTAGAGCTTCAGGACAAGCCTTTCGAGAAAACACCTAAGATGAGTATCAAGAGGTTCCTGTATTCATAGCAGGTCCCCGTTCCACCATTTGTTACGATGTATAAGACTAAAGGGCTGAGAAACAGCCGAATCGAAGTTGCCGACGCCCTCAGGGGCATAGCTGTTGTCGGCATCATCCTGTACCACTCCGTCGAGCATTTCAACCTGGGCTCGGCGCATCCTTCGCTGTCGCTCCCGTGCGACGGTTTCGTGTTCAACCTGCTGACCGTCCTGCTGTCCGGCAAGAGCACTTCGCCAAGAAGAAGTTTGAGATAAACAGCATGGCAGAGGCCAAGGAAG
>JAEEGK010010642.1_pt1 | contig 21188 bp, 16 predicted proteins | sample 8958771 | NCBI WGS metagenome assembly JAEEGK01 (sample SAMN16246547, study PRJNA631951) | gut metagenome | biome: gut microbiome; feature: rumen; material: SC-attached | host: Bos | place: Iran: Karaj | collected 2018-10 | reverse complement strand
TTCTGTATGTGTCCGGGTGGGCTTGTAGTGCCGTCTGCTTCGTCGCCAGATGGTGTTGTTGTTAACGGAATGTCGCCGTCGAGCCGGAATGCATCCTGGTCGAATGCGGCGATTGTCGTGGAGTGCCGTCCGGAAGATTATGCAGCATGGGGCAAGAGTGAAGGTAATCCGCTTGCGGGACTAAACTTTAGGACGCAGATAGAGCAGGCGGCGAAAAATGCGGCACAGAGCGCGGTGGCTGATGTGGAGCAGTCCGCCAATACAGTACATGGCGCACCGGACAAACAGCCAATAAATCCTCAAATTGCACCGGCGCAAAAACTTGTCGATTTCCTGGAAGGTCGCCGTTCTTCTGAGCTGCCAAAAACGTCGTATACGCCGGGAATTGCGTCCGTAAACTTGGACGAGGTTCTTCCCGAGCATATTTCAAAGCGACTAAAAGAAGGTTTCCGCGTTTTTGACCAGCGCATGAAAGGCTTTATCTGCAAAGACGCGCTGCTTATCGCGCCAGAAACACGCACATCGACGCCGGTGCGTATTCTCCGCGACTCAAAGACACTTGAAAGTCCATGCATCAAAGGGCTTTTTCCGGCGGGCGAGGGTTCTGGCTATGCGGGCGGAATCGTTTCTTCCGCGATGGACGGCGAGAACAGCGCAAAAGCGATAATCAGTGCGGCGCAAAAAGCAAAAGAGGTGGTGCGAAATGCGAAATATTATTGAAGCTGTCGTATTTGATATGGACGGCGTTCTTCTAGATACAGAATCGATGAGCGACAGGAACTGGTTTGAAGCTGCGGCTGAAATGGGGATTTCTAAGAATGATATATCGGATGCCCTTAACGTATGCCGCGGCAGCAACAGCCGGTGGATTGAAGAAGAACTGGACAGGCGTTTTGGCACTCTTCCCGGTTTTACCGGTGCTGCCTTTTTAAGGCGGACAGGTGAGCTTTTCCATGAGCTCGAAGTAAACGAAGGTATTCCGCTAAAAAAAGGTGCTGCAGAGATTCTTGCGTATCTAAAAAAGCGCGGGTATCCACTTGCGCTTGCTTCTTCCACTAAGGGAGAAGCCGTAAAAAGGCAGCTGAGGAACGCCGGACTTATCGACTTTTTTAATGTGATTATTACCGGCGATATGGTCAAAAAAAGCAAACCCGACCCAGAGATTTACCTTACCGCATGCAGTAAGCTCGGCGTTCCTCCGGAAGAGTGCGCCGGAGTTGAGGACAGCTTGAATGGTGTGCGTAGCACTGCCGCGGCAGGTATGTTCGCCATAATGGTTCCAGACATGGTTCAGCCCACCGAAGACATAAAACCGCTTTTGTTCAGGTTGTGCAAAGACTTGCTGGAATTGAAAGATTTCCTGTGATTATAGTGGTGCGCGGATTAATATTCGAAGACTACTCCGTTAGGGCTTGGACATTTCCGTTTTCAATAGTTAGGCTTTCGTAACTTGAAAGATTCGTTCTTTTCAGGTTGTCAGAATAAACAATGCTTATCGATTTTTCTTTGTTCAAGAAATCAAGCATTTTGACAAGCGCAGTTACAGTCGTTTCATCAAGATAATTAAAAGGCTCATCCAATAGAACAAAATCGCTGTAAGGCAAACATGCCGCAATTATCCCGATTAACTGTTTGTTGCCATTGCTGTAATCACAAATCAGCTTTTTCTCATCCATGTATTTTCTGTTGAAAAAGCTGTTTATGTTGTTATACCGCGCAAGAATTTCTTTCTTTTTTATTCCATATGATTTGCACACGACATAGAAATATTCTTTTGGTGTCAAAAAATCGAGCATCCTTTCAATACCTAAGAAACCAGACATCGTGTTATCAATTTTTCTATATCCGGCATCCTTGCTGATTATTCCTAGCAGCAGTTTTAGGAAGACTGTCTTTCCGCTTCCGTTTATACCAGAGATTTTATAGTTTGTTCCTTTTTCAAGCGTAATGTTTTCAACGTGAAGCTGAAATTCAGAGGATATTCTTTTTGAAACTCCGTTTAAAACTATCATTAAATGATTCCTTCCTTTTTAGAACCAATTTTCAAAGATATTAGGTTTACGTATTTATCGATTATCTTTTCGCGCACAAAATACAATACTGCGAAACTCAATATTGCAAAAATGACAGCCCAGAATGATGAGGAAATTTTGTAAATCAATTGAAGAATCAGTACGGGAATTACTTCACAAATCCATGGAATATAAGAAGAAAAAGCTGAGCCCTTCTCAACTTTTAACCTTGGGCTTTTGGATGAATCTATCTTTGATATTTCTGAAATACCGATTAAAAGTGACACGAAAATCACAAGCGAAATATTCATAATGAAGAAATAAAGCATCACATTAAAATCGATATCAAGGAAGAAAGAAAAGGGAATGCTTATAAGGAAAAGTATAAAACTTATAACAAGCATCAAGTTTATTTTACCTTTGATTATGTATTTTATACTCCAGTTTTTGCTTAAAAAATCATTTGAATAAAAGTAAAACCAATTCATCATGTATGGACCGAGTATTATTGAGAAAGAACCCGATACAACGGAAAAGAAAAGAAGCAAGCGGAAATCGTTAAAATTATTCAGAACGTCTGGATTGTAGTTTTTCAAGAAACAAAAGAAGGTGAGTGCAAAAATAGAAAGCAAAAACGATAATACCAGCAATCTTTTTTTATTTCTTATTATAAAAAGCCACTCCGTAATCATCGATGTTGTGTTGATGTTCTTTTGATACGTTTTATCTATTATGTCTGTCGTTATGACTGAGGCTCTGTATTCATCAAAGCATTTATTTTGAAAAATAAAATAGAGACAGAGGAATAAAGCCAAAACGATGTATAGAACTATTACATTCGCGGATAAAACGACAATGCTGCTTGTAAGTATTATGACAGCAAGTTTTACAAGGAAATTCCGCTCGAAGCAGAATTTGACCATTAAAGACGACAGCATCAGAAGATATCGGAGAAAAAACAAGTGAAAGTTTTCTGGAGCGATGAAAACTGATGAAAAATACAGTATTGATGACCAGGAGATAAAGTAATTCAAAACCAAAAAGCAGAAACGATAAATTCCATTTTTGCGTACAGCTGCATCAAATAGGATTCTTTGAGGATTGTAATTTAAGAAAACAGAAATGCCGTAAGATATCAGAAAAATTATAATATCAAGGTTGATGGCTGTTGGTTCTGTTAAAATGAAATATTTATACGCATAAATCGCTGCAGAAAAAGATAAAAATAGCAAAAGATTGAAAAATATCTTATAAAAGATTCGCAATGGAGATGTGGTTTGGAAAAGGTCATGTAAAAAAACTTTTATCATTAGTAATCCTCTTTGTGACGAGTCTTAATGGTATCTACAAACCGATTTTACGCCGACATCTCCTTGAGAATAATTATCGTTTTTTCCGTCCGTTCGCCTTTTTTACGATAAATCTGAGCATTTTTGGCGAAAGATCACCGTTGCTTGTACTTATCAGGCTTTCGAGCGGGTTTTCTTTGATTGCCTGAATGACGATTTTTACTGCTGGGTCGTCTTTTGGCTTGTCTCTGTTGCTGAAATACAGATATTTTTCGATTACCCACAGGATGAAGCTGGCGAAGCGTGATTTTTCTGCAATTGCGGACAGGCTGTTCTCAATCGTGAATGTGCCTTTTCGGGGCGTTTCATGAACAGGTATCGGTCTGCCACCTTCAAAGCCAAGACTGTAAAGCTTAGCGAACTCTTCTTTTGATGCGTCGAACCGGGGAATACCGGCGCTGTTTTTGGCGCAAGTTTCCGGGAAGTATGATGGGAAAGCTTCTTTTTGCGAGGGAAGCGTAACGCCATCCACATGAATTGTTGCCTGCAGGCGGATATCTTTTATGGAAGCCGCTGCCGCGATTGTGTAGTCTCCTGCCGGTATGACGAAAGCCTTTTGTTCAGGGCTGTAGACGCTGAAGCTGCGCTTGTCCAGCGTAATGCTTACTTGCTTTGATTCTCCAGGGTTCAGCTCAACTTTTTCAAAGCCTTTAAGCTCGATTTTTGAGCGGATTATTCTTGTGTCGGGCGGAAGTACGTAAATCTGGGCGATTTCTTTGCCTTTTACAGAGCCAGTGTTTTTTACGGTGAAAGAAACTGTAACATTTTTGTCCGCATCGGGTGCGGCTTGTGCGGCATTTTCAGCGACTGGCGTAATTTTAAGGTCAGAGTATTCGAACGTTGTGTACGAAAGTCCGTATCCGAACTCGTATTTTACCGGCACGTTGAATGTTTCGTAATATCGGTAGCCAACAAAGATGCTTTCGCGGTACTCGACGGTATCTGTTTCTTTTGCGAACCACTGAGCGCACGGCACGTCGTCTACAGAAAGCGGGAAAGTCTCAGCAAGCTTGCCAGACGGGTTCGCGTCGCCTGTGATAAGGTCGGCACAAGCTTCTGCACTGGCTTCTCCTGCAAGGTACATGTGGAGTATCGCGTTTACGTCGTTTGCGAACGGCAGGGAGATAGGAGAGCCGCTGAACGTTATGGCTGCGACAGACGCGCCTGTGCTTACGACTTTTTTAAGTAATGCGGACTGTTCTGTAGGAATGTCGAGTGTCTCGCGGTCAAAGCCTTCACCTTCGAAACGGTCTGTGAGTCCGCAGAAAAACAAGACAGGAATGTTGCTGGAAGCGGCTTTTTCCGCGAGCTGGATGGCGGCGGCAGCAAGTTTTTCAGCTTGTGCGGCTGCCGTTTTTGCCCCTGCTTTTCCTATCGCAATTTTCCGTGCATATTCTTCGGAGTAGCCGGGTTCGTAAAGCACCGTAAAACCTTTCGCTTCGAAAGCCTTTACTGCGTCTTTTATTGGGTTTGTCGTGATGTGACTGCTGCCGCCGCCCTGAAAGCGAATCGTTCGCGCCATTTCGCCGATTATGGCGACGGTGTTCGCTTGTGTCGCTTGCGTGGCTGAAGCGCCGGTGTGCGGCTTTATCGGCAACATTCCGTCGTTTTTAAGAAGGACAGCAGAATCGCAAGCGGCGTTTTTCGCAATCTCGTGTGCTTTTGCGAAAAGCTCCGGCGAAATGCCGGCGGCTTTTTTGCCTGTGCCTGTCAAATCGCCATTATTGCGTGGACTTGCGTAATTTTGTGCGTCCGCGCCGAAAAACTCCGGTTTCAGCCGTTTCGCAAGCCGGACAATGTTTTCTACAGCTCTGTCTATATCCGCCTCGGTGATTCTGCCTTCAGCGAGCGCCGCCTTAAGCTCATCCGTGTGGAAGCCGCATGAATCAGGCATGGCTAAGTCCAGTCCGCCTTTTATGCATTCTGCTATATTTATAGCCGCACCCCAGTCCGAAACAACAACACCGTCAAAGCCCCATTCATCACGCAGAATTTCCTGCAAAAGGCGGCGGCTCCGGCTTGCGTATTCGCCGTTCAGTTTGTTGTACGATTCCATGACTGTTGCCGGCGCGGACTCTTTCACAGATTTTTCGAATGAGTACAAGTAAATCTCTCGTAAAGCGCGCTCGTCGATTATGCTGTCTGAAGTTTGCCGTCGTTTTTCCTGGCTGTTGGCGGCAAAATGCTTTATTGAAGCACCGGTTCCTGTGCTTTGCAAGCCGTTAACATAACTGGTGGCAAGCTCGCCAGAAAGATACGGGTCTTCCGAAAAATACTCGAAGTTGCGCCCGCACAACGGCGAGCGTTTTATGTTCATGCCGCAGCCAAGTACTATGTCCACATTTTCCGCTACGGCTTCCTCGCCGATGGCTTTTGCTACGAGCGCAAGTGTCTCTTGGTTCCAGCTTGAAGCAAGGCAGCTCGCCGTAGGGAAGCAAGTGGAGACTTTGCTGCAGTTTATGTCGCTATAACTTTCTTCGTCTTGTTTGCGTAAGCCGTGCGGGCCGTCGCTCATTATAATTGCAGGAAGCTTGCCGTTCGCGTCGTATGTTGACCAGCTTCCGACTCCGTTCAAAAGGCGTATTTTCTCATCGATTGTAAGGTTCTGAAAGGTAAGTTTTGTATCCATAGCGAGAATTATACCACATCTTTTGAATAGCACAACTCGCGCGCCGTAAAAAGAAAAAAAATCCCTGCACAACAAAAAAAGTCATGCAGGGATTCATAAAACCGCGAGAATCTCGCGACTGCGACAGATGTGCGACCGCGCCAAAACGGCTGAAACTAGTCTTCCATCGCCTTATATTCTTCGAATGTCTTCAACATCTCTGGGTTCTTGTTCTTATCAATCAATGAAACAACGATTGTCACAACAAGACAAATGACGAACGCAGGAAGAATCTCGTACAAGTCGAAAAGACCACCAGAAAGGTTGTGCCACAGAACAACAGTTACACCACCGCAGACAAGACCTGCAATTGCGCCCTTGTTTGTCGTTCCTTTCCAGAACAGAGCAAGGATGATGAGCGGTCCGAATGTGCCACCGAAACCTGCCCATGCGTAAGAAACAAGACCGAATACGGAGCTGTTCGGATCGAGCGAAAGCAGGAACGCAATAGCTGCGATAACAAGAACCGTAATACGGCTTACAAGAAGAACTGTCTTATCGTCCGCATCCTTTTTGATGATGTTCTTGAAAATATCCTGACCAACTGCTGAAGAAGCCGCAAGAAGCTGGCTGTCTGCCGTTGACATGGCTGCCGCAAGAATACCGCAAAGGAAGATACCGCCGATGAAAGCCGGATACATGTTAACCATTGTGACGCTGAAAACTGTCTCTGCATCGCCACCCTCGCCGTTAAGGATAATGCCTTTGCTTGCGAGGTAAGCTGTTCCGAGTGCTCCAATTGCGATTGCGCCGATGTAAGAAATAATCATCCAGATAATTCCGACGCGGCGTGCTTTTTTAATCTCTTTGTTGGAGCGGATACCCATAAAGCGGATGATGATGTGTGGCATTCCGAAGTAACCGAGTCCCCATGCGAGTGCGGAAATCGCTGATTTTACGCTGAAAGACTGGTTACCTAAGAACGATTTCTGTATGGACTCGCCGAATTTGCCGTTAAGGGCGTTCTGAGAGAACTCCGTAACTTTGCTGACGGCTTCTGAAGGGCTTCCTAGTGAGAAAACTATGATTACCGATGAAATCACGAAAGCCACGAAAATAAGTGCGCCCTGCAGGAAGTCTGTCGTACATACAGCCGTAAAACCACCCATAATCGTATATGAAAGAATAATTATCATACCGATAAGGAGTCCTACGTAGTAGTTAATGCCGAATACCGAGTTAAAAAGCTTGGCACAAGCGACAAAACCAGATGCCGTATAGATTGTGAAGAACAGAACAATAAAAACTACAGATACAATTGAAAGAATCTTTGTCTTATCATTGAAACGGTTCGTAAGGAATTCAGGAATCGTGATGGAGTTGCCGAATGCTACAGAGCACTTGCGAAGAGGTTTCGCAATTATGAGCCAAGCAAGATACGTTCCGACTATAAGACCGATTGCCGTCCAGAATGTTTCTTTGAAACCACCCAAATAGCAAAGTCCAGGAAGTCCCATAAGAAGCCATGCGGATGAGTCAGATGCTTCTGCGCTTAATGCCGTGATCCACGGTCCCATTTTACGTCCACCAAGGAAGAAGTCAGACGCGCTGTTGTTCTTTTTTGCCGTTCTAAGTCCCACAATAATCATAAGACCGAGGTACAGGACGAATGCGGCAATTTGAGAAATCATTTTTGAATTCAACTGTATCTCCTTAAGTATAGTTTAAGTCCAGTGTAACAGCAGAGATAAGAATCGTCAATGGTTGTGTACATTTTTATAGAAACAAGCGTCCCTGCCTGAGAGCTATGCACGAAGGATAGTGTAATTAATAATAGATAATCTCGAAAGGCTTGTCTGGTACAAAGCCCGCCTTTGCGTACGCTTTTTGCGCGGGAATGTTCACGTCCTTAACAAACAACGCCGTCTTTTTTCCCATTTCTGCATTTTTCAGTGCGAGTGTCTGTGCCAAAAACGCGGCGAATCCATGGCTCCTGAACCGCGGAACGGTGTAAATGCCGCCCAGCTGATACCAATTAAGTCCCCGCGCGTTCGTTCCCGCTTTTGCGACGGCAAAGTTTTGCTGCTCCGCAAAAAGCGCGTAGATTATTTGCTCCCGCAAAGCTTTCCTGAGCGTAAGGCGGCTTACAGTTTCCTCAAAATCAGCCTTGTCTATAAGAACTTCGTCCAGTTCATAGCCTTTTTGCAACGGTACCAATTCGTTGAGTTGATCTATTCCGCATTTAACAAGCCGTAGTTTCTCCGGCGGCAGCAACTTTTTCGCGTTCTCATCGAAGTGCATGAGCTTGTAGCACCTTGTCTGGCGCCGCTTTTTCTTGACGGCGGACGCAATAAGCTCGCAGCCTTCCTTTTCGCCAAGGATGCAAAAAACTTGACCACGTGGAATTTCAGCGGCAATAAACTTGCAGAACTCTGCTTTTTCTGTTTCGGAAGTGAATTTCAGGCAGTGAAGAATCTGTCCGCCGTCAGAGAACGAAATGACACCTTTGAGCGGCGCGTCCCCCGAACCGCCAAGTGTGGCGCAAGTCGCGCCCCTCGAACCGCCTCCGACAGGCGCTTTGCAAGTCGCGCCCCTCGAACCGCCACTTTTGTCGAACGGCGCTTTGCAAGGCGCGTCGCGGAAAAGCAGCACCTTGTATGTTGCTGCCGCCGGCATCGTGCACCGCATCGGGCTGCCATCTGCCAAATCGGCTTTTGAATCAGGTTGGCTGTCCTTAAAAAAAAGGCTGGAAAGTGTTATGTTCTGCTGCTCATCCTGCGTTATGAATTCAGCCACTTCCAAAAGTGTGCTTTCATCAAGCTCGGACATCTGAAACATCAGTTTTTCTCCGGCAGTGTAAGCGGAATCTTTCCGTACACAGGAATTTCTCCTGCAAGAGCCGCCGCCACCGCTTTGAACGAATAGTCTGAATAGCTGTACGCAAAAAGTATCGTATCTGCCCAGTCCAAGTCGATTACGAAGTTTGGTGAGAGAATCGAAATGATTATGATTTTCTTGCCGAGTCTTTTAAGAGAATTCGCTATTGCGGCTGTCTCATTGTTGTACACGATAATTATCGCGGTGTCGTATCTGCTGACCCGGCGTGGAAGTTCCTCAAGATAACCAAGAAACTGATCGTTATCCATCGTGTACCGGTAGTAGTAAAGGTCGGCGTTTTTGTACCGCTTTTTAAGCTCGTTCTGGTATGTTATGAACGGCCCCGCTATAAGGACGCGCTCGTTCGCCGCTGTTTCCGGCGTGTACGGGAAAGAATCGCCTTTGTACAGGCTGATTGAGCGGCATGCCTGCTCCAAGAAAAACTTCTCGCCATCCGGGTCTGGAATCCTACCATCAAGATCATCCGGGTTAGGGAAGAGCGGAGCCGCGTTGCCGGACTTAAAATACTTGAGTTTTTCTTTTAAGATGCGGACTGTCGCCGTTATTACGCAATTCCTGAACTCTTCATCAGACTGCATGAGCGGAAAATTGTTGCGCCAAATCGCGTTGCTCATTTCCGGCGTGTCCGAAAAAATTATAATGTCGTTTCCAGCTTTTATCGCCATGCGCACTGCCAGCGAAACTCCGCCGGCAAAGGTCGTGGCACCGTTCATATACATGTCGTCGGTAATAACAAGGCCGTTGTAGCCAAGTTCGTCCCGCAAAATATCAATTATGTAATGCTTTGAAAGAGAAGCCGGGGTTCCGTCCGGCTCAATCTGCGGAAAAGAAAGATGTCCGCTCATGATTGCCGGAAATCCTGCCTCAATTATCGCTTTGAAAGGAACAAGCTCCCTGTTGTAGAAAGTTTCTTTTGATATGTTGATAACAGGCAGCTTTCCGTGAGAGTCCGCATCCGTATCTCCGTGACCTGGGAAATGCTTTGCAGTCGGGATAACTCCGGCATCGAGCATTCCCTGCGAATAGGAGACACCCATCTTTCCTACGTACTCCGGATTTTCGCCGAACGAACGAGGTCCGATGACTGTAGATTTTATTGAAGAATAAATATCCACAATCGGGGCGAAGTTCATGTTTATGCCGAGCGCGTTAAGCTCGCGACCGATGTAGTAGCCTGAGTAATATGCGTCGTAAGGGTAGCCGGATGCGCCTATGGCAAGGTTTCCAGGAGTGTCGCTCATCTCGCCTTTTACGTGGCGCACCATTCCGCCTTCCTGGTCGGTCGCGACGAAAAGCGGAATCTTAAAGCGGCACTCAACTGACTTTTGCTGCAAAGAAGCTACCGATTCGGCAACTTTGTAGACATCGTCCGTGTTCCAGCCGTAAAGCTTTACGCTGCCAACGCCACGCTCTGTTATCCACTGGTACAAAGTGCTCGAAGGCTCCGAGCCCGACCATCCGAACATCAGCACTTGCGCGAAAAGTTCCTCGTCTGTCATCCTGTTTGCAATGGCGTTCGCAAGCTCTTCATCGGGGTAGTCGCTCCAAAAGTTCAGGTCGGCAGGGTAGCCGTCGCTGTAAACTTGCAGGGTTTGTGCCACTGCGCCGGTAAAAAACGCGGCGCACATAAGAAGAACAAGGACGGATGAGAGAAACTTCATTTTATTTGTAGATTTCTCCCTTAAGCTCGCGGATATATTTTCCTGCGGTGTCTGCTGCAATCGCTCCGTCCGCAGTTGCTGTAACTACTTGGCGGAAGCTCTTTGAGCGGATGTCGCCGGCGCAATAAAGACCCTTTACAGGCGTTTCCATCTTTTCGTTTGTGATGATGTATCCGCTTTCGTCTTTTGGCAGCATCTCCACTAAATCGGAGCGCGGAATCATTCCGACAAAAATGAACACACCGTCTGCACCGATTTCCGAAACTTCGCCGGTCTGTGTATTCTCTAAAACAAGGGACTCAACTTTCGCGGAGCCTTTTATTTCTTTTACGACGGTGTTAAAAATCTTTTTTATGCCGTTGTTCGCCAGAATCCGCTCTGCAACTGCTTTCTGCGCGCGGAAACTCGCCTTTCTGTGGATAATCGTAACGTCGCTGCTCAGCGTAGAAAGATACGTCGCCTCATCACAGGCAGCGTCTCCGCCACCAATTACAACGATGCGCTTGTTGCGGAAAAAAGGTCCGTCGCATGTTGCGCAGTAAGAAACGCCGCGGCCTTCAAACTCGTTTTCGCCGGGAATGCCAAGCTTGCGGTGCTCGGCACCAGTCGCAATCAGGACAGTGCTTGCTTTGAAAGTCTCACTGTCTGATTTAAGCGAGAATGTGTCGCCGATTTTATCGATAGATGTTATGGAAGCCATTCGGAAAGTCGCGCCAAAAGAAGCAGCCTGTGCTTTCATCGCGTCCATAAAGTCCGGGCCAGAAACTGCGGGGTGCAGTCCCGGATAGTTTTCAAGCTTGTTTATATTGAATGCCTGACTGGATGCTCCGTTTTCGATTACAAGCACTTTGAGGGCGGCTCTTGCGGCGTATTGTGCGGCAGAAAGCCCCGCTGGGCCAGAACCCAGAATTACCATGTCAAAAGAATTTGTTTCCATGCGGATATTCTACACGGTTTCGCGGTGTTTTTCTACAAAAAAATTCGGATATAGCGCGAGATTGGATAAAGTATTGCGCGAAGCTACGGTGGAATGTGCAGCCGCCGAGACCAGCCGCGCATTCCACCTTCTCAGTTTTCCGGTGTTACGTGCTTCGGCTTCTCCGCCTCATTCCTTCGTGGTTCGTTCAGCAAAGCTGAACATCCCGCTTCGGAACGCCAAAGGCGGCACTCCACCCCGGCGCGTACATACTTGATAATTTATTGCGCGGTTCGCACTAAACGGAATCCGTTTTTAGTAGGTGAAATGGCAGGCAGTACTGCTAAAATGTCACATTCAAGCATTTTTAGCCGTACAACCGCCGAAAACAGGTCTAAAAGATATCGGTTTGAAGGTATTCAATCATCGTCGTCAATTCCCCAATGGGAAGTTATGTGCAATTCCCCAGTATCCATGTTCATGGACATGTTATCTCCCATTCTTATGTTCAAATCACCGTCGGAATCTATTCCCATATTATCATTCATACGAAAGATAAAATCACCATCGTCATAATCAAAAATACTGCTGTGCATACTCATATCTCCTTGTGTATTGGCTTAAAAAACGAATCATAAATTTTATTTAATTCGTCTATCTTCTCTTGTATCTCTGGTTTAGAAGATTTTGCTGTTACACGGATAACGTTTGTAATGAAACCAGGTCTTGAATCATATGGGCAAAAAGAAGTTTCCCAAAAAGCTATAAACCCTGTTTTTGAATTGTAATAATATTCTTCCGAAATTGCTTTTTCGACTTTGGCTTTATGAAGTTTTTCATAAATATCTTCATTGCAACGAATCGTTTCCATATAATATTTCTTGCCTTCTTCAAGACCGTTATTTATATAATCTAATAGTTTTTTATGTGTTGCTTTGTTGTATTTTATGGTTTTGTCTATAAATAGCCACACGTCCAGCTTGTCGTTTCTTATCATGGCATCAAGCAACATTCCTGCAAATGGAAATATATATTTATTTTTATGGGAGAAACGTATATCTTCTATTTCAAATGGCTCAAAAAAATATGAGATGACTTTATTATCTTTGCAAGAGGCTATGCTTTTTATCATTTTTGCAAGATTCTCTGAAGTTTGAAGTTTTTCATCTTTAACCATATAACCAATTGGATAATCGATTGTATACAAAATTGGAATTTCTCTGGCGTGAAGCCTTTCGAGTATATCGACTTCTTTATTTTTCAGTGCAACAGCAATTACTCCAAAACGAAGTTCATCTCTTCTTTTCATTTCAACATTGAGAGGGTCGGTATAACCTATATCACGTCGTTTTATGCTTGTGCCTGCACCAAATCCAAGGAAATATTCTTTCTTATTTTGTCCTATAAACCAAATATAGTTTTTATCCATAAGGTACTTCAGTAAACCGTAATTTTGTGCCTCAATTGCATAATCGATAATTGTTTTGTTGTATTCATCCGGGTTCAAGAACAATTTGTCCTCTCTGTTTATATAAGCTTCCCATTTTTTAGGATCTTTCGAGAATGCAATTGAATAATTTGTTACTCTATTGGGATTTGCAACTACGAAATCTCCAGCACTCAAAATTTCTTCAATTGACACATTCAGAAGTTCTGCGAAAATAGGTAAATCGTCTATTTGAACGGAGTTTTTACCAATTTTTAGCTGATGAAGCCTGTTTTGCATCTTTTGAATTTCATCATCATTATTTGATTCTGGATTTTTATAGTTAAGATATTGAATTCCAAACTGTCTGGCACTTTTGAATTTCTTGTGAATCAAAGCATCTAAGTATTTTCCGATTTCTTTATTCTGTGCTGTACGAAACATAATGCAACTCCTCTTTTGTGTTTATGATACATTTCTATCTGTAGAAAAAATATAATAAGTTTATATATACTTTTTGCATATAACAATTATGGATTATAAAAATATATACAAAAAGTATAGATTTTAGGCAATATAGGTTTTAAAGGAGATTCTTTCACTCTCTAGACAAACGTTTTTATTTTTGTTATATTTATCTGCGTTATGGCACCATACCCAAGCGGTAAGGGAGCGGTCTGCAAAACCGTTATGCATCAGTTCGATTCTGATTGGTGCCTTTCAGAAGCCGGCTCAAACGAGCCGGTTTTTTTTATTTAACCCAGTTTTTGATAATTTCTACTGCGTTGTTGCGTTCTTCTTCTGACGAGAAACCGACGAAAATAACGCCACTTTTTTCCGTAACAATCTGAAGGGCTTTCCTGTAAAAATCTCCGTTGTCGCCGTTGAACGACTCGCTTTCTTTTTCGTATTCAAGCGTTGGAAGTGCTGAGATGTCTTCTTTCATCAAAAGTCTTCCGTCCACTATAAGCGCATTTTCGTAGACACCGCACTTTGAGCCAAGAACTTTGTCGCGAATTGCAAGTTCAATGGCGAGCACAGCAGAAAGACACAGAATAACCTGAATATAGAACGCGAAAACTCTGAACCACTGTAGCACGATGATAAGAGGCGCAAGAACGAGAACAGCCGTAAATAAAACGCTCTTTTTGTTTGAAAGAGGAAGAAGGCATTTGCCGAGTTTTTTGTCGATGTTCTTTTTTCTTGCTGGTATTGTAGCCGCAAGAACCGCGATTGCCGCAAGAGAAGCAATTCTAAGGACAAGAGAAACGTAATTCATGTGAATATCGTATAGGTTTTACGTGTTCTCTGCAATAATCGCGGCATAAAAACTTGACAAGCCTTCAATACGGAAGATACAATACGTTTTAGGGAACTTTTTAAAGCAAAGATAATAAAAAAGTTCCCTAAACTTGGTAATTAGAATGTCCGATTTTGATGAGATTCAGGAACTTCTGCGAAAAAGAGCAGATTCCAACGCCCGCATAAAACTTATTCCCTACGATGGTTCGCCTGAAATAAAAGAACAGTCTGGCGGCAAGTATCTTTATATCCGTAAAAGAATTGGTGGTCGTCTTACCTCAACGTACATCGATGTTTATTCCGAAGAATTGTACCAGTTCCTTCTAAGAAACGCAAAAGAGCTTCGCGAACTTAAGAAGAATATCCGTCACATCGACAAACGGCTTGCTGAATTGGGCTATTCATCATCCGTTCTTGATTCCAGGATTCTGATGAACCTTGATTTTGCCAGAGCCAATATGAAAGCCAACATCTACGACCAGGCTGTGTTAGAGGGAGTTGCGACATCTTTTCCGCAGACTGAAGACATCATCAACAACGGAACAGTGAACGGAATGACGGCGAGCGACATTCTGAAAATACTGAACTTGAAACACGCGTGGGAATTCATTCTTGATACCGATGTTATTCAGGCGAAATCCGACTATTATCTTTTGTGCCACATAGCAAGACTTGTGAACGAAGGATTTTTTCAAGATGGAGGAAGAATCCGCGGGGTGCCTGTTTCCATTGGAGGAAGCTCATACAAACCGCCAATCCCTATAGAATCCATAGTGAAAGAAAGGATACAGGAGATTTTAGACAACACTTCCAGCCCGATTGATACCGCGATAAATCTTTGTATGTACTGCATGAAAACTCAGGTTTTTCTGGACGGAAACAAACGCGCATCGGTTATTTTTGCGAATCATTATCTGATTGCGCACGGACAAGGTTTTTTGGTGATTCCAGAGCAGCACGTCCCGGCTTTTAAGAAAATGCTCGTCAAATATTACGAAGGTGAAGATATACAAGTTATTGGTACTTTCCTAAAAGAAAAATGCTGGAAACAGTTTTAAGCCAGCGGGTCTTAGGGCGGTACCCTACGAGCGCAGCTCTCCGGGAGACTCGCTCAAAACAGTCCACTGGACTGTTTTGCCCCTGCGCATTGAAACACTTCGTTGGCAACGCGCAGGTACGCTCCCTACCTAGGCGTGGGGGTAGCCGATTCTTTAGATGAGGCGTAGGGGGCGACTGCCCCATTCCAGAATCTATTGCACATCTTGCCCTTAAAACTTTTCTTTTCTATACTATACCCACTATGAACAACGCAATTATTACTGTAGTTGGCACTGATCAGGTTGGTATCATTGCTGGTGTCAGCGCATTTCTCGCTGAAAAAAAGATAAACATAGCAGACATAAGCCAGACAATCCTTTCCGGCAACTTTGTTATGATGATGATGGTTGACCTCTCCTCGTCCGTTATTTCCGTGGACGAACTTAGAAAGAGCATGAACGAGCTTGGCGAAAAAATGCACGTTGAGATTAATATCATGCACGAGCGGGTTTTCAGCGCGATGCAGCGCGTATAGCGATTCGCGTCAATATTACTTGCGAAGCCTTTTTAGGAGGTTCAAATGCTTTTTACTCCTGGTGAGATTCAAGAAACTGTAAATATGTTCATGCGGCAAAAGCTCGATGTCCGCGCCATAACGATGGGTATTTCCCTGCGTGATTGTGCGTGCGCGGACGGAAAAGAAAGCCGCCGCCGCATTCGCGATAAGATTCTCCGCTACGCAGGAAAGCTTGTTGAGACAGGCCGTGCGATAGAAAGCGAGTTCGGAGTTCCGATTATAAACAAGCGCGTTGCTGTTACGCCGATTTCACTTGTTGCGGAGCCATCGGGCGAGAAGTCGTATGTTGAGTGGGCGATAACGCTCGATAATCTTGCAAAAGAGCTTAACATCGATTTTATTGGCGGATTTTCCGCGCTCGTTCAGAAAGGCATGACGCCCGGTGACAAGACGCTCCTTGCTTCTATTCCAGAGGCTCTTGCTGTTACGGAGCGCGTCTGTTCTTCTATAAACCTTGGTACGACAAAAAACGGCATCAACATGAATGCCGTAAAAGATATGGGTGAGATCATCCGGGCGACGGCGGAGCGGACGGCTGACCGTGGTGGTCTTGGCTGCGCAAAGCTCGTTGTGTTCTGCAACGCGCCCGAGGATAATCCGTTTATGGCGGGTGCGTTCCACGGTCCGGGAGAGGGCGACGCAGTGCTTTCTGTCGGCGTTTCCGGTCCGGGCGTTATAAAAGCCGCTTGTGAGCAGTACAAAGGTCAGCCGCTTGATGTAGTTGCTGACGGCATTAAAAAGACGGCATTCAAGATTACTCGCATGGGACAGCTTGTCGGCGCAGAAGCAGCAAAGCGGCTCGGCGTGGACTTCGGCATTCTCGACCTTTCGCTCGCACCGACTCCTGCGGTTGGTGACTCTGTTGCACGCATTCTGGAAGAGCTTGGCGTCGAGTCTGCCGGTGCGCCCGGCTCAACGGCGGCACTCGCAATGCTTACCGACATGGTAAAGAAAGGTGGCGTAATGGCGAGCGCATCTGTTGGCGGACTTTCTGGCGCGTTCATCCCGGTTTCTGAAGACGAAGGAATGATTGCCGCCGTAAAAGCCAACTCTATCTGCCTTGAAAAGCTTGAGGCGATGACGTGCGTTTGCTCTGTTGGCCTTGATATGATTGCAATTCCGGGTGACGTTCCGGCTACAACGATAAGCGGAATCATCGCCGACGAAATGGCGATTGGTATGGTCAACAACAAGACGACCGCCGTAAGAATTATTCCTGTTCCGGGAAAAGGCGTTGGCGAATGGGCTGAGTTTGGTGGGCTTTTAGGCGGCGCACCGATAATGGCTGTAAACAGTTATGGCTGCGCGGACTTTATTAACCGTGGCGGTCGCATTCCGGCTCCGATCCATAGTTTCAGGAACTAGGCGGCAGCGCTGGGAGCACCGTCGCAGAGCCATTCCCTACATAGCGTCCGCCCGCCCTGCCTCATCGCATTGAAACACTTCGTTGACAATGCGATGAGCCGCTTACTCATCAAACGAGTGGCTTGGCAGTACCGTGAAATCCATTTTCTTTGAATCGTACTGGCTGTCGAATATCGCCTTAAGGTCGTATTCGCAGCGGGCATACGCTTCTATAACTTGCGGGTCAAAATACTGCTCTGACTGCTGGATAATCCATTTTGAAGTTTCGTCGTGCGAGAATGCTGTTTTGTACGGGCGTGCTGAACGCATTGCGTCATAAACATCAGCGACGGCAACGATTCTTCCTGTAAGCGGAATTTCCTCACCTTTCAGGCGGCGCGGATATCCTGTTCCGTTCCACTTTTCATGGTGCGTGTAGGCTATTTCTGCTGCGACCTCAAGTGTCTCTTTATCCTTAAGAATTTGCCATCCAATTTGTGCATGAGACTTCATAATCTCGAACTCGCTTGGGTTAAGCGCGCGCGGCAGGTGAAGAATGCCGTCTGGAATGCCGACTTTTCCAATGTCGTGCATCGGGGAGAAAAGCTCAATTTGGTTGCAGAACTCTTCGTCACATCCGTATTCCTGTGCGAGTCTCTTGGAGAGTCCCGCGATTCGTGCAAGATGCGCTCCTGTCTCGTAATCACGAGCTTCTGCAAGTTCTGTGAGTGTTCTGTAGCAGCTTAAGCGGATATCTTTTTCGGTGTTCTTAAGCTCTGTCTCGTATGCGATTAAGCGTCTTCCGACATTGATGCGAGCCTTAAGCTGTGCGATGGACACTGGTTTTACAAGATAATCGTCCGCGCCGCTCTTAAGACCTTCGATAATATCGTTCGCGCCGTCATTTCCTGTAAGCAGAATTATGTAGCGGTAACTGTCGCCCCTGAGCGTTCGTATCTTTTTGCACAATTCAGTTCCCGTTATTCCAGGCATTACCCAGTCGAAAATCATCATGTGGTAGTTTTCTTTTTTAATACGCTGCCACGCGTCGTTTCCGTTGCTGCAAACGGTTACATCGTAACCCATTTTTGTGAGGGTGTGATCCAAGAGAGTACAAATTGCGCTGCTGTCATCGGCGACAAGAATTTTTATAGAAGAATTACTGATTTCTGCCATAATAAAACATTAACACAACAAATCGTCGGATGCAACGAAAATATTACGAAAACTGCAATTTTTGCACAGTTATCTTATTACGCGCTGAGTGTAAATCTGGTATTATTAAAGTATGATTCGTATTTTCAAAAAAACTGTCATTTCAGCCGCATTTCTTGCGTTGTTGTTGGTTGTCGCATTTTTGCTGGCATCATGTGCTTCAACAAAAGATTTGGTCAGCCCTGTTGCGTCAAAAAAGCCGTTGCAGACGGAAGCTGTATATGTTACAGGCGGCGCGATTATGGGCGTGGAGAGCGATGACGGCTTGGTTGAAATTTTCGCCGGAGTTCCGTTCGCGGCTCCGCCAGTGGGTGACTTGCGCTGGAAAGAACCGCAGGACGTTGTTCCTTGGAACGGCATTTACAATGCGGATCATTTTGCTCCTATGGCTATGCAGGTTCAGAGCGGCTTATTTAACTTTTTGATGAATATCTACACGAATCAAAAATCGAGCCGCACGTACGGTGCCCCGATTAGCGAGGACTGCTTGTATCTGAACGTGTGGCGACCGAGAACCGCGGGAGAAAAGCTTCCTGTGCTTGTGTTTATCCACGGCGGAAGCCTTATGAACGGACAAAGCTGGCAGGAGCAGTTCGATGGTGAAAATCTTGCAAGACAAGGAATAATTGTCGTTACAGTTGCGTACCGGCTTGGCGTTTTCGGCTATTTTGCGGATGAAGCTCTTGCGGCGGAAAGTCCGAACGGTACTACTGGCAATTACGGCTTACTCGACCAGATTAAAGCTCTTGAATGGGTTCAGAATAATATAGCGGCTTTTGGCGGCGACCCGGATAATGTGACGATCGCTGGTGAGTCCGCGGGTTCTTCTTCTGTGAACGCGCTTTGCGCAAGTCCGCTTGCAAAAGGGCTTTTCCGCCGAGCTATCGCGGAAAGTTCATCTGTTGTGCAGGAAACTCCGCCGCACACGTTCCGCACGATAGAAGACGCTCTTAAGATGGGCGATGATATAAAAAAAGAGTTCAAAGTTACGTCCGTCGAGGAATTGCGCAAAATCCCTGCGGAAAAACTTGTTAAAACTCAGTATGAAAACAACTCGATGACGGTTGACGGCTACGCTCTGCCAGAAACGCCGTACGAGATATACAAAAAAGGCTTGAATAATGAGGAAGCCTTGCTGAACGGCTTTAACAAGCGCGAAGGATTCGGCTTTACGTTCTTTACCCGCGTCACAAAAGGCAATATTGCAGAGTTGCTTCGTCCCTCGTTCAAGGAAAGAACGGAAGAGTTCCTTGAGAAATATCCTGTTAAGAGCAACAAGCTGGCAAAAGCACTTTACAACGATATCTTCTCTGTCGTGTGTTTCACGTATCCGCATGATTGCTGGACGGCTATGATGAGGGCGCAGAATCGTCCTGTGTGGGAGTATTATTTCTCGCGTGAGAATGGCTCAGTTGGAACAAATCATTCTGGTGAAATGATTTATGCATATCGTAATGTGCCACGGAATAAAAACTACACCGAACGTGATTACGAGCTTGAGGAGATTATGAGTTCGTACTGGCTTAACTTTATCCGGACTGGAAACCCGAACGGAAGCGATTGTGCTGGAAACGTTCTCCCAGAATGGAAAGAGTCATCCGAGTGTGGCGGGCTTGTTATGGAGCTTGGCGACGAGTGCATGATGAGGGAAGATCCGTTCGGCTACATTTACGAGTACCTGAAATAACTCTGCGACATTTTTACAATCGGTGTCGAAACGTTGACATCTGGATAAAATCATGTACAATTAACCCATGAAAAAGTTTCTGTTTTCCCTTATATGTCTTTTTGCTTTTGGAACTTCCCTTTTCGGTTGGGACGTTTATTCCGGCGCGGATGATGCGACAAAAGCCGTACTTGCCAAAGTGGATGCCCTAATAGAGCAGGAGCAGTACCAGTCTGCGTTCGGTGCAACTTCGGCAGATGGCTGCCAGGAAGAATATCTGCTTGCTAAGCGGATTGAGATAGCCACCAATTACTTTGCGCAGAGCTTTAACCATAATATGTTTGCATTCACAAATCTGAAAGAAGGACAGACACTGTACGATGTTCGCACCGGCGGAGGTAATTTTTCGGTTATGATGGTTGACCCTGTTACGGTTGCTGAATCATATATGGCAGCAAATGGGGACAAACCGGTTCTTTATTACGCACTTGGTGCCTACTATGCCGATGTAAGGAATAGATACGGTGACCAGTTGTCTTTTACCTATGACGAGCTTTATGGAAAAGAGATAGAAAACTTCGGAAAAGCTTATAATGGCGGAGTTTACGATGCATTTTCTTTAAGCGAGCTTGGTATGTCATACGCCTATTTGGGTGACAATGATTCAGCCATATCCATTTATGCGGAAAAAGAAAAAGAATATGAATTGACAGGAGATGATTGTTATAATTGCGGTTTATGTTCTTTAAGAATAGGACAGCCAGAAAAAGGTGCTTATTATTTGGAGAACAGCATACCAAAATATGCGGATAATCCTCAGTATCAATATGATTCTTATTCTCTTGCCGTACAAGTATATATCTTGACTCTTAGAGATTATGAGAGCGCAGAAAGAATCCTCATAAATTTTAAAAGAGATTTCAGGACCGATTACAGAGTAACATTGTTCACTATTCTGTTTTATGCTGTTCAGAATTTGAATGACCAGGCTATAGAAGCATCTTTTGAGTTGTTTGCAATAGCTCCAACGAATCCTTCTGCTTGTCAGCTGATTATGCAGCAGGCGCAGTCAGCCGAAAACATGGAGTTTCTGCCGGACTTTTTCGATCAGGCTTTGGTATTGTATGCCGAAAATAGCGGTGCGCTTGAAAACCTTTATTTCCATTACGCTTACAC
>JAEEGK010010638.1_pt1 | contig 21193 bp, 18 predicted proteins | sample 8958771 | NCBI WGS metagenome assembly JAEEGK01 (sample SAMN16246547, study PRJNA631951) | gut metagenome | biome: gut microbiome; feature: rumen; material: SC-attached | host: Bos | place: Iran: Karaj | collected 2018-10 | reverse complement strand
GCCGGGCGTGACGATTCTTGTGTACAGCCTGGTGCGGAGGCTGCAGGGTAAGAAAACCAACCAACTGTGGGCTCTCGGGCTCAGCCTGCTTCTGATTCCGGTCGTCCTGTTCTGCGGAGCATTTTTGTTCTGCGCGTTGTTCTTTTCAAAATAGAAAGGGCAAATACAATGTCGGCGCCACTAATTTCGGGGCTTCCGGTGGATTCTTCTTCGCTGAGGACATCTCGTGATACCTCTCCGCATTGACTTTCGGGGTTGCCTGTGATACATTAAGTTGGAAAATCTCATAGAAAAGAGGGAGTGCTATGTTTTCTTTTCTTTTTCAGTTAATAAGCCATTCGGATGACGGTTCCTATGTTTTGGAAAAGGGCGGATATGTCGTGCTCGGTATCGCGATATTTCTGCTGATCTGTGTTGCGGCAGCGTTGATGTCCGGCAAGGACAAGGGAGATTCCAGACGGGCAGTGCGCATGTCGGTTTCCGCGATTGCCATCGCGCTTGCTTTCATCACTTCGTACATTCAGGTGTTTAAGCTCCCGTGGGGCGGATCCGTAACGCTCTTCAGCATGTTCTTTGTATGCTTTGTCGGATACCTGTACGGGCCTTCTACCGGCCTTACGGCGGCATTTGCCTATGGCATTTTGCAGTTCCTTCAGTCCGGCGGCAGTTATATTCTGTCACTTCCGCAGGTGCTTTTTGATTACATCCTTGCATTTGCCGCACTCGGCATTGCCGGATTCTTCTATAAGAGCAAAAGGGGCCTGATTATCGGCTTCATTGCGGGATGTATCGCGCGCGGCGTATTTGCATCCATCGCGGGTTATCTGTACTGGATGGATTACATGCCCGAGAGCTTCCCGAAGAAGCTTGCGTTCCTGTATCCTATTGCCTACAACTACAGTTACATTCTGATTGAAATGGCACTTACGCTGGTCCTTCTGGCGATCCCGTCCGTGCAGAAAGCCATCAAGCGTATTTCGTTCGAGGCAAAGAACAAGGATTGATAGAAGTATCTTAACAGAGAAGTATAAACAAAAGCGAGAAGAAATCGTCGAGGTTTCTTCTCACTTTTTTATGTCAGGAAAAGGCATATGGTGTACAAATTGAATGCGGTCTTTAATTTCAAAAAAGGGGAACATTCTGATTCCAATTATGTCATTTCGAAGGAAAATGACATAATTGACCTCGATTTTGACCGAATTATGCCGCCTGCTGATATTGTGGGAAAACAGCGACGGAGCTGAATGATGCAACAGGTTGTAGTGATAGATCTGAAACAATGCCATTTTGGGGGATTACTATAATATGCCGGTCGCCCCCTCGTGGGGCGACTTTTTTGTGCCATTTACCAGAGGAAGCAGACCGGATGCACGAAAAATGGTACATCCGTTTTGGTATTTATAGTATAGGAAACAGTTCCATAAACCATTTCGCGACGATAAACAGCGAGGGAAATGGCAATAAAAGAAGGCATCGAAGACCATGGCTTTTGAGGGGCAGAGTGAAAAAAGAAGAACCGCGACGGATATTCTGTCATAGGATAGGCGAGAGTGTTTTTTCGATGAAAGTGAAGTGGCATTTTTGGTACATGACGTGATAGGATAGAAGAAGAGCGTGAAGTATGTGGAGTATAATGCGTACTGCTGAATCCGGATGGCATACAAAACATAGGAGGATTGAAAAATGTGTGCAAATTACTGGCTGCATAGAATCTCGCATTGCATGGAGGTATCTTATCCTTTACTGGAAAAAGGATTCTTATCAATAGGGTTTTCTGATTTTCTGCGAAATGAGGATTTTCTTGCCAAAATGCTAAATGACTCGGCAAACAGAAAGGAATTGTTCGAACAGGAGAATATCGGGATATGGGGCAAGTTGTATCGGACAAGAACAAATCTGTGGCGCTTTTTGTGTGGGTTCAAAACAGGTGATTATGTTGTTGTTCCCTCGTGGGGGAACTTTTCCGTTTGGAAGCTTATAGGTACACCAACGTTTGCGGGTTATGCAGTGAGCAAGGAAACATTGAGAGATTGGAACGGAAAACCGGTGCAATCAGGTGGCGAAGGAAATCGGTACCTTGTTGACGATAAGGGAGGGATTATTGACTTGGGATTTGTTGTTCCGGTTGAATTAATCGCGAAGGATATCCCTCGATCGGATTATGCAAAGAATGACTTGCTGTCACGAATGAAGATAAGACAGACAAATGCAGACATCTCCGACCTTAAGGATAGTATTAACGAAGCGGTAGATAGATTCAAGAATAATAATCCGATAAATATATACGGCGAAACCATTCGGCGCCTGTCTGAGCCGCTCAAGGGGATAATAAAGGACATTGTTGACCATAATCAGTTTGAACGATTGGTCAAATGTTACTTTGAAAGAATTGGCGCGGATGACGTTTTCATTCCGAGCAAAAGAGACGGAGAAGGTTATGGCGATGGAGACATTGTTGCAAGATTTGATGCCCTGAAATTACTGGTTTATGTTCAAGCCAAACATCATAGCGGGATTACCGGAGACTGGGGAATAAAACAGATATCGGAATATATCGATCAGAAAAACAGAGACTCTGTAGATTCTGATTACAATGCCATATCATGGGTTATTTCTTCGGCAGATGAGTTTTCGGCTGAAGCACAGGCACTTGCAATAGAGAAAAATGTGAAGCTCATCAATGGAGAAGAATTCCGGAAAATGTTGATTGATGTGGGCATGGCTAAAATCTCTAACGAATTCATTATGTAGCAATATTGGAAGTGCTTTACATGGCATTTCCGCAGATAACCGACAGACTTTGGAGGTCTCCCATGGAAGCAAAAAAACTGGCCATCGCTGCGAATCACCGGATCAGCTATGACTACAACAAATTCGGCACCGACAAGAAGCTCCACAAATCCTCCTATCAGGAAGTGAGCCCATACCGGATGATTCTGCACAATCAGCGTTATTATCTTATGGCTTACTGCGAGTACTGGGGCAACATGGTGTTCCACCGCCTCGACCGCATCACGAACATCATGGAAACAGCGGAAAAGAGGACGCCGATTACTAAGGTTCCGGGATATGAAAAAGGCATAAGGCGTTACTTGGGAGGACAGCACCCTGCGTAAATGGCTGAATGAGACGTTCCTGAACGAAGCATTTTCCACCGACGAGCAGGTAATGATTCCCACTGTATTGGTCCGTGCCGAGAAAAATCCGACTTACAACACGCCCACGGGTAATGACACGAAAGATCAGGTGTTTCTGTTGAGCTATTCGGAAGTGGAAAAGTATTTCAGCGACAGGGATGCGAGAAAGGTTACGGGAACAGAGTATTGCTCTTCAAAATGTACTTACATACCTGACAACGGCTGCTTGCGTTGGTGGTTGCGGACACCAGGCGAAAACTATTACCGCTTCTGTGAAGTCGATAGCGAAGGCATTCTCGGAGAAAGCGGCCCCACTCCTATCGTAACCAACTCGGAGTCCGTCCCGCGATGTGGATCAGTGTTGGGGAGTGAACGGTTGGTGGAAAATGCCATATAGAACAGTACAATTACGCTATAATAGTTACTGCCCGGTCAACTTATGACGGTTGCTCGGGCAGTCTGTTTTGGCATTTATATTTTGTAGACTAGTCGCACTGTTGCAGAAGTTCATTCTCCAAGTGCGACATTTCTTCTTCTGTAACGCCAGTTACGATTATCGAAACCAATTCGTGGGTACGATTTATCCCAAACAAAACCTGACCGACAGCATAATGCTCATTTGCTGCTTCAGAAGACAATGCTATTTCGACACAGTTTCTGTAGGCGGAGAGGATAAAGGTATCACAGTCGAAGTGAGCGGGATAGTTTAGTGCAATTACTCCCGTTTCAGATGCAACAGGAATGTCTCTTTTCGAGTCCTTGATTTGATAGTTCTCGCATATTACAATTTGGAACTGACGGACGATTCCGCTTTGACGGTCTACTGTAAACTCAAGCAAACTCTTATCTCCATAATAGAAGCCAACAAATCGATTGTGTCCAATCGCGGGATCGAAAACGATACGCAAAGGGAAATACTCCTCCAGTTCTACTCTTGATGTTTGCTTGTCGTCATAAATTGTTATTTGATTCATTGTGTATACTCCTTTCTATAAACCAGAAAATAAAGCATGTTTAACGACAGGGTATTTATCCCCATCCCGAGATTTTACAATGATAAATTCCCAGTTCCCGGCGGTTATACGGGTTCCATAAGGCAAACCTTTCTTTATGGCCCGCCCCAGGGATTTATAGTAATCGTATAGAATAAACTGAGAATACAAGTTTGGATTACTGTTTACTATTCTAGGAGCCTGGGCTTTAATGGAGGAAGCAGCTTCATACATATGCTCTGTTGCATTTCCGTGCGTCCAGAGTTTTCCATTTGGGGACAGGGCGGTTTTAGGGACGTCGATCTCAAAGGAACGCGGAATCACAGTACCATCATAGTTTTCTGCGGTTGATTTTAGGTGATGCCAAACAACAGCAGTCGGTTCGTCAGTGTTGTCAAATAGCCTTTCGAGGTTTCGAGCAAAATGGTTTTCTGCCCCCTTTGTTCCTACAAAGAATCCGCTATTGCCTTTGCTCATTTTACTCGCCCCCTTTTGAAGGCCGATTCTGTCGGACTAGGAAAGGAGACAATCTTGATTCCCTGACTGATTAGTTTTTGAAAACACGGATAATTAGCAGAGCCAAAGACAATTATCGTGTGGGGGCGAAGGACTTTGACCAAACAATCCAGACCGGCTTCAAAACGATCACGGTCTATGATTCTTCGGGGGCTACCGCCTACGGATCCAATTGCAATGATGGAATCTTTCGGTATCCCGGAGAAACTGTAGGAAAAGCTCTCAGAGGTTCCCCATCTTACGTTGTTTATTACGGGTATTCCGTTCTTTCCAAGCCAATATCCTAATAAACGCATCCTGTATGTGGCAAACAGTTTGATAGGCTCTGGAAAGTCTTGATAAGTGGAGAAATCCGGCGTAATTACACCTGCAAAATGGCGAAGAACCCTAAGTGTATGTTCAGCATCATGCCAGACACCTCGTGGTCCGTCAAATTTATAATCATCCAGATAAAAACTGACAAACGCATTGTAGAAGAAGTCCTCGTCATTTATAGATTTATTCCTCTTTAGAATGCGTAAGGCCTCTTCCCATGTAACAATTGCTGCAGGGATGTCTGTCGCTGTTGTCGGGCAAAATGGAATATCGTGTGGGCCAAAAGTTGCTCCTTTGGCCATATAGGCATTCCAGATGTCCTTACAACCGATTCTAGTTGTTATTATTTCAGAATTGATTGATTTTTTCAAGTTAATATCCTCCTTTATAATGCTTGATAATACAAGGATCAAGTTTACGTTTATGTGACTGAGAAAACCTAGCTACTGTCATAACCCATTGTTGCTCACCTCCTTGAATTCTTGTGTGGATTGCTCCGAGCCACCTTTATCATGCACCCAACGGGGAAAGTAAAATACTTTCCACTTTGTCAAAGAGATATATTGCTTTTGCGATTGAAATAAGGTAAAATATGAGCATAACGATGATTAAAGTATAAATTAATCATCGAATAAGAAAGTTAATGATTGTTAAATGACAGTTTCACGAAAGGAGTAGAACAAAAGAAAATGGACATTAATGAGCGAGAAATTGGGAAAAACATCCGTAGTGCGCGTAAAGAAAAAGGACTGTCCCAAGATAAACTGGCGGCAAGATGTGGAATTTCCAGCACAACGCTGAGTTTATACGAAAACTCAAAAAAGACTCCGAATCTTATTACGACAGCTAAAATAGCCAGCGGATTGAACGTTAGTATTGACCGTTTGTGTTATGGCGACGAGAATAGCTCGTTTATAAATCAAGCACCGGATGAGGGACGTAAGATTGTAAACAGTTTCTATTTGTTATGGAAGCAAGGAGTAATTTATCAGGATGTAAATTTTCAGGGTGTTTATTCGGATTACAAACACGAATCTATGAAAGTAAAGATGTATAATCTCTTGATAATAAAACATGCGGAACCAATACGAAGACTGATAAACTGGTTAAATGAGTATCAGAAAAAAGAGGCAACATATGATGATCCGGAGGGATATCTAGAGATGCTACTGGCTTCTGTAGCGAAAGAAATTAATATGGAGATTGAAGAAGAGAAACTTCGTGAAAGACAGCAAGCAGCCATTCGGGGAGACATTAGCCATTTAAAAGGCAAATAAAAGGAGTTGAACATCGATTTGTTTCAGCGTCGGCTTCTGCCGGCGCTTTTCTCTTGTCCATCCCACTCACATATGCTACAATAAAAGGACGCCAATGTCCAAAAATGTCACACACATTTTCCACATAATAGAGAAAAGAGGAGGTACGCATGCAAACGCAGAAGAAACGGAAGCCCGGCGAGGTGGAAGGATACGAACCCAAGAAACTGGCGCTCCTCAGGATTCTGCAGATTCTGAAGGAGAATACCAACGAGAAGCACCCGATTACGCAGGAGAAGATCCAGTGGATCCTCGAGCGGGATTACGGAATCATTCTTGAGCGGAAGGCGATCAGCCGGAATCTGTCACTGCTGAAGGATTCCGGGGTCGAGATTGCGTCCTGCCGGGAGGGCAGTTACCTGGTTGGGACCGACTTCGAGGATTCCGAGCTGCACCTGCTGATTGACGGCGTGCTCAGCAGCCGCTACATCACGGCTAAGCAGTCGAAGGACCTGATCGATCGCATTTGTCGTCTGACGAGTAAGCATTTTCGGGCAAATGCGAAGTATATCCATTCGGTCAACGACTGGGGCAAGACTGACAACCAGGCGCTTTTCTACAACATCGAGCTGGCCGATCAGGCCATCGCGGGCGGCAAGCGGCTCGAGTACGACTACAACAAATACGGCACCGACCTGAAGCTCCACAAGAGCTCGCACCAGATCGTGAGCCCGTACCGGATGATCCTGCACAACCAGCGCTACTACCTGATGGCGTACAGCGAGTACTGGGGCAACATGGTGTTCCACCGCCTGGACCGCATCACCGACATGTCCGTCACCGAGGAAAATGCGACGTCTCTCACGAAAATCCCAGGCTACGAACACGGCATCAGCAGCAAGGAACTGGCCGAGACCAAGCCGTACATGTACTCGGACCAGCCGGAGACGATTGACATGCTGGCGGACGCCTCAATCATCGACCAGGTTGTTGACTGGTTCGGCACCGGCATCCGCGTCCGCGCGACCGACGATCCGGCCCGCGTGAAAGTGACGCTCAAGGCAAGCCCGAACGCAATGGAGCACTGGGCGATGCAGTACATCGATTACGTGGAAGTGACCGCGCCGGAGTCGCTAAGGAAGATAATTCGGGAGGCGCTGCAGAACGGAGTGGAGAAGTATGGGGATCAGTGAAAATATAGAGTAGACAGGCTTTTGAGTCGCCCCCCCGGGGGGCGACTTTTTTGTTAAGCGAATAAAAAAGAGGGCAACGTTCGCTGGTCACAGAAAAAGTGCTTGCATTTTCCATTGGAACAGCGTATCATACAAAATAGAAGATGGATATTTCTAATTTGTTAAGAAGGAGGAAAGATAATGCCGCAGATGGAAAAGGTCTACCACTTTATAATTGAGAATTATCAGGAGAATGAGCCTATATTCCTGTCTGATTTGGAAATCACGGATGTGAAGGATGTTTCAGTCAGGCAGCAAGTGAAAAAGTTGACGGAAGATGGAAGACTAAGGAGATATGCCACAGGGATTTATTTTCTTCCGAAAGAGTCTGCATTCAAATTCGGTTCAACGCTTTCCATAAATGATGTAATTAAGAAAAAATATATCATTGATGGAGAATCGAAATGCGGTTACTTTTCAGGTCTGTCTTTTGCAAATAGCATCGGTTTGACTACACAGAATCCTGCCGTTTTTGAAGTGTGTTCAAACAAAGCCACTACGGATTTCAGGGAGATTGAAATCGGTAATTTTCGAATCGAGTTAAGAAAACCACACGTAAGGATTAACGACGAGAATGCTGTTGCCCTGCAGTTTTTGGATTTGGTGAAGGATATTTCCAGAGTATCTGAGCTTGAGGGGGACAATCTTAAAAACAGGCTTAGACAATACATGAATGACATAAAGCTGAAGTTTGCTGATTTCAAACAGTATCTGGATGCTTATCCAGACAGAATATATAAGAATTTGTATGAGGTGGGGTTGCTCGATGGCGTGGATACATGATAACAAAGAGGAGTTTCTTAACGCAATCAATGTGGCAAGTGAGCGGTACGGGGTTAATCCTTCTACAATCGAGAAGGATTATTATGTGACGATAATCCTTAGGGAACTTTCAAAACGATTGGGATTTATAGTCTTTAAGGGTGGCACTTCATTGTCCAAATGCCATAAGGCAATAAAACGTTTTTCAGAAGATATAGATATATCTATTGATTCAGCGTTATCGGAAGGTCAAAAGAAGATGCTGAAGAATACGATAAAGGAAATCGCCGACGAGATGGGACTTCGTATTCCCAACCTGAATATGACACGAAGCCGAAGAAACTATAACCAATATGTTCTTGGGTTTGATTCGGTTGTTCCAAATGCGGATGATATCTTGCAAGCTTCTGTTCTGCTGGAGACATCATTTGCCGAAATATCGTTTCCGATAGAATTTCTGCCGGTGCACAGTTACATTGGTGATTTAATGGGTGAGGAAGAGCCGGAAAGACTAAAGGAATTCAACCTGGAAACTTTTGAAATGAAGGTCCAGGGGATTGATCGGACATTAGTCGATAAAGTCTTTGCTATCTGCGATTATTACATGCAAGGAAAAGAAATCAAGCATTCCCGCCATATTTACGATATCTATAAGCTTCTTCAATTAGTTCCCCGAAATGAGGAACTAAAAAGTCTTGTTCGTGTAGTGAGAACAGAGCGGGCTAAGTCAGATATATGCTCATCGGCACAGCCAGAGGTGAATATCCCGCAAATGCTTCGGCATATTGTTGAGGAAAATGTATACAAAGACGATTATGAAAGCATCACCACCAGGCTTCTGGAAGAATCGGTACCATACGAAGTGGCTGTTAAAGCAATTTCGGAAATCGCAGAGTCTGATTTGTTTCAATAGGATGTAAGTCGAGAAACTATATAGAACTAGAGTAATGAGTCGCCCCCCTCGGGGGCGACTTTTTTATGTCATTTATCAGTGGGAAGGCCGGATGTACGGAAAATGGTACATGTTTTTTGGTATTTATAGTATAGGCAACAAGCCCATAAAACTTTTTTGAACTTTTAACCCTGTTAAGCTCTTGTCAGGCGATTATATAGTGACGCGGGGTAACCGGAAGAGAATTTTGCAGATTTTACAAAGATTTAACTCCCGGTCCAACTCTATTCAAAAAAAATCTCGATTATATGGCAAGCGGGCAAGACATAGCACCCAACCCGCCCAACATCACACTCGTTCATCGAAAGGAGACAACAACATGGCAAACGCATATGACAGAATCATCGGGTATGACACAATCAAGACCGAACTGATGCAGATCAGTGACATGGTCAAGAACCCGGACATCTACAGAAAGATTGGGGCGAAGCTCCCGAAGGGCATCCTACTTTACGGACGGCCCGGCCTCGGCAAATCCTTAATGGCGAAGTGCTTCATCGAAGATTGCGGCCTCAAGACCTACACGCTTCGCCGGAACAAGTCCTCGGAGGATTTCGTTGACGAGATTACGAAGGTATTCCGTGACGCAGGAAAATGTGAGCCCGCAATCATCTTCCTCGATGACATGGATAAATTTGCAAATGAGGACGAAGACCATCGCGACGCCGAGGAGTACGTGGCAATCCAGGCCGGGATTGATGAGGTGAAGGATAAGGAAGTGATGGTATTTGCCACGGCAAATGATATCCGGAAGCTTCCGTCGTCCCTGAAGCGCGCCGGACGTTTTGACCGTAAGATAGAGGTGGAGGTGCCGAGTGAGGAGGACACCCATAAGATTATTGAGCATTACCTTTCGGAGAAGAGTCTCGCGGACGATGTGAACACAGAGGACCTCGCCAACATGATTAGCTACAATTCCTGTGCGGAACTTGAGACAATTATCAACGAAGCCTCAATCTATGCGGCTTACGACCGAAAGGAAAAGGTCGAGATGGAACATGCAGTCAAAGCGGTTCTTACGATGAAGTACAGGGTTCCCGAGGATTACAATAAGACACCCGGCGAGGAAGAACGCAAGACTGCCGCACATGAGGCCGGGCATCTTGTTGTTGCCGAGGCGTTAAAAACCGGAAGTGTTGGGCTCGTATCCATCCGCGTTACCGGAAGTGAGCACCGTGAAGGTTTTATCCATGTCTGCAAGGAAATCAATGGCGAGGATGATATCATGGTGAGTCTTGCCGGTAAAGCTGCTACAGAGATGTTTTACCCGGAAGAGTGCGCTAAGGGATGTTCTGAGGATTTGGAACGTGCGGCAGAGCTCATCCGTGATTATATCTCGGTGGATGGCGGTGTCGGGCTTTCGATTCTTGATGTGACGAATGCACAGTTCCCCAAAAGTTCTGAAAACTATAAGTCCAGAAACGAAGCAATTGTTCATGCGGAACTGGAGCGCTACATGCGTCAGACGAGGGGGCTCCTTTACAAGAACCGCGCATTTCTCGAGAAGGTGGTCGACGAGCTCATGAGCAAGGGGACCCTTCTTTATTCCGACATTCGTCGCATCCGCGAATCCTGCGGCTGAGTCGCATTTTCCGGCATCAAATCAAGGAGAACCCCAATGATTTACACGATTTCAGACCTGCACGGCTACCCCGTGGAAAAGCTGAAGCTGCTTCTTAAACTCGCCGAATTCTCGGGCGACGACTACCTGTTCATCCTCGGTGATGTGATTGACCGGAACGGCGACGGGGGCATCGGAATCCTTCAGTGGCTCCTGACCGTGACAAATGCGACGCTCCTTCTCGGTAACCACGAGGCAATGCTGCTCACCTGTGAATTTGTCATTGATGAGATTTCGGAGGAGACGCTTTCCGACCTCACGAGGGAGAAGCTGGAAATGCTCAACAATTACATCGCCAACGGCGGTGATGTGACGCTGCGGGAGCTTCGCAAGCTCCCGCGGGAGACGCAGCAGGACATCTTCGACTACCTGAAGGATTGTCCTCTCTATGAGACGGTCACGGCGGGCGGGAAGGATTACATCCTTCTGCACGCCGGCTTCGACAACTTCCGCAAGAACCGGAAGCTCACAGACTATTCGGTTGATGAGCTGATCTGGACCTGGCCGGAGCTGACGGACGAATACTTCGACGATGTCCATACGGTCTTCGGGCATACACCGACGAGATCCCTTGACCCGCTCTATGATGGCAAGATTCTTCGTACAAGTACCTGGACCGACATCGACGTCGGGGCAGCATACGGCAACGAGCCGGTGCTGTTTCGGCTGGATGACGGGAAGACGTTTCAGCTGAAGTAAGGAGATTTGATGTCGGGATAAACGACATGAACATAGGGAAAATCGGCATACGTCATGAATGACAAAGAAAATAGTTTTTCCCATTGTTGACGGTACTATTTTCGGTTGGGTATCATAATAGTATATTCAGTAATCAAAATAGAAAGGGGGCTTTCTACTATGGAGCAAATTGAAGTGTTTGAAAAACTGCTTGATGAATTCAATACAATTAAAGATGAAAACACTTATTCTGACCTTTCGGAAAACTATTTCTCGGTTTCAGGGTATCCGCATTATGAAAATGTTGCATCAAATATACTTCAGTTCTTTTTCGATTCTCGTGCTGGTCACGGGATGAAGGATCTCTGGCTTTCTTCATTACTTGAATGTTATAAAGAGAAGAAAGAGATAAGAATTGATGATGCGGAAGTGATTTCGATTGAAAGAGAGTATCTGTGTGAGGAACAAAAACGCATCGACCTATTAATAGAGACGACGCAGCATATCATTGTAATTGAAAACAAGATATATGCTACTCTAGATAATCCGCTGGAAATATATCATCGAGCCGTTGAGAGAATGAATGAGGAGAAGATTCTGGTGGAAATCGTTCTCTCTATGAGGGAGGAGCAAGACCAAAAAGGATTTATCAATATCCGATATGACGATTTTCTTGATAGAGTTCAGACCAAAGTAGGATACTATCTTGCCAAAGTAGATTACAAATGGATCATATTCATGAATGAGTTCATTCAGAATTTGAGGAGGATTAGTAGCTATATGAATAATAACAGCAGTATTAACCGGGAATGGCAGAACTTCCTCGAGAACAATGATGTAAGCGTGGGAAAGCTAATTGAAACGTATTATAATGATATAGCGATTAAGCATCAGCTGTTGGAAGAATTACATAATGAGATTATGACCGAGGAATATGCCCTCGAGATGGGGGTCATCGACAAGGGCTGCTATAGAGCAGGAAGCCGCATCACCACGGGATACTCAAGTATTGTTATGGATATTCCAATTGAAGATGAGAAAAAAGTGCTTGTAGTTGAACCTTATGTTCAGAATGAATACTCTGCGAAAGATCATGAGAGACGAACATCCTTATATGTTCCGGTATGGTGTCGAAAGGGAGGACTGTATGATTTCAAAGAGCTGATTGACTCGTTGAAGGATGAATACCCGAATATAAGGACAATCAAAGGAGATGTTTGGGGAAGATGGATTCTGGTTACTGAGTTTGATTTGAGGAACGAATTTGATAAAGACGCTGTAGTCAGGTGCATAAAGGGAATTATCGAGAAAGTCGTATCACTTCGACAATAAAACAGAAAACTGTAAATATGGAATATGAGAAAAGTGTTTTAACATTCGTTGGTAGATAACCATGAAGTGAATTCGTATTCGGAGGATCCCCCATGCTCGAACGTATCCTACTTATCCCCGGCGTTAGCCCTACAGAGCTGCTGCGGACGCTGGCGAGCCACGGCGTGAATACGCTGGGGCTTCGCGTGATGGGGGCGACGGAGTTCGCCCGCACGGCGCTTATGCGGAGCGGTGTGGCTGTGCCGCAGGAATATCTTGCAAGAAAGGATGAGGCAGCGGTAATTGATACTTTCATCCGCGATGTCTCGTACTTTAAATCCGCATCTTTGGCGGACGCCGAAAATATGGCGTCTGCCTTGTTTGCGTTAAGATCTTTGATTACGGAGCGGGAAGAGGAGACCATTCGCGGCAGGTTCACCGAGGGTGAGTTCCCGGCCAAGAACAGGGCAATTGCCGAGGTTTACAACCGGTACCGGATTGCCCTTTCGGAGCGTAATCTGATTGACTCCGTCGGGCTGGTTCGGAAAGCCATGGATTCGGCCAAGCCTTTCACCTGCGAAGTCGTGACGGTGGAAGAGTTTCCTCTGTCGCCGTTAGAAGAGGCTTTGGCTGAAAAATGCTCAACCACAAGGACCAAAACAAAACTGGCAGAACTCTTTGGAATAACCGGGCAGACGAAGATTCAGGGGCTGTCCTATCTGGAGAGTTACGGCTCGGCCAATGAAGTCGAGGCGATTCTCAATGATATGGCTTCCAAGGGCTATCCTTATGACCGCTGTACGGTTGCCGTGGCGGCTACCTCCGCGTACGCGCAGCTTTTCTACGAGTACTCCCTGACCCATGGAATTGATATTACGTTCGGTTGCGGCATTCCGATAACCGATTCTTATCCGGCTCGCCTTCTGCGGGCCCTGGCGTCGTGGGACACCGACGGCTATCACGGTCCGGATGCCCTGCAGGCGGTTATCGGCGGCGAGGCGGTCAATCGTGCCGCACTGTCGAAAGCCATCGGCGTGGAAACCAGAGACGACCTTATGACCGTCGCGACGATTCTCGGTAACCTGAAATGCAACTGCGATTTTGAGCAGACCAAAAAGAAACTGAACAATCTCAAACCGGTTCTGGAGGCGAGAGTAGCTTCCTTTGAGGGCCGCAGAAAGAACCATGCGTATTATGACAGCGCGACGAAGCTGCGTCTTCTTGACGCGGCCGAAAAACTTGGCGCGGAGCTGGCAGCAGGTTTCTCGAGCTTCATCCGCCGATTTGCCCTGATCCGGAAGGATGTGTCCGGCCGGATTGATAAGGCCGCGATAAATGTCATATGCGATTCCATTGATGCCTACGTCGAATACTCCGGCCGAACCGATATCGCGGACCTGATTCCCGAGATTCTCGGGAAGACCGTCTGCTCCGAGCCGAGCCGCGAGGGCGCGCTCCACGTTACAGGCATCGGCGGCGCATTTGCATCACTTCGGGACAAGCTTTATATTGCCGGTCTTTCTGCCAATAACTATCCGGGAAAGCCGACGGAGAATTACATCCTTTTGGACAGCGACTATGAGATGTTCGGGGAGAATCTTCCGACTTCCGCAAACCGCATCACAGCTAAGAAGGCCCAGCTGAAGGACCTGATCCGCCTGGCGTGCGGGCTCAAGGTTCCGGTACAGCTCTCATTTTCCGGCTACAATGCCGCGGAAATGAGCATGGCCAACCCTTCGTCTGTCCTCTTTGAACTCTATCAGGAGGAGCACGGAGAAGACGCTTCCACGGATGATTTCAACAAGGGTTTGCTGCATACGGGATATTTCTGCCAGGATATAGCCCGTTCCGATTCCGTGGGCAGAGCATACGTGGAAGGAAAGGATTTGCTTCCGACCGAGGTGAAGCCGGAAGAGGAATCCTTCAGTGTTGGTCTGTCTGAAAAAGGCTACTCGCCTTCCACTCTGGAGGGCTTTTACGCCTGCCCCAGAAAGTACTTTTTGGAAAATGTGATCGGCATCGAGGACCCCGAAGAGGTGGATCCTTTCACGGTAATTGACGCAAAACAGGTTGGTTCCCTGGCGCACAGCGTCATGGAATGGCTGGCAGGGCAACCGAACCGTCCGTCAAAGGAGGAACTTTTGCAGCGGGCGGAAGAGATGTTCGCGGATCACCTGAAGGAATATGCGCCTCTGAACGAGTATGAGGCGGAAAGAGAGAAGAAAACCTTCCGAAAGATGATGTCTGAGGCCTATGACCGGGATCCCGCGAATGAGGTTGAGAGCGCGGAGGAGAAGAAGACGGTATTGCATGAGTCCGGCATAATGTTAACCGGATATCCTGACCGCGTGGAGAAGAATCCGGACGGGCAGTATCTGATTGCCGACTTCAAGACCGGACGGAGAGTGAAGCATTCGGAGGACGACATTGACAGTTGTCTCCAGGTTGTAATTTACGCCTACATGATGGACAAGCTTGGAACGCCGATTTCCTTCGGAGAGTACCGGTATCTTCGGCGGGGCGTGACGGTTCCGTGTATATTTGATGACGATATGAAGCAGCAGCTTTCGGACAGGCTGGAGGCTTTCCGGAATTCCCTTGAGGACGGGGATTTCCCGGCATTCCCTTCGGACGATAATTGCAGGTACTGCACATTTGCCGATATCTGTCAGAGCAAGGAAGAAACGGGAGGTGTGGAAGATGAGCAAGACTGATCTGATGCAGCAGGACATGAATTCCCGTGAGAGCATTGTAAGTGATACCGGTACGAACTTCTTCGTAGAGGCCGGGGCGGGCTCCGGCAAGACAACCATGCTTGTAAGGCGTATGGTTGCCATGGTGGAAGCAGGGATTGATGTAAGCAGAATCTGCGCGATCACATTTACCAAAGCCGCGGCAGGCGAGTTTTATGAACGTTTTCAGGCACTTCTTGCAAAGCGGAGCACGGAGCCGACGAGGGAGAATCCGAAAAGAGAGCCGGGCGAGCTGCAGAATCCGACTGACGTAACCCGCAAGCGGTGCGCGGAAGCGCTTCAGAATATTGACCTTTGCTTTATGGGAACCATTGACTCGTTCTGTTCCATGGTGCTTTCGGAGCATCCGACGGAGGCGATGGTGCCTTCTGATATCGTTAACATCAGCGAGGAAGCGAAGGATGTATTCCTTAGGGAATACACCAGGATCGGCGGCGGAGTCTACGGGGACGAGCTGAAGAGACAGCAACAGGCTTTTCGACGGCTGAACGGTTTCAAAAGCAAAGAGGCCTTCTTAGAGGGGATAAATACCGTTTTTGAGAGAAGACATACGGAAATTATTCTTCCTGAGTGTCCTGAGTCTGTGACGGATCTGCTTGACGGCGAAAAGGAAGAAATCCTTGCGGTATTGAGGATTCTTCAGGCGCATCCGGAGGCAGCATATCCTACGACAAATGACAACCTGGCCGCCTGGGCGGACCTTTCGGACAGTCTGAAAACCCTGGATGATGAATGGGAAGACGATATCGACGCCGTGTCTAAAGCACTTGGCAGTATTTATCATCTCAGAATCTGTCTGGAATGGATGGACAATTACGGTGACTTGCTTGGGCGCCACGCTGACATTATCGAGGAAGGTCTTTCGAGAAATAAACTTGCATGGTATCGGTTCGATCAGGACCGGATCAACAGAGTGATATCCCGCCTCGAAAACTTCCGTTATACCCAGTCCATGCGTTTCCTGATTGCCGCTTCGGATGTCATTGCGAAGGAGTGCAGAAATCACGGAGAACTGACTTTTTTTGATTATCTGCTGTATCTTCGCGACATGCTTAAAACCGACGCGGAGCATGGCGGGAAGCTGATTCAGCATATTTATAACAGGCACAGCTATTTCCTGATTGACGAGTTTCAGGATACCAACCCTTTGCAGGCGGAGGTATTCTTCTATCTGACTGCCCAAAATCCGGTTCCTAACTGGCGTGAGTGCGTTCCGAAACCCGGTTCGCTTTTCATTGTCGGCGATCCGAAGCAGTCCATCTACCGTTTCCGCAGCGCCGATGTGGCGGCATTTCTGAAGGTAAAGGCGATGTTCACCGGCGAGGTCGGACAGGTGTTATACCTGACAAGAAATTTCCGTTCCACTTACCGGATGCGTAGATGGTTCAACAGCACATTTGCCACAATGCTTTCGCGAGAGACGGAAGAGCAGAGCCGGTTCGAGGAGATTCCGCTTGAAGAGGAGCCCGCAGATGACGGGACCTTCAGCGGCGTGTATTCCTACAATGCATGGTTCGGGAAGGATGTTCCTGACGAGAAGACGGACCCGGTTGTGATAGCGGGGATTATTGCCCGTCTGGTCGGAAATCCGGCGTACCTGCTCCCGGATGGAAGCGGGAAACGCACAATTCGGTACAGTGATTTTATGCTGATTACGCCGACGAAAACCAGACTTGCCGAATATATGAAGGTTTTCACGGAGAATGGCATTCCCTTCTATGTGGAAGGGCGCACCGTGTTCAAGGAGTGCCCTGCGCTGATTGAAATCGTGAAGCTTTTCGATGTGTTCGCAAAGCCCGGAGACAGGCACGCCTTGTATAAGGCGCTTGTCGGCAAGACCTTGAATTATCATCGCTCCCACCTTGCAAAATGCTGCAATCTGTCCTACCCGTTGGAAAATGGGGAAACGCGCTTTTTTGCCCTGAATGTGTTTACGGATAACAGTCCGATTTTGGAGGTTGAAGGCGGTGAGGCCGCTGCGGCACTTGTCGAAACATTGAAGGATTTGGGAAAGCTCACAAGGCAGGCCGGAGGAATGACTTCCGCAGCTTTATTCCGGAAGGTACTGGATACGTATCCGGTTTTGGAAAGGGCAGGAGCATCCAATCTGGAGTACGTCTGGTTTGCTTTGGAACTGCTTCGTTCGAAAGAACTGAGCGGTGAAATCGCTTCCCTGAAGGACGGTTCCAAGTTCCTGAATGAGTTGATCAATGATGAGTCCGAGCTGGAACGTTGCCTGAGCCTCAGAATGGATGCAGACAGGGTACATCTTGCCAATCTGCATAAGGTGAAAGGCCTGGAGGCGCCAATCGTGTTTCTGGCCTGGCCGAGCACCAGGGGGCGCAAGCCTGACCTTCGCACGGAGCAGGGAGAGCCGCGTCCGAAGACGTGGATATTCCGCCTCCCGAACCGGGAGACGTTCAATGCCGCATTCTTTGATACCGATGCATTTGAGGATGAAATGACGCGCGAGCAGAGCAGCATGGACCAGGAAATGCTTCGCCTTTTATATGTGGCCGCGACCCGTGCAAAGAGTGTACTGTTTGTTGGAAATCCGGAGATTCAGGCCAGGGGGAATAAGAACTTCTGGCAGGACTTCCTCGATGTTGTGGAAGGCAGATGGGAATCTCTTCCCGAGGGAACGCCTCAGGAACCGAAGGAACGGGAAGTCATCTCCATCGCGGAGCTCTACGACGAAGCGGGGGCAGAGGATTGCCTGAAGACAGACTCCGTCAGAAAGACATATGAAATTGTCCGTCCCAGCGCCGTAAAGGCGAAAGGACGCAGCGAGGCCGAGGAAGAATACCTCGAGGAAATTGCCGGCGGTGATAAGGCTTCAGACGGAACCGGAGAGAACTCTGCTACGGTTAATCCGGAGGATGATGCCACGGCCAGGAAGGCGAAAGGCCGTCCTGATGCTACCGTTATCGGAACGATGGTGCACCGCGTCATGGAGGTGCTGGTTTCTTCGCGGAATCAGGTGGATGCAGCTGCACTCATAAAAGAAACCGTAGACGAGTACGGTTATGAGTTTGCCGAGCGTAGCGGCGAGTATGCTTTGATCCTAAATGGGGTCATCGATACTATCCGCAACGGCGGATACCCGCAGGAAGCCGGAACGCCGCAGGACATTCTCGGAGAGCTGCTCTCGGCGGATGAAGTCTACTGCGAGGTGCCATTTGCCATCAGAACGGATACGGAAGAGAAGGACGATTCGGGCAGCGTGAAGTTCACCATCACGAACGGCGTAATCGACGTCCTCTATCGCAAGGGCTCCGCATGGCACATCATCGACTACAAGACCAACGCGGAAACCGAGGGCCTGGCGGAGCGCTATGAACCGCAGTTGCAGGCTTACATCCGGGCGGTGACGGAGACGACCGGGTGTGAGGCGGACGCGAGGGTGTATCATGTTGGATGTTGATCAAATGGGTTAAGCAGCGAAAACCTTCATGCCTAATTGCTTGATATTATACTTTTCATTTGAGGAGAGATAATGATGGACGAAACAAAAAACAATCCAGGCTATCCGGTCAAATCAGGAATTGTCTGCTTACGTGATTTTTTCGATAAGACGAGCAAAAAAGTCTTAGAACATCAAGAGGATCGTTATGAGATTCCCTATTATCAGAGACCCTACGAATGGGAATGGAAAGATAAACAGCTTAAAGGGTTGGTTGGTTCATTCATCAATTTATCCTACGGAAAATCCGAAGATGATGATGAAAACAAAAGGTTTTTATTTAAGCCGGACCACTACGTTGTTTTTGGAACAATTCAGATTAACAAGAAGGGGGAAAACTATGAGATTATTGATGGACAGCAAAGGATAGTCTCATTTTGGATTCTTCTAAAAGCAATTAATGTGGTATGTGATATAGAGGAGGAAGACAATCTTTCATTTGAAGTCAAGAATCAAATTGGCCAAAAGTATCAAGAACAGTTTGACGATTTTTGGAACTCGGAGGAGAAAAACAGATATGCTGAAAACTACAGGACAATTAAAAAAACTCTGGAAGAAATAGACGATACTGAAAAACTGAAGGGATTAAAGAATTATATTCTTGACAAGGTTCTTTTTTCTTTGATGCTTACTTCATTTGATGATAATGTAGACGAAACGATTGATTTGTTTAACACACTGAACACCACAGGGCTTGATTTGGGAATGAAAGATAAATTTAAGATTAAATATTTTGAATTCCTCAAGAAAAACCTAATGGAAACTTATTCAGAGAAAGAAGCAAAGGAAATATTTACTGCCATTAACAACGCTTACGAACGATGTAAGGACAAAAAACTGGACCCTGTTTTTGAGAAAGATGAGAACACCTTAATTGATACGTTTAAACTGTGGATTCTGCTAAAGGATTCAGATTTCCGAAAGACCCAATTGCCCGAGAAAATAAAGGCTAGTAATAATGCATTCTTTGTCGAAGGAAAAGACGGAAAATACTCTGTTTGGAATAAGAAGTTGGAGGGGAAAGAAGACGTACGAAGTCGGGAAACTTTTTGCGGTATTGCGGAAACAATATATCAGACCCAGATAATAATGCAGGAGTTAAGTAAGAATCCCGGCGAGAATTTTGACGAAATAAAGTTTCTCCTATGCTCAGATGAGTTACTGATAAATTGTGGATACTGGTATTTGAGAAATCTTTTTTACGTGTTTACTCACGCAATTAGAATGGACAAAAATGAGAATGCCGCACTTCAAGAGGACGATGTTTTCAGAGCACTACGCCTGTGCATGAAGATTTGGAAAATATGCTCTATTTGGAAAACGACAGATACTAGAGTTAAGAATCAGTGCTTCAACGATATAGCAAATAATATAGCGTCTGTATTTGTGGATGATCCGAGGCTGGATATAAGCAATTTGAAGTGTAAGGAAATTCTATATTCTGAGTATATAAACAAATTCAAAGATGTCATTAGCGGGAATGAAAGTGTTTTTGATAACAGACAGTGTTGGTTCTTCAATGTTTTGACATATATTGGGGAGTGTAAAACCGGCTCGGATTTATGTGAAGTAAGACGGAGAATATTTCACAACCCAGAGAAGAAGGAAGAACGCTTCGAGATAGAACACATTGCTTCAAAGGCAGTGTGCAACGGGACAGATCTTGAAAAGTATATGAATCATATCGGGAACCTAGTGTTTTTGAACAATAGTATCAATTCAAAACTGGGAGCCCGAACCAAGAGCTTAGAAAACAAAAGCATTTCTTTAGATGATAAGCTTGTCAAGGATTTTGCTGGAAAAATCAATGAATCGGGAACGAGTTATTGGGATGATGTGAAGGAAGATGAAAATCATAAACCGAATGTTGCGATAAGACAGCTCTTGGAATCTATCCCAGAAGAGTATACAAACGGAAGTAAATCGATGGACGTTAAAATGATTCTGGAAACAATTGTAGAACGAGATAAGAAACTACAAAAAGACATACTTACACTCTATAGTGATGTCGTATAAAAACAAACAATTGACTCAAAAACATAAGGGATGTACCATTACAGGTACATCCCTCGTGTTATTCTTATATCATAAGAAACTTAGAATGAAAAATTAAACCTGTACTTTGACAACTGAATATCACCTAGAAAAGTCTAGTTTACTGTTGCAACAGCCTCTGCTATAGTTCATATATCGATTACTGTCTGC
>JAEEGK010010637.1_pt1 | contig 21196 bp, 20 predicted proteins | sample 8958771 | NCBI WGS metagenome assembly JAEEGK01 (sample SAMN16246547, study PRJNA631951) | gut metagenome | biome: gut microbiome; feature: rumen; material: SC-attached | host: Bos | place: Iran: Karaj | collected 2018-10 | reverse complement strand
CGTCTATGAAGAATGCCGCAAGAAATCCGCTCTGGGCGCTAATCCATAAGGCGGATCATGCCGATGCGGCCACGAGTCCAGGGCGGATGTTGAAGTTTATGAAGGGGTGATAGTATTGTTTTTGTCTGATAAACAATAGCATTATTTAAATGTAATAGTCTTGTATTCAAGTAGAAATAGCATTGCATTATGATTAGCGTCGTTACAAGGAGTTTTTCAAAGGATTTTTCGGTTTCTTCTAATGAAGAACAAGCTGCAAGTGATTTAAAAGAAATGTTGCAGAATGAATTAAAGCGATATCCAAGTGCTAAGGGAACAATCTATATTTTGTCCAGTATTCATTTATTTGGTCAGAAACGTAATGATATAGACATTCTTGTAATAGGTTTTTTTGATGGTTTTGTGATTACTAGTGATGCGATAATTTAGCATCTATTGTTTGTATGTTGTTTATTTTTAATACTTTATATATTGTTTGATGATTTTTCGATTTGAAACGCAAACTGATGCGTTAATGCGGTTCGTCATCGTTGCAATCATCTAATAGTTAATAATTTAAAACGCTCTTTGACATTATTTGATTTTGTAGCCACCCCTTAAAATGTAGCCACCCCTTAAAATAGGACAGAGTTAAAGTTTACAAAAACTATTAACTTTGTCATCATGAAGAAAAGCAGACACAGTGATACCGAGATGGTCAACGCCATAAGGCAATTGGAGAGCGGAGTATCCGGAGACGTTATCGCGCGAGGCACCGGAAATCAGGAAGAATAATCCAATTCCTGGGGCAGTCAAATAGCTGAGAGTAGAAAGGAATAGCCCGCTTGATGATGCTTCGGCGCCCGGAATTGGAGCATGCATTGCTATTATCATCAGACAAGCAAATGTCCGAAGGATATCGTATGACTTTATTCTATGAGACATCACTGCTGGCTTTATATTTAGTCCATACACCAGGAATTCACTTATCATCTATCGATTTAAGAGCGAGCTCAATTTCTTTTATTGGATTAATCGACAAGATAATACGCGTCAAATGACTCTCGAAACCATTCATTAATCTAACCCGTAATGACTCAACAAAAACACAAAGCAAATAAATAACTATTCCATCCAATAAAAGAATTAGTGGTATGAATACCATATGACTAATCATAAAACCATTCTGATGATCGATCAATGGTACCAAAATAGGGAAAATAGTATGTAACACATAAGCCGCAAAACAATTTTTAGCTAGATTATTTATTATAGCACTATTAATTCTAATATTATAAAAAGCCATAAATAAGGCGACTGCTCCCAATAATACAAACAAAGTGTTATAACTATATAAACTAGTAAAACTAAATCCCAATAAATGTGAATACAAAGATTGGAACAGAAACAATGACAAGGATGACAACAGATAAACAGAAGACCACTTTACCCACGACTGTACTATCGACAGTTTTTGGTCGCATCTCCGGCGTATATACCTTCCAATTATGTACAACATTATAAAGTTTACGGGGCCATAACCAGCATCATCAACAACTTGACGAAAATTGAATAAATACGACACAGTAGGCCAAATATAAAACAATAAAACTCCGACAATGACTAGGACTCTATGCTGTTTTACATCCAATGATAATAGCGCTCTATTTAGAAATGGGGAGCAAACGACTAATACAAAATAAGCCCCTACAAACCATAGAATATCAGAGGTAATAGGTAAAAAAAAACTCAAGGAATTCCTATCAATACCACGAGGTATGATAAAAATAACAACATAAACAAGCGAATAGAATAATACTTCAAATCCTATTTTACCTAACTTATTAAAACTAAACCGAATCCCAAAATACCCAGAAATAAGAATAAATACATTAACAGCAACTATTGTAAAAGACCTAACTCCATTCAGAATAAAGTACATAGATGATCCCCAATAGCTCTCTATATCCATACTTTTAGCCAGATGACCGACAATAATAAAGACCATGCAAATCATCCGCAGTAATTCAAAATTAGACTGGCGTTTTAATGATGAGAATTCCATCTTAATAATGATGAGATAAAACGATTAGTTGTCGTTGAAAGTGATTAACCACAAATAATAAAAAGCTATTTGACAAACAGTTAGGCGTGCACGTTTAATTAATAGTGCAGCTATCAAATAAACAGAGTCATATCCTAAGATATCATAGGAAAGGCTTCATTATCATCAGATAGACAAAAGTCATTAAAGTATCGTCTGTCTACACTATCAGTTAGAAATAAAGAGTATCGCAATCAACATCATTAGACTATCATTCCCCCATACTCCATATTCCTTCCCAAGACCGTAGCGAAAATCATCTTGATGTCGGTCCAGAAGGAGTAGTGGTTGAGGTAATATCTGTTCAGTCTGACCTTGTCCGGGAATATCACTTCGTCGTTGAATTTAACGGGATCGGTGTAGCCGTCGATTCCATCAGACGCCACCCGCGCCAGCAACTCCTCCTCGTTACGGTACTTCAACGACGCTGGGCCCGTAATGCCAGGGCGTAACTTCAATACTTCCCTATCATCACCGACCAAGGCATCCGCATAGCCTGGAACATCCGGGCGCGGCCCAACAAAACTCATATCCCCGACCAGTACGTTCCATAGCTCAGGTAGCTCATCCAGCTTGTATTTGCGGAGTTTTGCCCCAAGCGGCGTAATACGGGACTCGCCAGCGACAGACACAGAAGAACCATCGTGGTCCATGGTCATCGTACGGAACTTGTGCATTGTGAACAAGCGACCATTCCGTCCCACCCGCCTCTGGGAGAAGAATACCGGTCCTCCTGGCATCTTGACCTTCACCAGGATCGCCACGATGACAAGCACCGGCAAAAGGATTATCAAGCCGAGGAAAGAGACTAACCTATCGAATAAGTATTTCAACCACATCACTACTTCTTTCGAATATCCTCAATATACAGATAGCCATTGGCCATCTCTTCAATAACCTTTGTCTCAAGCACTTTCTGTGTTGAATACAATGAGGCCAGGTTCTCTCTCGAGATTGTTTCAAACATCCTTATCCCAAGCGAGGATGCTATATCCATCGCGCAGCAGCACATCTTCTGGCCGATTCCTTGTCCTTGACAATGACTGTCAACCATCTTCCCCAAATAGCTCTTACCAATGAAAAAGCACCGCAGAAAGAAATAGCCCACTATCGTTCCTTCATCTTTCACCACATACATAAGCATCGAAGGATTCTTAACGAGTTTTACAAGTGATTTCTCATCGAAACCGTGAGGCTTGAAATACTTGAACGCTTCTTCAGGCTGATTCGAGAAGAACGATGCCAAGTCAGGAATATCTTCAACCGTTGCTCGAGCTACTCCAGGATATGCAGAGACCACATCAGGCAATTGCCTGATTCGTCGGCCATAGCGAAGCCGGAACAGGCCTGCGTTTACCGCCTCGACCAGAGCCCATATCGGCTTGACTTTGTTCTGTAAATAATGAGCTAGTTGGTAAAGCATGATTAACTACTTATTGCTGAAGGATTTCTCTATAATAATCCAATAAGCATTTACGCACATAACCCTGCTCAAAATGTGCAGCTATATGTTCTCTCGAAACCGAGGCCATAGATTTCCGCTTCTCAGGATTATCCAGCATCCATTTCATTGCTTCATACAATGCGTCAGCATCGTGAGAAGGAACAATCAGTCCGTTGAAGTCATCCTTAATGATCTCACGAGACCCGTTTATGTCGGTCACAATACAAGGAAGTCCCATCGCACCCGCTTCAAGAACCGTGTTCGGGAAGCCTTCACGATAGCTCGGGAATACTAAGCAATCAGATGCAGCATAATACGCCAGCAAATCGTCGCCTATCTGCCTTCCCGCATATTGAATCCTTTCATCGTTATCAATGGCATCCTTCGTTGTATCATCAACAGGGTCCAGAGTGTCCTCGAAAGCCCCGACAAGATACAATCTTACCTGTGGATAATCTATTGACAATCTCCGGGAAGCAGCAATTAGTTCATTGATTCCTTTGTCTCTTACAATCCTGCCGACATAAAGGAATGTAAAACAACCCGGGTCTCGCAATGTAGCAGCCTTATCCTCCACCTCCGGTCTCTTTGAATAATAATCCATATCAATCCCGCGCACATTCCCAAAACCCAAGACCTTCAGTGGTTTGCGAGTTATCTTGTTGGTAATGAGATCATTCTTCACGCCCTCTCCCTCTGGGATTATATGGGTCGAACAGGCGCAAGTAATCCTGTCCGTGAGCATAAGGATCCTTTTCTTCAAACCAGTTGCTGTCGGGAAGACAAGACCGGTAAACGTATGAACTCGTACAGGCACCCTCGTCATCCACGCCGCCATCATGCACAATAACCCAGCCTTCGGCGTAATACTGTGGACCATGTCAGGTCTTTCCTTGCGGAACACCTTAACAAGGGCCAGCAAAGATTTGAGGTCCTTGAAGACAGAGATGTGCCTCTCCATCGGGACTGCGATCGTCCGCACTTCTTCACGCCTTCCGACAAGATCCAAAGCCTCGCCCGGAGAAGAAAGAGCTATGACATCATAGTCCTCTGACAGTTCCTTCAGCAACCCCTTGCAGAATGCCTCCAGGGATTGAGGAACTGTGGATGAGCGGATTATCTTCTTACGGCTATTCATTGGTTAGAAAGAGACGAACTCTGCTTGTAGATACAATCAAGAGTCTGTCGATAAGCCTCGATGTCATTGTATTTGTGCGATTTCTCAAGAGAATCAGACGACATCTTCTCAAATAAAGACTCCGATGAGACCAAGTCAATTATCCTCTCAGCTAAAACAGAATCTTCGTCAGACAAGAAGCCATTCTCTCCATCGGTAATAACATCTACTATCCCCCCAACAGGTGTACTTACAACCGGAATTCCAAGAGCTTGTGCTTCTAGGATACTCATTGGAGTGCCTTCCATTATAGAGGTCATTACCATAACCTTCGATGATTTCAAGATGCCAGAAGGATTAGGAATAAAACCAGTAAAAGAGACATTGCCATCAAGGCCCAATCTGTGACATTCTGCCTTTGTCTGTTCTTCCATCTCTCCAGAGCCCACAATTGCCACTTTGACATCCGGAAGGGCATCAGCAACTAGTCTAAGAATTTTCATCAAACGGATCGGATCTTTCTCTTCAGACAGACGACCGACGTACACGACATCGCCACATAACTGATTATCAATAGATTCCGAGCGTTGCCTCAAAACATCTTCATCGATTACATTGTACAGGATAGTGCTTTTACGGCTCAATTGCCTATGGAAATAGTAGTTTTCATAAGATGACTTAGATACCCATATAATATGCTTGCACCTTATAGAAGATATATAATAAAGCACAGAGCGGGCCGACAGCTTATTATTCCCCTTAGCATTACAATGGATATGGCTGACAACGGGCAGATTCCCACTTATCACCGCAGACATTAAGGTTGCCCTCATATCGTGAGCATGGATCAAGTCCGGATTAAACTCCTTAATCGCCTTCTTGACCTGCTTCCTGCCGAATGATTCAAGTCCGATAAAACGGATATTCCTGCCTTCCACCTCATTGCGGATCGGTCCTTCCGGCGAGCAATAGGCCATCTCATAATCGGGATTCCCAGAGAACAACCCGATTATCTGACAAGCAACATTCTCTGCTCCGGAGAATCTGTTCGTTGGTAATAAATGAAGAATTCTCATATCAACAGCAACTTAGCTGATACTCATTGCTGCGCCTTTCTTAACCTTATGTCTAGTATAAAGATAGAGAGCAGCGCCCAGAGGCAATGCAATAAAAGTCAATACAGGATGTGAGTTGTCAAAGAACTCCTTCTTCTTCCCGGCCCTGATGCAATGCGAGACATAATGGATGCAAGAACGGAATCTGGAAGATATCGATTTTTGCAGCTTCATTTCGCTCTTTCGGAAGAACATAAAGCCATTGGGATTATTCCAGTATTGCCTGAACATACCGAAACTAGATCCATCAGGTTGATAATCAACGATAACCAGAGGCTCATTTAGCACCAACAATTTGTAGTCCTGATCGATCAGGTGGTATTTATATGCCAAGCCGAAGTATTTCTCTCCTTCGAAAATAGGATATTCAGGATATTGCTTGATTACTTCAGTCCGATAGACAAGCTTCTTGTCACCGCGACCTCCATTATCATAGAAGCCGCTGAGAGTTGTCACCTCCATCCCTGTTGGGAAGTCGGTTCCTATGAGTTTTCCATTTGTATCAATATCTAACCCTATGATGCCGGCATACTCCTCAGAACCTCTTTCTTTCCAGCAGTTGATTATCTTCTCGACAGCATCTTCCGGCATATAGTCGTCAGAGTCTATGCAAACGTTTAGTGCAGTCTCTATGTTTCTATACGCAGTATTATGCGCCCCGTGCATTCCCTGGTTATCTTGATAGATATACTTGATATCTATCCCGCCATCAACAATCCATCTATCAACCATCTCCTTTGTTCCATCGGAAGAACCATCATCAACGATGAGCCATATGAAATCCTTGCAACTCTGACAGAGAAGGCTCTCATATGTCCTGGGAAGAGTATGTCTACGGTTGAATGTCGGGGTAAAAACCGTCAAAAGAGGAACTGCCATTTAACTTTATCAATCTACAGGATAAACGATGTATTTCGCGGTAGGAGAAGACTCTCTCTGAATAATCTTACCCGGATTGCCAATCACTATCGAATTGTCAGGGACATCGAAATTAATGAATGCTCCCGGAGCGATCAATACATTATTACCAATCTTGCAATTACCGATGATGATAGAATTGGCATTCATGCATACATTATCCCCAATTACCGGAGTCCCGGCTCTTTTCCCCTGCGCGTTACCGATAAGGCAACCCTGGGAGATATTGAAATTCTTCCCGATGATTGCATTGGGGTTAACCACAATCGCACCGAAATGGACTATCCGAAAGCCAGGACCGATAGAAGTGGAATAAGGAATCTGGATATGAGTAATATATGAGGTAAACTTCAGGAACAGAAACCTAAACGGGAAAAGAATCCTACTGCCATATTTGCACTTCCGCATAAAATGGATATAAGTATATCCAGGGACAAAGAAAAAGTACCGCAAGCGAACTGCCAGAGAGCGGCTACGTGGGCCTTCATACCTGAATAAATCTTTTCTAAGCACTTCCATTTTATTTCCCAATCAAGAACAAAATTAACGTAAAGGCATAGTGCCCAAGCATAATCAAACCAGTATTACGTCCTTGTGTCTTTTTCCAGATTGGCAGCTTCAATAGAGGATAAGACAACACCATTGGATAAAGGAACCAAGAAAGATATGCGAACCTGTTCGAGAAAGATGCCCTAATCACCATAATCCAGAAAGCATTGGCAAAGATATAGGTTCCTAGCAATAGCAGATACGTTTTGTCATACACTCGTTTTCGGAAAATCAGATACCATCCCATAACAATAGGGACGCAACTATACAGAAGGAAATCCCACCTGAAGCCAACTGCAGAGAACTGCTCCATAGTCTCTTCTCCCACGTTCAGATAGTCCTCCATCCTGTCATCAAAACCTAACGATACAAAGAAATTCTCTATTTGGCTTCCTTCGGCAAGACTCAGAAGAATAGACCCTACCCAGAAGATAAACATTACTCGAGGATTCTTGATGAATAGCGCCAACAGCATACAAATAACTGGGAGTGCCGTTGATTTATGGGACCCTATTGCCAACAAACAAAGGATAGCACATATAATCTTATCCCTAGTACTACCTTGTATCAGCGAGAGTGCCAAGATGATAAGACTACAGGCCATTCCATTCCGGATTCCATTTACTCCATAAGAGAAGAAGGAGAATGCAGCGAAGCAGAATAGCATCATAATACCACCATTAATACCAGCTAACTTCCTGCAAGCTATATAGATAGGGATAATATAGATTACTTCAATTATCAAGAAGAAGAATGAGACATCCATTACCTTCGAACAATAGAACATGAAGGAATTGAAAATAATCTCATCGCCAGGAAGAACGTCTCTGAACGAAGATGCACCTTTCAGCATCTCGTAGATATATGCATAGTTTACTGTATCTCCGAATGCCGACGAAACCGGTCTTAATCCGACAATCAGGATAAAAGCAACTGTCAGTAGAAAGATACCGCCCCTTTTCTTTCTACTTTGCAATAATCCTAAAGAAGTTAGCGGTTTAATTCTAAAAATGTTGATGATTGTGAAAACAAACACAATTGCCAAAAAAAATGGCTGATATAATTCAGGATCGAAGAACCTCATAATGCTTTACTTAGAAGTGATCTGACTCGTCTTTTCAATCTCAACAATAAACGGTCTTTCCATGAAAGCCAGGAAGCAGAATACCAATGAATGGATCTTGTATTCTCAGTGATTATCAATTCTCCTGTCTTGCTATTGTATGGGTTAAAGAAATCTGTAGGGTAAATATCGATACCGGCGATAGTTTCAATTCTGTCGTTGAGACCGCGCAAGCCTTTATCAATATAGAAATGAGATACCATCGGTATCATAGAATAACGGTTGATTACATTATCTCCTTCATAAAAAGGCAGCCTCTCATATTCATCCAAAAAAAAACTATACACTGGATTCGATTTTTCGGATGCAATTCCCAATCCAGGAGCAACGGCTATACTGCCGACACCATTATGACAGAATGTCTCCAGTCCCATAAACGCCCCCTTCTCTATAATGTCATCCATCGGTCGGATAACCTCGACATCAGTATCAAAATACACCCCGCCATAGTGATAGAGGATCCAAAAACGCGCATAATCACTTACGAATGCATATTTCTTGGCTTCATAAGCTTGTTGAGTATACGGGATAATATTCACATCAAAGTTGTCCTCATTCCACTCCTTGATCTCATAATCCGGGAAGAACTTCTTCCAGCTCGCAATGCACTTCTGCGCGGACTTCGGCAATGGATTACGCCCGAACCAACAGTAATGGATTATCTTTGGTATCATAATCAATCGAACTAAGCGAAAAGAGATTCTATCTTATTACACTCCCTCTCGTTCCCAAAATCGTTACTCTTCTCAAAATCAATCAGATTCCTCTGACGATCGATATCTTTTATCAAACTCACAATCCCCTTCGCACACCCTTCATTATCCAGCGGCACGATGACTCCGTCAACCCCATCTCTGACTTGGCTCCTGGCAGTTGCATAGTCCGTTATAACAACCGGCTTGCAAAGTATCTGCGCCTCCCTTACCGTAACGGACTTCCCCTCGTATCTAGAAGGTTGGACGTAAATGTCACAAGCCTTGATGTAAGGATAGGGATTGGACTTCTTCCCCAGAATAATGACATTGTTATCCATCCCAGCCTCGGCAATCTTCCTCCTGATCAATGACTCATCTCCTCCATATCCAATCAAGTACCATCTGACGGGACAGCCTGCCTCGATGATCCTTCTGCAAATGTCAGGGACGTTATCATAGTTCTTTGCTTCACAAAATCTGCCAACTGAAAGGAGATTTGTTACTCCATCTTCCTTTTTTATCTCTCGCGAGACTACTGCCTCAGAAATAAGTTCCACCCTTTCCCTGACGAACTCGGGAGATAATATATTCTCTATTTCGATGATCTTCGGCTCAAGCGAAGGGAATCTCCCGACAAAGGCCTTGGTCACCTCAGGTGAAATGGACACAATATGATCGAACGCACTCCAAACCGGAAGTTCCACGTCCGTATTAACGTCTATACGGGAATAATCCGTATGGATCCAGGCTGCTTTCTTTTTCGCCTTCACCTTTTCAAGAACGATGTTGTGAGGCGTCAGGAAACTGATCGCGAGATCATATTCACCGAGGTACTCCAACGATGGCAGGCTCGGGGAAACCGCAGAAGAAACATACTGTAGGATAGCAGAGTTATCCTTCGGATGATTTCTCCTCACATACCGACGGAATTGGAGTTTGGCCTTCAATCTGGCATAAGCAATCTTCCAGTAGCCATCCCTGACCACATCTTTTAAAGGCCTTTCTATCTGAGCATATTCAGGTATCTCAGGCAAGAGATTAACCTCCTCCGGTATGAATTCCATCAACTCTCCCCTATGGCTATACACGAACAAGTCAACGTCATACTTGCTGTAGTCCAACGACCGCAGCAAGCCGATGAGGCTTATTTCAGCACCTCCCAGTTCGAGGTAATGGATAGCAATAAAGAGTTTCACAACCGTCAGTTAACCGAATAAAAGTCTTTCGCAATAGTATCAATGTAGGTATTTCAGAAAACTCAACTTTGGCCTCTTCTCGATTCCCAAAATCACCCACGCTATCGCAATTGCGATTGACAATACAACTAGGAATCTGACAACACTAAACTGGAGCACTGAATACTGAATCGATTCTGATTCCAGCCATCTGTCACATGCTCCATCGTATAACCAAATCAATACGAACTGAACCATATAAAGAATAATGCTCATGTTTCGCATTGTTTTCAACCTCTCCCCACATTTCAAGTCCATCCTCTCGAATATTGGGAAAACCAACGCTATTGAGAAGAACCTATACAAAGGGTCTATCGGTAGATATGATGATAATATAAATAGGACTACCCATAATCCTACTAATGCCAATGTGGATAAATCAAAGAGACGGGTCTTGTCATAATAGCGTGCCATAATAGCACCTACACAGAAATAAGAGGTATGATAGTAGAAACTATAATAAGGAGATAAATCAATCGGTAAATAATGAAATATATAATTATACGCAAAAAACAGATAAACTATAATTGAAATTGCAAAAAGCAGAGTCATTGCCTTCTTATCCCGACATAAAAACAATATTGCAGTATTGATAATCAGAGCCTTAATAAACCAATACCCATTCAAGGTACATGACAAGAATAATGCAAATACAGTTTCCTTCAGTGTTGCTACGCTCCACCATTTGAACCATGTCATTGGTAGCATCAGGACATACCAGATTCCAAACAAAATAATCAAGCGTTTGATTGTTTTGCTGAATCGCTCCCTTTTATCGCCTTCGTCCAATGCATCAATTTTCCTAACGAAAAAGAAAGCAGACATTGCAAAGAACAGCGGGACCGCTATACTGAAGAGCCTGTCTGCTAACACTTTAACATCAGAGAATTCTTCAAATAGGCGACAATGAGCTGCAATTATCATTATAGCCAATATGAACTTGAGGAGGTCAAGTCCCGGGAAGTATGTCTTTCTTGCTATATCAGTCACTTCAATATATGATACACCCTCTCAGAAAACCGTGCTGAGGCCTTAGAGAAGCAAGACGCCAATAGAATTCTCTGATGCTGGTTTATGTTGGGATTCTTCAAAAACGAATAATAATTGTCACGGATACAATCGAGAACAAGCTCCATTTCATCAGCGTACTGCTTCTCTGCCCTGTTTTCGAATATCAGAAACAATAACTTAAGGCAAGTGCCTGCAAGATGCGAATCTGCCAATAGCTTATATTGAGGATAATCTATACTCACCCTGTCACAAACTTCCTTTACATTATAGAACTCATCAAACTTGCGTTTGCTTAATTGAATCTTGGACAGGCTACCTGGACGATTTGTTCGATGATAATAACACTTATCCAGATAATAGACGAATTCGCTATTATTAAACAATTGATAATTAAACAGATAATCTTCCGATAATGTCGCTTCAGGGAACCTTACTCCACTGATCAGTTCTCTACGAATTAATTTACAAACCGGCCCCCACCAACTTCCCTCCAAGAGGTATTTGACAGCCTGAGTTCCACTAAGAACCTGATCTCCTTCCCGATCCTTCATATCTTCCGGCACACGCGTCTGAACAATCTGAATTCCAGGATTATCTAGAAATACTCTCATCATCCCGTCAAGCATCTCCGGTTCAATCCAATCATCACTGTCGACAAACATTACATACTCCCCCGTAGATATATCCAAACCACTGTTCCTGGCAGACGATGCACCACAATTAGGTTGTGAGAACACCTTCACACGCGAATCCTTTGACGCAATATCTTTGCAAATAGCAAGAGAATTATCCTGAGAGCCGTCATCAATGATAACGACCTCTATATCGGCATACTTTTGTCCGATAACAGAGTCAATGCATCTAGTAATATATTCAGATGAATTATAGACTGGGACAATGACAGATGTCTTTTGCTTCATAGGGAGAACTCCCATTTAGGGAATGCCGCAAGATATACTTTACAAATAATACCCTCTCTAACTATTCTCAAGATCAAGTACAACCTCATAATAAGAAGGTTCTTCCTTTGCGCGTACCCTTTTCTGCTTCCAGGATGTTTTAAAAAAATGAGTGGCTTCTGATAATAATTCCCACTGTTCCTTATTATAAGGCTCATCACATAACTGAGATTGCAAAAAATACAGATCCGGATTAGAATACTCTAATGAATCAATAGTATTTCGGAAGGTCTCATTACTTTCATAATATGAACGTATTACATAGTCAACGAGGAAATAATCAATAAGCGAATTATACTTTTTCCAATAGACTAACAGAAACGTAATCACATACTTTGCAAAGGAAGAATTCGAAGGGAGATACCAAAGAAAGCCGGTCCACTTCCCTCTTGATGCATATTGTGGGTTGTCCTTCTCCTTAATAGTAAATAGAGAATCAAAATGGGGAATAGGGCTCGAAACAAAAATAGTCGCATCTAAATATAACCCACCCCATTTAGATAATAGCGCAAATCTCAAGATGTCAGAAAAGTGTGTATAAGTAATATAACCCTTATTGAGTTTCTCAAAAATATAGTCCGGCAAAGAAACATATTCACCAACATTGCTCATATCTACCAAGCATACTGTAAACCCATTTGAATTACGTATTACTGATTGATAACAACTTTTGACAAGGTTGGGCATAGCATTAAACCCTTGCGCCCAAAAAACCCAAATAATTCTAGATTTCTTACACTCTATTTTATTATCATCACAATTGTCGAGATAATCAATTCTTCTCGAAAATCTATTAACAAAGCGTAGAATGGAACTCCTACGACATATGAAACTCTCCTCGTTATCAGGGAATGATAACCTGATTCTGGACATGATCCGTAAAGCCAAGCTATCCAATCTATAAAAGAAGTCCATCCTAAAACAAATACAAATCTAAATGCATAAAGAAATAAAAACATTGCTATCTCATAGTAATCGATAGAATTCACTCATACTTGATTCTAGAGAATAATGCACCCCTCTACTTGCAGACATTTCCGAAAAGTGATTGATAGCATCTTGATTCAACATGCTCTCAATACCAATACGAAGGCCTTCCTCCGTGTTACTTGTAACAATACCATATTGTGAGTCTCCCAATTGCTCCAAAACGCCTGAGCATAAAGTAGATACCACAGGTAGACCAAGAACCATTGCCTCAGTTATTGCCGTATTGTAGCCTTCTGCAAATGAAGAGCAGATATAAATATCGCTATTTTTCATATAGCAGTAGGGATTCTCTTTGTAACCTAATAAAAAGACATATGCTTCTAGTCCGAGATCTTTAATCAGTTTCAGTAATTGATCCTCTTCTTCGCCTTTGCCTAAAATATACAATTCAATACTATAATGGCTACAAAGAAGGGAATAAACCGCTCTGATTAATCTATCGAATCCCTTTCTTTTTGTAAGTGACCCCAACGCGATCAATCTATATTCATGACTCTTCTGAGGCATCTCAGGGATATCATTTGAAAGTCTTTTTATAGTTTCAGTATCAATCGGATTGTACAAAATGGTAGCTTCCCTTTGAAACAGTCTTTGAAATTGACTTTTAACTGTTTCTGACACGCAAACAACTCTATCCATCTGTTTGTAGCAAGAAGCTTCTTCTTCAAAAGCACGAAAGGCCACCTTTGACCAGTGATAATTCTCCAGTTCAATATGTACCCATGCTATTTTTTTAGTAGTAGATGGCGCCCCACTTAATAATCTGGTCGAATACCCTTCAATAAAGGCAATACCTACATCATATCTCTCTCGAATAAATAACCGATAGAAAATGGTGGGTGGAAAATGATAATACACAAACAGTTTCAATTTATTGACTACTTTCTTCAGAAACTGTATCAATAAAGAATCACTCTCGGATACTGACTCAAATACCCACTTATAGTTATCTTGAATCTCTTTTGGATACAAAGAAAGGTCGATCTGTTCTTTCCGATTTGAGACAAGTGTAACACTATAAGTATTATAATCGAAATACTTAAGAATAGTCTGCTGGATTCTTTCAACTCCTCCCCCGTATAGATTCTCTGTAAAAAAAACAATAGATTTCTTCATTATTAATCCAGTATTATTCCTAACACTTTATTCTTCAAAAATATGTATGGCTTCCGAATGAAATGCCAGAATCTGGTCTGATAGAATCCGGTGAAACCAATCTCATCTATCAAACTCTTATAAAACAAATAGAACCTGCTTTTCTGATGCAACTTGGATCCAGTTAGTTCAGCAATCAATTCATTGGCACGGGAAGCCATATTATAATAGACCCTACGCTTGAAATGATTGATATTGTCGTTGAAATCTTCCTGTCCTCGAATAAATTCATTTACATCTATAAGCGAAATGCGATTATTCTCTCTAGCTAAATCACGCATCCTAGCATTCAACTCAGCATAATCCAAATGTCTTCCTTCGTAATTTGGCTTATCGTTCTTCAAATAAGGGGTTTCACTGCCTAGGATAAAGCAAATCCTCATTCCGGGACTAGTCAAGCTCAGGAGCTTCTTGAAATTCGAGATTATCTCATCAACACTTAGCCGACCACAGAAAATGTGATTATCCGAAAACCATTCAAGCCACTTATAATCAAAGTCATTGTGCGACGTGTATAATGATTTGTCAACATATCCTTCCCAATTATCTCTATCGGTCAAAGGGAATTTATACTCCCCCCATGCAAACCTGAATCCATCACTGTTTCTTCGGTAGACTCCTAGATTCGGTTCTGACATAGTGCTGATAAACAAAATACTCACATCATCACGAAACATCGCTGTATCGAACATGTCTTCATCGTTGAAAACATAATCAGACAAGAAGCTCTTCCGCTCGGATTCCTGCATGAAGGGGAAAGTCAGATAATTCAACGAATGATTGATATGCTCGATGTTGTTTTTCCGTTTACTACCGATGTACGTAAATTCTTCTATGACATCCTCTGTTGAAAGATACTGTGACATGATCTTCAAGTCACAACCGCCCTTCATTATTACTTTTCCTAAACTCTTCCTCTTTTGACCAGAAGCCGCAACAGTTGAGGCCTGTTGGTTGATCCATTTTGGGGCAGGCCCTTTTGTTACCTGGTTCACAACTTCTCCCACTACATCCAATTCAGGATAATCCAGCGCAGAATAGACATACTGCTCCACTCCTTGACCAATAGTCCTGCATGAGAACAGGAAATGTTCACAACGGTTGTTCCTGACCGCGAAAAAACCAACAAGACCATAATCACCATACCTATCCGCTACAGTAACGTACCCTGAATCGACCTCCGGGTCTTTGCATAACGAAATCAGTTCCTCCTTTGTAGACCTAACCTTCGTGAAATTGAGTTGGTTGGTTCTATTAACGAGTTCAGTAATCCTGTCGATATTCTCTATACAATCCTTATGGATTTCAACCCTAGTGTCCGAATCGAATAAGAATGCCTCATTATCAGATGCCGCTTCCTTCGCGAGATGCTTCTTTTCCAGGATATGATACTGCCTAAGACGACTCAATTCCTGATCGGATTTACCTATTGACGGAACAGCTAAGTTTATGGAATCTATCACTTCAGGACCTGTTACATTCAAATCGGGTAAATAGTATTTCGCTTCCTGTCGATTTACTGGATTGTCATCAATGAATAAGCAATTAACGGGACGAAGACCAATAATCCGAATTAATTCGACTATACGCTGCCCCTTGGGAGTCCAGTCAATAGAAGGGAAAATGAAATAATCCGAGATACCAGCATCATCAAGGACTTTCCTAACCGCAAGCTCATCATTCTTAGAGCATATCGATGAAACAATTCCTCTACCCGCCAGCAATTTAATCAAGCGTACATTCTCTTCTACCAACCTGACCGGACCCTCACTGAGAGTACCATCCCAAAAAGAGTCGTCCAGATCCCAGATAACAAGCTTCAAATTAGTTAGATCCATCACCCCTTTATCCTTCGTAAAATGTAGAAAAACAAGCAATCCCTTGTAGTAATTGCCTTCCTGATTCTTGGACTAGTATTATAAGAAGAATTCTTTAGCAAATCAATTTCCGGAATGCTAAGGACATCCCGAAGGTACTTCATAGAGGGGCGCTTAACATTGAAAACACCATTGTAAACTATTCCCCATAACTGAACAACCATATAGTCCATCAATTCCTTGTTCCATATCCCCTTTTTATCAAAGAGCGACTTCCTTCTCTTCCATAGGTCGTATTCGATCTCAAATCTATTGTACCTATACATTGTGGACAAAGAGTTACCATCTTGGATTCTATAATGATAATTTGCCTTTGGGATGATCAATGCATTCGAAGCCTGCTCGAGATAACTAAGATTGAAGATCATATCTTCCCCAAGAGACTGTTGTTCAGGGAAAAGCAGGTTATTATCTTTAATTATGGAATTCCTGTATAATATAGCAGTCGGCCCATAAAGGAGATTGATATATTCAACCCAATCTGAGGATTGAGTACCTGTAGAAAACTGGATAATGATATCTCTAGGCGGACATATCCTACTATTACCATCTGTTCTCTCCTGAACAATCCCAGATAAAACCAAATCCATCGAATCTTCGGCCTTTTCTAGCAAATCTGAAAGATATGTTTCCTCAACCCAATCATCTGCATCAATAAAAACCACATACTCACCTTCAGCTTTTGCCAGACCATTATTCCTCGCAGCAGATACCCCTTTATTACTCTGATGTATAACTATGAAGCGATTATCCCTACTTGACCACGAATCACATATATCACCACTGCAATCGCTTGAGCCATCATCAACCAGGATACATTCCCAGTCTCTGCATGTTTGCCGGGCAACAGAAGTCAGGCATTCATCCAGATAAGCCGCAACATTATATACAGGGATAACGACAGATATCATCTAATAACAATAAAGAATCTTAATTAAATGACAACACTTTCGATACAAGCCTAAATAGAAGAGGATGAGCATAAAACAGACTAATCGTGTCGGAGGATAAATAATCGAATGCTTTATCAGGATTCATATCAAGAAGAGAATAAAACACAGTTCTAGGCTTCTTCAAAAGATGTATAATATGTTCATCTACGTCGCCTATCCGTTTAACTCTGTCGAAAATCTCTTTGATATGAAAAGGAAGCTCACTGTTGCCATTATTCGCATAATAGTGCAGAATCTTGGATTTCTTCAGGTAAGGAAATCCCTTCATCTTGAACTGGCAATTCCATATCCCGGGAATCTCCGAAATAATATATCCGAACTCAACATTAGTCTGACATAAGGCTGGCTGATCATTAAATACGCCATGCGACTCAGACTTAAGATAATTCTCGTACCAGGAGTTGAAGAAACTCCTATTCATCTCTGTATGCTTGACAAATATGACTCCGCTATTAAAGTATGGCTTACCAGTAAAATCAGGGAAGCCTGCCTTTAAGCCTTTAGAAATCGTGTTCTCGTCATCCAGAAGCAGTGGACCGTTAAGATCAGCTACCATTCCCAAGTCGACATCCAGTTTGTCAATATCTTCTATCGATTCACAAACAACAGTGTCGCAATCAAGAAACAGGAAATCACCCGCCACCAGATTCCTCATGTTTGTTTTAAGATACCGCGATCTGCGCATCTTATCATAATCGGCAGGAGTATCAACTTCTATTACTTCCGCAAATTGCTTAATAGCCTCCCTATTCCCTTTCAAAGAGGCATATGTAGCAGCATCAACTAGGACCTCTATACGTACATCCGGATTAAAATTGATCAGAGAGCGTATGCTCAGCATCACCTGCTCATAATAATAATCCGATTCGTCACTGACTAATACGTAAACTATCTTGGTATTCATCATTTCTTCAGACGATCAAACACATTCTCGCGTAAGAGAAGTAACATGTAGTCATAATTCTTTGACTTAACAATCTTGGATAAACCCCAGTAAATTGCAATTCCAAGAGGAATACCAACAAGAAGTTGCACATACACAGAGCCCATACTTTTTGTACATATCCATACCACGAATCCCATCACAAGAGAAAGAGACAACGACGGTAGCAAATCTTTCATTTGAGAAACGAATCCCACATTTATCAATTTCCCCGTATAGTAAGTGTTAATCAACAAGCTCAAGACTGCGACAGCAACACTTCCGAAACACATTATCAGTATCCCTCGTGGTATAGTGATAAACAAGACAACCACGCAAAGAATTTTCTGTATTACTTCAACCCTCAGCCTGAGGTCTGCCCTGCCTGTTGTCTGCAGAAGATTATAATTCAATGAATGAATCGGTTCCCACATCAAGGCAAAACACAATACCTGCAGATAAGGAACGCACGCCTCCCACTTATCTGTTACCAATACAATGACAAAAGGTCGGGCGAGCACAGCCAAACCAATCATTATAGGGAAGACCACGTAACCGGCAAGACCAATCATACGTCGATAGGCTGATGACAATCTATCTGGATCATCATTGATTTTACTCAAAATAGGATAACTGACACTTCCAAGAGTATTTGCCACTGTGTTCGACGGAAGCAAAGCATAGCTATTACCCCTGTTATAGTAACCGAGATCAGTTGCATTATATTTCTTGCCAATCACAAGAGAATAAATATTGGCATATGCAGCTTTGATTATAGCGGTCAGCATTATCTTGAAGCCAAAAGAGAACATTTCTTTGAACGAACTCACAGAAAAAGCAAGCTTAGGAAACCATCTCTGGGCCTTCCAATACAGAGCACCTCGCAGGAAGAGCACAATACCTGAAGGAATGATCAATGCCCAATATCCATACCCAGCCAGCGCCATTATAATTGCCAACAGGCCATTGACAATACTGCAAACGACATTGATGACACTCTGCTTCTTGAATTCAAGATTAATCGATAACCTCACATTTTGAACTGCAATGAATGAGCCAAGGAAGACTATGAGCGCATTGACACAGACTATAGAAACAAGCCGAGGTTCACCATAAAACCTGGCCATCCATGGGGCTCCCAAAACCAACAGGATACTGAACAAAAGAGAAAGAACAACATTCGTCAGGTAAGCTGTGGAATAATCGATTTCGGTCCTGTCTTTCTTCCTGACTAAAGCCGTACTGAAACCAGCATCGATGAGAAGATATGAAATCGAAAAGAAGATTGCGGTCATCGCAACCAAACCATAGTCGGATGGATCGAGTTTCCGAGCCAGGATAATGCCGACAATAAAACCGAATATTTCAACCGAGAATCTCTCGATCAGTTTCCAGGCTACTCCTGAAAATGCTTTACTCCGTAGATTGTCTGCCATCGGTTATGCGATTCTCATCGTCACTGAACGGACTGATCAGTTCTTGTTGTCGTATGAATAAAGCAATGTCCTATGGTTAACGGTCGGTTTAGATGCATTCTTTTCAACGTTATTATGGAACATCGCGACCCTGCACATATATCTCAAGCCTGACTTCATCGTGGACATATCATCAGTAGGTACTGCCCAGCCGGAGAAGGATATGCCAGAACTGCGGAAATAATTATCACGAACATCAGAGAAGATATTGTTGTAAATAATCATTCCGGCATCCGACCTATTATCATGAAATGAGAAGGTAAAGACGCCGAATAACAACTTGCCAATGCTGTTATTGTCGCGGGAAAAGGTACAATGTTCAACTTCGAGATCCTTCGCAAAACTATCTTCATAGTTGATATGATAGTTCGTCCCACCAACCAGGAAAGATGGTATCGTCTTTCCGCTATAGTTCTTATCCGTAACGTTTTTCGAAAAAGAACAGAACCTGATAAGATTGTTATTCGATCCACCAGTGATACCTCCGCGATGGTTATCATGGATGCTGCAATATTCAATAACAACATCGCTTGAAAGGACCTCGGAAATTGCTGCAGTGTGCTTGAAACTTGGATCCTTTACTCCATCGTCGTGTCGGCATTGAAACTTGACATCCGTAACAGATGGGGCAAGATAAACCCTCTCAAGGTAAGATGCAGGAATAATGCCCGATGGAAGATCTTTCGACTTTGAAGTAAATGAAAGCACCTCGAGATTGGAATAGATATTCGGTATCCGTGTGTATCCTCGATTATTGTTAATCGAATAGTACCTTAATGCGGCTATCTTCGCTATTACAGGATGCAGTTTAGCTCCTCGATATAGATAGTCCAGACGCAAACTGTTCGATACGGTACATTTCTCCGGATTATCTTTAGACTCGACTACTCGACCTCCTTGTAATACATACTTTGGAAAGCTCAGAGTACCCATTTCAGAATACAGTGGTCCTTGTATCTGGCCATTATAATCGTCATAGAAATTGCCAGTCTGTAGAATCGATATCCCGTCAGCCATAAAATCACATAGGTCAAGATGATGGATTCTAACATTGTGACAGTGAGCAGACAATGAAATCGCATAGCTCTTTTCGAAACTGCGCTCAGCTCCATCAGAATAATCCCTTAATCGACGATCTCCGATCATCTTTCCATTGTGTATCTGAAGGTTTATGCAGGCAGCAACAAAGAAAAGATGTCCACCTTGTTCATAAGGCTTGTCGGGAGTCAATCGATAATACTTCGACTTATGAGAGCTATCAAGGACAAGATAGCAGGTCGAGTTTCCTAAGTCAATATCAAACTTATCCAAATCCTGTATCAGGACAATCGGGCCTTCGGCTGGACTATTATTGTCAGTTGTCCTCGGAGTGAAGCAGTAGTCATTCTTCGGAAAGCGGATTCCGTCGTAGCCGTTCTTGTATGCCCACTGGATGGCGTTGGTAAAGCCGACGCCGTTGTTGTACATTAGGTCGTACTGCCTGTCGGAATAATGTCCGTTGGAGCCTTTCTTCTGATAACCCGGAGTAATACCGAACTTCTTTAGGTCAACTGTATAGACCTTCTTCGGCGCTGT
>JAEEGK010010636.1_pt1 | contig 21196 bp, 6 predicted proteins | sample 8958771 | NCBI WGS metagenome assembly JAEEGK01 (sample SAMN16246547, study PRJNA631951) | gut metagenome | biome: gut microbiome; feature: rumen; material: SC-attached | host: Bos | place: Iran: Karaj | collected 2018-10 | reverse complement strand
AATCCCCAATCCCCAATCCCCAATCTAGGATTTCATTAAGTGAAATTTTTGATATTTTTTTAATTTAATGAAAAAATATCTAATAATCAAAAAAAATTATTTAAAAATAATAAATTATTTGAATATATTAAATATTTTTAGACAATTTCTCCTTTATCATTAACAAAATTCAGTAAATAATTTCTAAAATCCAACATAGCATTTTTCAACAAATCTCTTTCTTTAACAGTATAATTATATTTTTTTTCAACGTTTTTAAATTCATTTATAATTTTATTTTTAAGTTCTTCATATTCTTTTTCTTTTAATTCTCCTAATTTTTTATTATCTTCATCTTTTTGAATTAATTCATTTTTATCTTTAATTAATTGAGAAATTTGCATGAGAGAACCATTATATTTAACTTCAAGTTCATTTTTTTGTTTAGATAAATTTTCTTTAACTTCTTTAGAAGAATTTGCATATTGACTTAAATTATCTATTTCATATTGCATTTCATTCATTAAAAAACCATATCTTTGTAATCTTGCATTTAATGCTAAATTTAATATTTCTAATTCTTTTAATTCTTTTAAACTTTCAAAACAACTAAAAAAAAGATCTGCAAATTCTTCTATAAAATATTGTAAAAATTTAGTATAATTTTGTTTATCTAATTTAGCTTTTAAAAAATAATTTATTAAAACTTTTATTTCTTCAGAATTATTAAATTCAAATTTGATATTAATTGTTTCATCACCATTTAAAGCTTCTAAAACATTTTTATCATAGTCACTTAAATTTACAATATCTTCTTTTGGAAAAGCAATCATTTTACAATTTAATTCATTAATATAATTTTGTTCTTTTAATATTTGATTTATTTCATTCATTTCATCATCTTCTTTTATAACACTTAAAAAAGATTGAATTAAATTTTTTGTTTTTGGATTAATATTTTCTTCATGTTTTTCTCTTAAAGGTTTTCTTATGATATTCTCAATAAAAAGAAGAGAATGAGTTAAACTGTATCTTAATTTATTTCCTGGAATTACATGTTTTTGAGAATATTTTTTAATTATATTATACATATCTTCATTTTCTATTTTTAATATTTTAGATAAATCTTGACTTGTTAATTGAGTTATTATTTTTTCTTTATTTTTTATTTTTTTTTCTAAATATTTACATTTAAATTTATAATAAAAATCTTGATGTAATGTTTTATTTATTGAAAATATTGAAAATGAATAATCTGTTGGTAAATATGATAATATTTTATTTATATTTTTTTCACTTTTGAAAACTTCTTCAAAAGGAGAAATAAATCTCATATGTTTTATATTATTATTTAATTCTATATTTTCCTTTTTTAAAATTTGTATTTCATTTTTTAAATCTAATATTGTTTTATTTAAACTTTCTATTTTTTCATTTTCAATATTTTTATTTTTTTTTATATCTTCTTTTAATTTTTCATTTTCTTCTTGTAAAATATTATTTTTTCCTTTTAAAATATGATTTTCACTTTCTAAAGAAGTTATTTTCTCTTCTAAATTTTTTTTTTCTGAAATATCTTCATTTATTTTATTATTATTATCTAAAGTTTGAACTTCTTTTGAAAATGTATTTGGATATTTTTCTTCTTTAATTTTTTCGAATAATTTTATATATGTAGTTAATTGTTCCAGTAAATAATTATAATCACTAATATTTAAAGTTATATGATTTAATCTTTCTTTTTTTATTTCTAAAGTATTTAAATCATAACTATATTCTGAAGTTTCTTCTTCTTCTTCTGAATTTTCATTATTTTTTTCTTCTTCTTTATCACTCATTTTTACTTTTTTTGATTTAAATATTTTTTTTAAATAAGTAATAAATATAAAAACAAAAATAAAAGAAAATAATGTTCAAAATTTCATTTCAACTTTAATTTTTTTTAATTAATCAATTTATTACTTTTTATCAATATAACTCAAAAATTCTAAAGAATCCAAAATTGAATTCAAAGCATAATCTAATCTATTTTTTTTAAATTCTCTCAAAGCAATATCATTATTTTGTCTAATATTATCTACTAATTTATAATAATCAACAGATTTATATTTAACAGGAATAGGTAAAGTTAATGGATTTTTAGTTTTAAATTCTTTTTTTCCTCTTTCTTTTGAATCAACAACTTTTGGTGTTCTTGGACCAGCAGGTTCATATTTTTTTTTACCTTGACCTTTAGAAGGAATATTATTCTTATTATTATTACCAATATTCATATTATTATTTATTACATTATTATTATCTTGATTACCAAAAGTATTAGAGAAACCTCCTGAACCACCTTTATTTAAATTATTATTATCTTGATTACCAAAAGGATTAGAGAAACCTCCTGAACCACCTTTATTTAAATTATTATTATCTTGATTACCAAAAGGATTAGAAAAACCTCCTGAACCACCTTTATTTAAATTATTATTATCTTGATTACCAAAAGGATTAGAGAAACCTCCTGAACCACCTCTATTTAAATTATTATTATCTTGATTACCAAAAGGATTAGAGAAACCTCCTGAACCACCTTTGTTTAAATTATTATTACCTTGATTACCAAAAGGATTAGAATATCCACCCATATTATTATTATTTCCCATATTATTATTATTTCCCATATTATTATTTCCCATATTATTATTATTTCCCATATTATTATTTTCAAATCCTAAATTAGCCATTTTATCAATTTCATCACCTAATCCTTCATCTTTTTCATTAAGATTATTTCCTTGATCTAGATTTTCATTAGGACCTCCTCTTCTTGGTACTTCTCCTTTTTTAAGTGACTTAGCAATATCGATAGCTTTAAATTTACAATATTTTTGACATTTTTTCATTTCTTCATCAATTCCACCATAATCACTTAATACATCAATAAAATTGATCATTAATCTAAATTTAGCAACAGTTTTCATTGTTACAGTTCCTTTTCTGTCTTCATAATCAAGTTTTTGGAAAAAATCACTTAAAAACATTTGATAATCTTCTAAAGGACAATTTAAATCTTCTTGATTTATTGTTGTTTTATCTTGTTGAAGTTCTTTCATCATTTGTACTAATTTATCTTTGTCATCATTTAAACCTTTTCCTTCTTTTAATTCCTTGTTAAATTGTGTCACCACATACATTCTTATTTTAAATCCTACTTTTACGTTTCTTTGTTCTACACTCTTTCCTCCTTCCCATAATGGATAATATTTTTGATGAAGAGTTTTTTGAACTTTCATTTTTTTATTTTTTTAGATATTATTTTTAATTTTTTTTAATTTTTTTTATTTTTTTTTTTTGGATTTTTTTATATCACTTCTCCTATTTTTGAGGTAAATGATTTTTTTTGATAAATAGTGATATATTATTTTAATTTTTTTTTGGATTTTTATTTTAAGTTTTTTTATAACTTTAAATGAATTATAACAATGAGAATAGTATTGATTTTAAAAGAGATTTTGTTTGTATTTCATTTAGACAAAAAGAAGATATTTTTCATAGAAAATATGTAAATAAAATATTAATTTACAATGATTTGAATGATTTTATTGAAGATGAAAAGAGAAAAAAGAATACATTTTTTTTCACAGCAGGAGAAGATTCAATTATTAAACTTTGGGAAGATTCTCATTCACCTGTATTAATTAAACTTTTAAATAATTTAGAACATCATACTTGTTCAATTATTGATTTAGTATTAGGAAAAGAAAATAAAATTTTATATTCTGCAGGAAAAGATAAATTAGTATGTATTTGGGATTTAAATGATATTATTCAATCTCATAATAAAAAAAAAGATTATGAAAAAACTATATTTCCAATTAAAGTTATTTCTTTTTATGATAATGATCATATAACTTGCTTAAAATATAATGAAAACAAAGATATCTTATATTTATCTTTTTTAGATGGAAAAATTTTTTCAATTAAAAAAAATGAAGAAAATAATGGATATACAATTAAACAAATTTTTCCTATTCAAGAAAATGAATCTAATAATAATAAATTAATTGAAGAAAATGTATCAATTAAATCAATTCATAAAGAAAATTATGAAATTAATTCAATTGATATTTCTCAAGATGGAGATAAATTAATATTTTCTTTTGGAAATGAAATAAAAATTTTAGATTTAAATTCAAATAATATTGTATGTTCTTTCAAAGGAAATGAAAAAATTATAAAAATAAAATTAGATTTAAGTCAAAAAAAAGTTGTCTCATTAAGTTTAAATAAAACAATAGAAATTTGGGATTGTGAAGAAAAAAAAGTATTAAAAACAATAAATAATTTTAGTGATGAAATAAAAGAAATTAATTGTTTTTATTTAAATAATGCATTTAATGAAATTTTATTAGGAACTTCAAATGGAATGATCATAAATAAAGATCTTGATGACCAAACAAAAAGTTATATTTTAGATAAAACAGAAGATTATATTATAGATATTAATATGAATAAAGAGGAAGACCAAATTATTGTAAGTTTAAAAAATGGAATGATTAAATTTTATAATCTAAGATTTAAAGAAATTCAAATCATGAATGAAACACCACAAATTATTGGAACAATTGAAAGAAAAAAAGTATTATATAGTAAAGAAGAAGAAAATACAACAGAATCAAGTCAAGATAAAATTTGGAAATATAATTGTAATTTAGTTAAAAATGAAATAAAAGAGTTTAAATTAATGAATAATAAAATTTATTGTCTTTTAAAAACTAATGAAAATACAGAAAATTCAGAAAATAAAAAAACAGAAAATTCAGAAAATGATAATATAGAAAAATCAGAAAATGATAAAAAAACCGAAGCAATTATAAATTTATTAAGATTAAATATCATAAAAGTAGATGAGAAAATAAAATATGAAAAATTATGTGAAAAATTAGAATATATTGATAAAAAAAAATTTGAAGATTGGAATTCTTTAAATAATAATACTGGGATTTTAAATATGATTTTATATGATGATTGTTTTAAAAATAATATTATAAATTTAGATTTTGATTTTGTTGAATATTTAGTTGATCATAATTTTTGTATAAATTCATCGACTAATATTTTTCGAAGTGAAGGAAATGAAAACATTACGGAACAAGAAAAAAGTTTTGGTTATTTTATTTTAATGAATATTGAAAATGAAATATTGTACCACAAATTAAGATATTTTTTTGAAAACCCAGAAAATATATTAAAAATTTTATTTAAATATGATTTCAAAAACGATTTATTTTTTAATATAAATATAAAAGGGGAAAACTACAGTTTTTATTCTAAAGATAAAAGAAAAAAGATTTTACCAGATTTTTGTACTAATTTATTTCAAGATCCTTATAAAAAGTTATTTAATCTTGATTTATCTGATGAAAAATATTTTAAAATTAAAAATAAGTTTAAAATAAAAGTAGATCTTTTAAATATTCAAATGTTCTTAGATGAAGAAAAAAAAAATAATGAAAACAATATGGAAAAACAGTTTGAATTAAAATCAGGACATACTTTTAGACAATTATTATCGATTATTTTTAACAATTTATTGAATAAGAATTCAATTGAAAATAAAATACAAAAATTTAAAGAAAAATCTCAATTAAAAGAACATCAAATAACAAAAATCTTCGAAGAAAATCTTATTAAAGATGAATACATATATAAATTTTTTTATTTAGAAATAACTAAAAACAACTTGATTTTAAATAAAAAAAAATATTATGATTTTAAAATATCTCATATCTTAAAATTATTAAATTTAAATGAGAAAGAATATAACTTTAAAATCCATTTAAATGATTTTGATTCAGTTTATGAAATTTTTAAGGGCAAATAAAAAATTATTAATATTATTTAATATATCATTGATTAAATAAAAATTAAAAACTAATTTAAATCATTTGAATTAATTTATAAAAAATTTCTCCAAATTAAAAATTTATTTTATTCTTTTTTCAATAAGAGAATACGTAAACAAATTATAATTATTGAATAATGTTAAAAACATTTGATATATCTACAAATCAATTAACTATTTATTACATATATATAAAAGATTTAAACAAACTTTATTCAATTCTTTCTCATAAAAATCCACAATATGAAGATATTCTATCAATAATTCAAAAGATTGAAAAATATAATTCTGAACTTAATAAAGATTATATAGATTCAATTAACATACGAATTAATTTAATTGAATCAGAATCAATATATATTATTCAAAGCAATTTTTTTTCATATTTATCTCAAAATTTTTTCTTTGATACAGAAGAAGACAGGAAAGAAGAAATTGAAAAAATGTTAAAAACGAATAATACTTTAAAAGAACAATCATCATATATAATTAATCATCAATCCATTTATAATAATTCAGATGATAATATTGAAGATACTTTAAAAGAAAATTTAAAAAGAATGAGAAGATTTTTATATTTTGAACATTATTTTCTTTGGTATAAAAATTATATGTCAATATATGAAAAAACAGTAAATTTTACTTTTAAAAAAAATTCTTCTTTACCTATTCAATGGAAATATTATTTAGCTTTAATGGCATGTTCTACAATGAAAAATGAATATTTAACAAGATTGTTTGAAGAAGAATTTTTAGATAATGATGGAGATATAAATTGGTTAATTTTAGGTTTAAATGTTGTACCAAATAAATTAAAACAATTAGCTAATTTAAATAATATTATAGCACATCAACCTTGGAATATTAAAATTGAAGAATTAAATAAATTAAAAAATATTTTAAATATATCTGAATTAACAGAAGCTTGTTTAATATTAATGGAATTTCAAAAAATGTCTCTTTTAGAAGAATTAGTGGAATTTAAAAAATTTAATAACGAAAATGAAATTCATCGAAAAAGAAGTAAAGATATGACTGAAAAAATAGATTTAATTAAACAAGAACAAATATTAAATATTATTAACGAAATAAAAAAAGAAGAAGACAAAAAAAAAGAAGAAGACAAAAAAAAAGAAGAAGAATTTGATGAAGAAAATGAATTAAATGATAAAGATACAAGTGACACAAGTTATAAAATTAATGATTTATATAGCTTAAAACAATCGTCTTTTAATAGTGTTGATTCTTGGGAAAAAGGAGATAAAAATGTATCTGATGAAAATTTATGTAGTAATATATATAAAAAATATTTAAGTGAAGATTATGATAAAATTGCTTTTAAAGGTCCTAATAAAAATGTATTTTTAACCTCTTTTGAATATAATTGGAATGATCATGGTTATTATAATTTAAAGAATTATGCTCCAAATTTAATTAATTGGATAAATGATGAAATTAAATATATTTTTGAATTAACTTCAAATTCTTCAGAATTAAAAAAAATTAATTCTTCTTTAAACTCAAAATATGTTAAAGAAGCAATAATTAGGTATATAGAAAAATTATATGGATATTATCATGAAGATTATAAATATAAAAATATTACGAAATTACTTTGTGATAATGTTAATTATACTAAATATCTTAAAAAATTCGTTTGTTATCCAAAAGATGTGTCTTTATCTGATTTTTGTGAAATGAATTCAATTTTTTTACATGAAGAAATTATGCATATTATCTTATTAATTGTTAATGTAAAAATGAGAGTGCAATTAATTTACTTCTCAAAAGCTATTAATGAATTAATGAAAAATAATCAACAATAATTTATTCTTGTCATTATAAATTATAAATATAATTATTATATATAAAAGTTAGAAAAGATGATAATATTATTATTTTATATAAAAAGGGTAAATTAAATAAATTTAGTTAAAATTCAAAAATATTTTGTTTTAAAATAAATATTGAAAGAAAATAATTAACATTCTTTTTGATATTAATTTAAATAATTATATTAAAATTTTAAAATAATGAAAGTTTATAAGAACATTAATTTAATAAATCTATTTATCATTTAAAACAGTTAAAAATTAAATAATAAATGAATTAATTTTTTTTAGAAAATTGAACAATTAACAATTATTAATATTGTAAAATCAATTGAAAGTAAAAAATATAAAATAAATTTTAATTATATAAAATGAAATGTACAAATAATATATTTATATTTCTTGAATACAGTATTATTTATTATCTTTTATATATCAAAAATTCCTTTTCTAAATTAATTCTTTTTATTTTTTTTTTTTTTCATTGATTAACTTAAAGAATTATAGATAATTACAAATTTTTACTAGTATATAAATTTTTGGAAATTGTCTTTGGAATATTTAATGACTTACATAAAATTTTAAATTTTGTTAATATGAAAATAGTGTAAATAGAGTGATTATTTGAAAATTAATTGTTCAAATTATATTTTCATTAAAATAATATCAATTAATTTTAATTAAGAAAAAAATAAATAAATTATCCTCAAAAAAAAAACTAAAATCCAAAAAAAAATAAAAAAAATATAACTTCCAAAAAATAAAAAAAAAATGGATGCCTTCAACAAAGCCCAAGTTAGAAAGGTGAAAATCCAAGACTATGACATATTAGATACAGTAGGAATGGGAACATTTTCTAGAGTACGTTTAGTAAAGCACAAAACATCAGGAAAATTTTTTGTAGCTAAAATACTAAAAAAAGTAGATATAGTAAACAATAAGCAAGTAGATCACATAGTAAATGAAGTGAAGATTTTATCATATATAAAGAGTAATTTCATAGTAAGAAAAAAAAATTAAAAAATTTTAAATATAATATAATATTTAATAAAATTAGGTATCAATGGATGGAGTAGGACAAGATGAAAAATATTTATATATTATTATTGAATTTGTTAATGGAGGAGATTTCTTTAAATTTCTTCGTTCAAATGGTAAAATTCCTTTTGATCAAGCCCAATTTTATGCAGCTCAAATAATAACAATGTTAGATCATATTCATCAGAAAGATATAGTATATAGAGATTTAAAGCCAGAAAATTTATTATTTGATAGTAAAGGATCATTAAAATTAACTGATTTTGGTTTTGCTAAAGTTGTAGAAGATAAAACTTATACTGTATGTGGAACACCAAACTATTTAGCTCCTGAAATAATATTAAATGAAGGGCATAATAAAAGCTGTGATTATTGGGCTTTTGGAGTATTATTATATGAAATGTTAGCTGGAATTGACCCTTTTAATGATAATGATCCTATGAAAATTTACCATAAAATTACTCATTCTATTCTCAAATTTCCTTCTAATTTTAATAAAGCTGCTAAAAGCTTAATTAAACATTTATTAGTCAAAGATTTAAGTAAAAGATATGGAAATTTAAAAAATGGAATTAATGATATTAAGGGACATAGATTTTTTAAAGATATTGAATTTAGTCAAATTCTTAAAGTTAAACCTGGGTTTTATATTCCTAAAGTTAGTGGAAATGGAGATTTTAGTAATTTTGATAATTATGAAGATTCAGATGAAAATTTAACTCCTGCTATTAATCCTGCTAATGATCCTTTTGGAGATTGGGTTGCTGCTTAAATTCTTTTAAACATCATTATTTGATTTTTTAAGGATTTTTTAAATTTTTAATTTTTTTTGATATTTAAAATTTTTCAAACAATTTTTTTATTTTTATTTTATATATATTAAGAAGTAGTGATTGATCGACTTTTGTTTTTTAATAAAAATTAATAAATAATTAATTTTTTTTAATTAAACCATTTATTTTAAAATAAACCAGAAATTAAAGAAAAAAAAAATTATATAAAAATATGAGTAATGAAATTGAACAAGAAAATTTAAATATTTCAATTCCAAAGCCTATAATTGAAACAATAATAAATTCAAATATTGAAATATGTTCAACACTAAGTTCAAAACAAGAAGATTTACAAACATTAAATAATTTAAAGGCAAAATGTTCAAATATATTTCCAATAGATACTTTTTTTGAAAATAGGAAAAAGAATAGTATTTTTTTTCAACATCCTTCAATTTTAAAAATTGAACAAATTAAAATGATTGATGAGTTCAAATATTTACCAAGAGATTTTATCAATAAATGGTATGAAAATTCTTTTTTAGAAACTGAATGTTTTTCTTTTAATACAAAAAAATTTATTTTAGATTGTGAAAATAGAATTGATAATATTAATGATTGTAATAATAAATTAAAAATAAAATTAAGAAAATACATTGATTCAGTTTCTAATAATATTGAATATAAATTAAATTTTATGATTATTAAAATTGCTCTTCATAATTTTAATTCTTTGAATCTTGATAATATTGATGATAATGTTAAATATTCTAAAACTATTTTTGATAATTTTTCCAAATATTTTGAAAATCATTATGATCTATTTTTCCTTTTTGCAAAAGATTTTATTAAAATTGTGAATAAAATTAATGATTTGTTAAATAAAACAAAAGAAGAAGAAGAAGATATTAAAATTAAACTTTTAAGTATTATTTATTATTTATCTATTTATTTTAAATCATGTTATGGATTTTTATTTTTCATTCAAAAAATTCAAAAATATCATTTAGAAAAAAAATTTCTAATTGATATTCCAATTTTTCAAGAAAAAGATTTTCCAAATATAAAATTATCAGATATATCAACTAATTCATTCTCTAAACTAATGAAATATAAAAATATTTTATCTTTTGAAAATGCAAGTGCTATATATTTATCTAATAAATATTTAATTATTTATAATAATTTAGAAGGTGACTTAATAAAAATCCATAAATTAAATTCTTCTTTTCCAGATAAATTTAGTGTTGTTAAAGTTAAAAAAATAGAAAAAAAAAGATTAAGTCTTTTTAGTTCCGGAAAATATATTTTTACTTTTTCTTATGATGATTTTAAGAAATCTAATAAAGTTATTAAAGTTTATAATTCTCATTTAGAAGAATTAAATTCTGAATATTTAAAATATGATGAAAAAACATGTAATTTATTATTTACAAATGATAAAGATTATTATTTTTCTTTATTTTCAAATAATGAAGAAGAAAAAAATAAGTTAAAAGAAGTTGAAAATTATTCTAATTTTTCTTCAGTTTTTTGTGAAGATAATTATTTATATATTCTTCATCCAATATTCATTAAACCAAATGATGAAGAAAATATATATTATTCTAAAAAATTTGTATATGCTTTAGATATTTATGAAATTTCAATTGAAAAAAACGAAATTAATTTTTCTTTTTTAAAAACAGTAATTTTAAAAAATGAATTGAAAAAAGTAAAATATGATGATATTCCTGCAAAAGAACAAATAATAGATAAATTATTTGATTCAACAAAATCATTAAATAAATTTTTAGTTGTTAATGGAATTTTATTTAGTTCAGATGGAAAAGTAATATATGATATAAAAAATAATACTTTTAATCCAAAAGATGGAGGAACAGAATTAACTTCTATTTTTGTTATTCAAGAAGATAAAATTAATACTATAACTTTATCTTATGAAAATTTAATATTTTTTATCATTTTAAAACTTGATTCAATTTCAAATAGTTATGATATTAAAGAACATATTTTTGAATTTAATAGTTTTTATTCTAAAAATTTATTCAATTCAAATAAAACTTTATTAGATGGAATTAAAAAAAACTTAAAAAGAGAAAATATTATGAATATCACTGAGAAAGAAGATATATTTGATGAAATATTTAATTTAAATTTTTTAGATGATATTAAAAATAAAAAAGAAAGCAATATTATTAAATTAAAAGAAAATGATACAAATGTTATTCAATATATTCTTTTTTCTTTTTGTGAATATATTTTTGAAAATAATTATAATAATTTAAAAAGTGATGAAATTGGAAAATATTTAAGATTTCCATATATTTTAAGTAATGATTATCCTAATTATTTGTTATTACAAGATTTATTAATAAATAATAAAGATAATGAAGATTATTTATTAATTATTCTTTTAATTGTATATATTCACATTAATTCTTTAAAAAAAATTGAAATGAATATTTGCCAAATATTTGGTGATGAAAATAAAACTGAAAAATTTATTGATGTTTTAATGGATATTTCAATAAAGAATAAAAAATTAGAAAATATATGTCTTATTATTATTCTCAAGATTTTAACAATTTCAAATTTAAATGTTTCAATCTTAGAAAAAATCATAGATTTAATTTCTCCTAATAATGAACAGTTAGATGAAGATTTTTTAATTGATAAAAAAGATGTTTTAAATGAATTATATAATTACTGTTTATTTAGTAAAACAAATATACTTAATATTTTAAGTTCAAAAAAATTATATGAATTTAATAATAAATTGCTTAAAGTCTTTTTTAAAGAGAATAATAATTTATATTTTAATCAAATTTTATCCTCTTTTAAATATTATTTCAAATATCTCTTTTCTTATATTTTAAAAAATAATCAATACCATGAAATGTATTGTAATATAACAAATTTAATTTTTAAACTTTCAAAAGATTATTTAAACAAACACAATTACTTAAACGAAAAATTTGAAATTCCTTTTTTAAAATTTTGTTTAAATTCTTCTTTTATATATTATAATGAATTACCAAATTATTTCACTTTATTAAACTGGAATGATTTATTTGAAATCATAAAAAAATTATCAGAAATAAAAAGTCAAAATGATAATATAACAGAAAATAAATATGATATAATATTTGATAATTTTTCTTTTTCAAACGAGCAGCCTAAATATCTTTTATTTTCTCTTCCAAATTCAGATAAATCATCTTTATATATTGAAGAATTTATAGTTCAAAAAGAAATAATAAAAAATAAAAATACTTTAGTTTTAGGAGTAATTGAAGAAATTAATAATTCTCAAGAAATATATAAAATTGAATATATTAATCATGAAAAGCAATTTACATATTCAAATATTATTATTAAAGATTTAGATATTAAAGATGGAATTAAAATAAGATTTAATCCAGAAGCAAATAATTTCTTTGTTAAAGTTAGAATAAGTAATTATAAATTTTTCAATGAAAAAATAGACCCGATATTAAAACCTTGTATTGAATTATTTAATAATATTTTAAAGAAATTTTCTTTTTATTTAGGTTATGATGATAAAATAACCAATTTATTTAATACAAGACTTTTTTCTTTAGGAATACCAAAAAATAAAAATAAAGATAAAAATAATTCTGATTTGAAATTATTTGAAGAATATTTAAATAATATAAATTTAAAAACAATATTTCAAACTAAAAAATCATCTTCAGAAATAAATTTAGAAGAAGATGAAGAAATAACAACAGAAAAAAAGAAAATTAATGAAGATTCATCTTTAGAAGATTTAATATCAAATAATAATATTATAAATGTTATAAAAAGATTCGAAAATCAAATGAAAATTATAATTAAAGGTGAAATTCCAGATAAAATAGTCAAATATGCTTTTTTTATTATTTTACATCATGAAAATTTATTAGAAATTTTTATTAATTATTGTCAAGATGAAAATCAACAAAAAGAATCAGAAAATATATTAAATAAAAATATATTTTATGTTATATTAGAACGATGTTCAGATTTAAGAAGAACTTATAAAGAAATAAAAGATAATTTAATTAATCGAAATTTAGAGATTACAGATACTTTTAATTTTATTTTTGAAAAATTAACATTTTTATATTCTCTAAATCCAGAAATAAAAATAAATAAAACTCCAAAAAAAATAAATCAAATTTTTTCAAAACAATTAAATCAAATAATAAATGAACATATAATTAATATTACCCAAATAATAATGAATGAAGATATTACAATTGATAATATATTAGAAGGTTATGATAAAATTCAAACACAAGCAAAATTCAGAGAAATATCTTTATTAATTTTAAATGAAGTTTTACATAATATTAAAGATAATGATGTTATTTGTTATATTCTTTCTAATTTTTATTTTAATTTTTCAGAATATAATTCAATACCTTCAATTTATGATTCTTTAAAATGTGTTAATGAAAATATTGTAAGAAATATAACTAAATCTTTTCATATTATCTTAACTTCCATTGTTGAAAAAATAGAAAATGAAAAATTGTCTAAATTTAATTTAGCTATTTATTTAAGTTTTCTCATTTGGAAAATTAGAAAAAGAAATTTCATAATGTTTGCTTCAAATAATAAAATTCAAATATTTGATTTATTTAAAAACAAAATTAATTTAGAAAAAGCAAATAAATTTTTATTTATTCTTCCAGAAAGTGGTTTAGAAGGGAAAAACTATATAAATTTTTATGAGTTAAGACCAATAGATGATTATCACTTAGGGAAAATTTTAACTGATTTATTTATATATTATACAAGTAGAATAATTCATTTAGAAAATAAAAATGAAGAAAAAGATGATTATTTAAAAAAAGAAAAAGATAATTCAAATAATGAATTAAAATTAGTTAGATTAGAATCAATAATTCAAACTGATTATTTTTCTATTTTTGAAATTATTATAAATGCTTTTGGACATCAATTTCAAAATATTCTTCAAGTTTTTAATAGTGAAACTCATATTCTTGCAGAAAAAGAAATTACTTTTCCTTTTGAAGAAAAAAGTTTTGAACCTTTTATTAAAAAAATGATTCAAAAAAAATTAGAAAATGTTTTAAATGGATTTAATAAAATTTCTTTATATCAATATTCTACTTCTAATAATGTAAATAACAGAAGAACTATTTTTAAATATCATTCTATATGGAAAAATTTATTATCTTTAACTAAGTTTTCTAATTATGAAAATACTCAATTAATATTTAGTATTTTGAAAATATTTACTCTTATTGAATTTGATAATTTATATTTATTTGTTGATAAAATTCAAGATAATAAAAAATCTAAAAATGATTTTAAATTAGAAGATTTTTATGATTTAATTTTAAATATAACAAAATATACATCATTAATAACAAATTATTTCAAATTTATATATGAAAACAAAGAAAAGGAAAAAATATTAAATTTCATTTTTGATAAAATAAAAAACGAAAAGAAAATATTTTTACTTTCATTCTTTAATTTCAACATTCAAAACATAACACATTTTTCACAAGTAATATATAATTCAAAATTAAATTTAGAAAACAAATTAATAAATTATATTCCAGATGAAAAAGATTTAGAATTATTAATAAAAAGGGGATATTATTTAAAGCAAGAAAAATTAAGAACAATAGGATTAATATTTAATAAACAAAAAGAAGAAAATGATGAAAGTTTAGATGATGAAAGTATAACAAATTCATATAATTCAAATGAAGAAGATGATGAAGAACATAATGATGCTATTAAAAATATTGCAGAAACATTTACCTTAATTAATATATCTAGAGAAATTCCTATTTTATCTGATGAAATTATTAATGGTTTAAATCCTAATTTTACTTTTGGAAATGAAAACGAAATTATTTATAATGATAATTATTTTAATTCCCAAGATTTTTCTTTAAATGTTTTAGATTTTCTAATTGAATATTTATCTGATAATTTATTAATTAAAAAAAGATTTTCTCCTTTATTATTAATTGAATATATTCAAATATTAAAATGTTTAATATTTAATTACTCAAAAAGTGAAAAAGTGCAAAAATTCATAAATGAAAATTCAAAAGAAATATCTCAATTATTATCAATAAATTTATTATCATTTCCTCATTCAATAATGTTTAAAGATAAAATTGAAGTTTGTTTATCAAATTGTATATATAATTTAGATAAAGAAACATTAGAAAAAGAACAAGAATTAAATTATAATGATATAACAACAGGAATAGAAGATAATGAAAACAAATTAAAAAAACTTCAAAATTGTTTTGGAAATTTAATAGAAAGAAATGGAGATTGTATAGGAGGAACATTATATTTTTATAATATTCCAGGAAAAAAATTATTAATTCCTATTACTGATAAAGTTAAATTAAAAAATTGTTCTTGGTACGATAAATCAGACACTAAAGATATGATATTAAATGTTTTAAATTTAAATTTGTTTGAAAAATTAAAAGAAAAATATAAAGATATATCTCAAGATGATGATAATAATTTTACTCCTTTTATTAGAAGAGAAATGGTTATTTTATGTAATGATTTATTAGAAAAATTAGGTTTGAAAAATAAAAAATATTTCGGAGATGAAATTAATAATAAAAAAAAAAAGAAAGAAAATAAAAAAGAGTTTAGTGAAGATTTAAAAGAAAAAGAAAAAAAAGAAAAAAACCAAAATAATGATGAAGAAGAAGTTATTGAATTAAATTCTGAAAATGAAAATGATTATGAAGAATTAAGTAATGAAGAAAATGAAGATAATTTAAATAAAGATGAAGATAAAGGAGATGAAAATGATGATAAAGAAGAAGATGAAAAAGAAGAAAATGAAAAAGATGAAGATAAAGGAGATGAAAATGAAGAAAAAGAAGAAGATGAAAAAGAAGAAGATGAAAAAGATGAAGATAAAGGAGATGAAGATAAAGGAGATGAAAATGAAGAAAAAGAAGAAGATGAAAAAGAAGAAGATGAAAAAGAAGAAGAAAAAGAAGAAGAAAAAAAAGATATAAAAAAAGAAGAAGCAGAAGATGAAAAATTAGAAGATAAAGAAGTAGAAGATGAAAAAATAGAAGCCAAAAAAGAAAAAGAAGAAGAAAAAGAAGATGAAAAAGAAAAAGAAAAATTAGAAGATGAAAAATTAGAAGATAAAAAAGAAGAAGAAGAAGAAGAAGAAGAAGAAATTTTTGAAAAAGATATAAATATTGATGAAGAAAAAAGGAATAAAAATAAGAAAAAAGAAAAAAAGAATAAGGGGAAAAAAAAAAAGAAAAGAAAAGATAAAGAATTAAAAGAAGAAGAAAATAATGAAGTGAAAGAAAATTGGGAAAATTTCTATAAAATAATTGCAAGAGAATATGAATTATCAACATGTGTATTTTTAGTGGAAGATAAATTATTTAATAAATGTCCATTAAGAATGGCATGTTTTTCTTTTGATTCAAATTATTTTTCAACAGAAAATTTAACTTCACTTTCTTTACCTTTAAAAATAAATCAATTAACTGAAAATATTATTCCTTTATCAGAAGAAATTACTTTTGATTTATTAAATAATAAAAAAAATAATGAAAATAAAGAAAAAGAAAAAGAAGAAAATAATAGTAAAAATTTATATTTATCTTTGTGTCAAAAATTTAAAATTAAAACCAAAAAAGGAAAATTAAAATATAATGATAGATATTTAGATGATATGAGGAAATTTTATAATTTATATGATTGTTCTCCTAATTTTAAAAATAATAATTCTATTAATACTTATCAAGATATTAAATTAACTGGAATTTATATTATTAAATTTTATTTGAGATTACTTATTATAAAAGATAATAATATGGATTTAATAGATTTAAAATCATTAAAATTATTATTTGCTATCACTTCCTATTATAAACTTTTCTTTAATAAAAAAGAAGAATATGAAATTGTAAAACAAGGAATTGAAAAATATTTAGAAATTAATTTAAATAAAATTGATGTTATAGAATTATTAAAATTTCAAAATATTATTACTTATGATACTAAAATCACAGATGAAAATGATTTTATAAAACAAACTCAAGATAAGTTTATGATTTTAATAATTGATTCTTTAGTTAAAAATAAATATTATCAAAAATTAAAAAATCTATTTTCAATATTATTAAATAAAACTAAAGAATTACATGATGATAATAATTTAGAAAATTGCATAACTTTATTTCCTATTATTATAAATTTATTATCTAAAGTTCCTCAAAATGAAATAAAAAATTATTATTCAGAATATGAAAATTCTCCTTTAATAATATCATTTACAAAAATAGTAAATAATGATTCTCGTCTTCAAAAAACAGATTTTTCAATTTATTGTCTTGAATTTTTATTAAATTCATTAATAATATTTAAAAATAATAATATATCAATATCCTCATTTGAATCAACAATAGTGAAATTAACTGAAGATTATGATATATTAGTTAATAAATTAAAATCAAAACATTTATTAAATATTTTAATTCAAAAAGACAAAAAATTAGTTATTGAAAATACAAAAACAATATCTATTCCAGATAATAAGGGAATACCATATATAATAAAAATAAAAAAAACAAATACAGATAAAATATATATAAGTGATAATAATATAACAAATAATAATAATATAAATAATAATCAACAATTAATATGCGTTTCAGAATCAAGTAATGAAATTTTTGAAAAAGTAAATTCAAAACAAGATATAGAAATTCCTTCAGATAATTGCTACATATATAATGATAATGAATCATCAAAGCGTTCAATAATAATAGATGGATTTAATAAATTTAAAGATAAAATAATAAATAATACTTTATTACAAAATGATTCAATGGAATTTGAAATAGAAAATACATTTCAATTTACAAAAGATTGTACAATAGGAATAGATAAAGAAGGTAAATATTATATATTTGGAAAATTAGGTTCATTAAATACTCAAAAGGTATTTAAACCATTTCCAGAATTAAATGATATAAATACATTAGAAAAAATAATTAATATTAGAAATAATGTAATTTTAACTTCGACTTCACTTTATTTTTCTCCTTCTAAAACACCAGAAAATTTTGGATTAACAAGAGCAGCAAATGGTTATTTAAAGAAATATTCTTTATCAAATACTAATGAAAATTTTATTAAAGCAACTTATGAAACTTCAATTGTTCTTTTAACTGATAAAGGAGAAGTTTATGGAATTTTATTAGATGGTGATTATAGAAATTTTAGTGAAAATCAAATAAATGAAACTAGAAGTTTATATAAATTATCTTTACCTTCTCATTTAAAAGTCATTGATGTTTGTGAAAACTATTCTTGTGTTATTTTCTTATGTTATGATAAAAATTTAGAAAAAAATGTTATTTATGTTAATGCTGATATTAAAAGTTTTCACTTTTTTTCCAGAAATTCTACTGAAGATAATGTTTTTAATAAAGAAGTTGGTTTTTTTTCTGGGAAAAATATTATTAAAATATTAAATAATGAAGATATATATTTTGTTGCTTTAGGAAAAGATGGTAAAGTATATTATTTAGATAGAGATGAATACAATAAATATGGTATAAATACAATAGATTATTTTATAAATTTACAAATTAAAATAATTGATATATATAATTGTGGTAAAGGTATTGTTTTTAAAGGAATTGATGAAAAAAATGGAAATGAATTTACCTTTATTGGAGGAGATTCTTATGTTTCTGGTTTTTCGATTAATAAAAGAAATGATAAAATTAAATTGTCTAATCCTGAAATGATTGATTTTGATTTTTATATTAAAAATAAAAATAAAGATAAAGAGAAAAATAAAAATAAAAATGAAAATAAAGCACTTTTTTATAAAAAAATGATTAAAATTTTAGGTTGTGAAAATAGTATTTATATTCTTTATAATATTTATCTACCTTTTATTCAAATTCAAAATGAAAAATTTTCTTTTTTGAAAAATAATTGTCGATTAATTACTAAAAATAAAGAATATTTAATTATACCTTCAACCTTGAAAAAAAATAATTCTCAAATATATCTTTTTAATATAGCTGAAGTTTGGATTTTAAATGATAAATTAGAAGATGAATATGATTTTAAATTTATTATTAATAGTGAACAATCAATTTATACAGAATATTTAATTTCTAAATTAGCTTTATTTGTAAAGAATATAGAAGATATAAATGAAATTTGTATTCAAATCCCTTTATCAATTCAAAATCAAATAACAGATTCAAAATTCAAACATGAATATTCTTTTAAATTTAGTGACTTAGATTCATTTGTTAAATATAATAATATTGATATTAGAATAAATCCTTTATTAGAAAATGCTTCAGAAGAAACAAAATTAAAATATGAAAATATTAAGAAAGATATAGAAAAAAATTTAGCAGAAATAAATATAGATTATTTAACACAATATATTCGTTCAAAAGAATTTTATGATATGAATTATTTTTCAATGAATCAAACATTAAAAGAATATTTAATAGATAAATACCATAATTATGATAAATATCAAGAAATGTCAGAAGAAAAAACTTTAAATTTAATATCAGATATATCAAATCAAATAGTTTTATCATCAGAAAATTTATTAAAGCATTCATCAATAGTTTGTCAAACTTCATTAATAGATACATTATTTAATAATACAGAATTTATAGAAAAAAAAATAAGAGAAAATTACTTTAATCAAAATTTAAGTTTATTAAAATCTTCTCAGACAAAATTAAAAATAAAAGTATCTCGCTCTTTAGCAATGAAAAATAAAGAATTAAATTTAAAAGATTTAAATTATGAATGGACTATATTTTCTCAAATAATAAAAAAGTTAAAGAATGAGAAAAACAATTATTTTTTTAAAAATAAAAACTCAAATTTATTTTCAATAATATTAATAGGAGAAAACGCAACTGATGCAGGAGGACCAGCAAGAGAAATAATAACGCAAGCTTTTGAAGAGTTAACTTCTCCTTATTTAGATTTATTTATTCCAACTCCAAATAATATATCTAAAAGTGGAAATGATAGAGATAAATATACTATTAATCCTAGTGCTAAAAATGAAAAACAAATTGAAATATTTAAATGTATAGGTAAAATTTTAGCTTATGTTATTTCCAGTGAAAATTATGCTCCTCTTCATTTATCTCAATTTGTTTTTAAACAAATATTAAATTACAAAATAGAACCTATTGATATTGAAAATATTGATATTCATTCATATAATTCAATAATAAAAATATTAACTTATGGTACTTTAGAACAAAAAAAAAATTTATATGGAATAATAGATTTTACTTGTCAATTATCAAATGGAGATATAATAGAATTAATACCAAATGGTAAAAATATATTATTAAATGAATCTAATCAAAATCAATTTTTAGAATTATATTTAAAAGCAAGAAGTAATGAAATATATGAACAAGCACAAGCAATTAAAATAGGTTTATGTTCAGTTATTCCAGAACAAATAATAAATTTTTTAACTTGGCAAGATTTTGAATATAAAATTTGTGGTCCTCAAAGTTTTGATATGGATTTATTAATTAGAAATACTAAATATACTGGTTTTAAACCAAGTGACCCTACAATTAAATTTTTTTGGAAAATTTTAAATGAAT
>JAEEGK010010635.1_pt1 | contig 21197 bp, 9 predicted proteins | sample 8958771 | NCBI WGS metagenome assembly JAEEGK01 (sample SAMN16246547, study PRJNA631951) | gut metagenome | biome: gut microbiome; feature: rumen; material: SC-attached | host: Bos | place: Iran: Karaj | collected 2018-10 | reverse complement strand
AATATAAAAAAAAAAATAAAAATTAATTATTTTAGAGTATATAACTCCTCATAATAAATCATTATAAAAATGGAGCAAACAGAAGTTGAAAATCAAAATAACAATGAAAATCAAAACAATGATAACAATGAAGACGACAATGATTATTATGAACATTTACCTGCAGATCATCCACATCTTCGTCGTTTTCAACTTTCTTTTGAAGATCAATTAAAAGCAGAAGAAGAGAAACTTCGTTTACTTTTCAAAGAAAAAAATGAAGATTCAAAAAAATTAAAAAAAGAAAGAGAAGAAATTGGTATTTCTCTTTATTCTCTTCAACAACAATTTGCAAATGTAGAAAATAATTTTAATGAACAATATTCAAAATGCAAAGCATTAGAAGAACAACAAAAACAAGAATCAGATAGATTGACTGAAGAAGTTAAAATGTATAATGATAAATTTCAAAGTGTGAAAGAACAAGAGAAAATGGTTTTGCAATCAAGTGAAGATTTAAATCAATTGAATTCAATGCTGAAATATGTTGAAACTTATAATCTTCAAGTTCAAAGTGAAATTAAAGTTACTAAGACTACTGCAAATAAAGTAGAAGAAAATATTGTTAATCAAGAAAGAAAAAAGAAAGAACAAGATTTTTATATTGATATGTTAGAAACTAGGATTAAGAATTTGACTGAAAAAAAATTGTTATTTGAAGCTCAATTAAAAAGTCAAGAAAATGAAACAAAAGAAGCTAGAATAAATTTAGCTGAAGCTGATGAAGAAATTCAACATATTATTGAAAAAAAAAGAGATTTAGTTAAAGATTTAGATAAAGCTGTTTTTAATTTAAGATTAAAGGATAATGCAAAAAATACAGTTATTAAAAATATTGAAGAACAAGATGAAGAAAAATTAAAATTATTTTCTCAAATTTCAAGATATAATATTTTAATTAAAAATGGTAATATTAAAAATAATGAATTAGAAGATAATTTAAAACAAACTGAAAGAAAATTGGATATTGTTCAAAATAATATTAAAGAATTAGCAACTAAACATGAAAAATTAGAAGAAAAAAGACATTTTATTGAAAGTTCAATTAATAAAACAAAAAATGAATTAGATGATTTAGAAAAAATTCAACAAAGTTTAGATTTTGAATTAGATTTAATTAATAAAAATAAAGTTAAATTATTAAATGAAGCTAAAGCACTTCAAGATAAAAATTTAATTGTTTTATCAAATAAAGAAACTCATGAAAAGCAAGGAGATAATTTAGAAAAAGCAAATCAAAATATAAATAAAGAAATGTTTGATTTATTAGTTGAAAAAGATTCAAAAGCAAATGAAATTATAAGAGTTCAAATTGATAAAATTAACATTGAATCACAAAATATAAAATTACATAATAAATTAGAATTAATGAATTCAGAAATGACAAAATTAGAAGAAGATTACAATAAAAAAAATAATAGAATTAAAGCAAATCATAAAGCATTAGAAAAAAAACAATTAGAAATGGATCAATTAAATAAAGTTTATGGTGAATTAATGAAAAATAAAAAAGGAGAAGATCAAGGAGAATTTGAAGTTGCAATTGATAAATTACAAACAAAAATAAAAAATTTAAGAAAAGATATAAGAAATAAAGAATATGAATGGTTAAATAAAAAACAAGAATTAGTTAAAAAAGAAACTCAATTAAATAATATTTCAGAAGAATGTGTTGATAAAAGAAGTAAAAGAATGATTTTAGATAGAAAAAAATTAAGATTAAATGATAATTATGCAATGCATGAAAAAGAAATTAAAGAAATTGAATTTTCTCTTAAGCAATTAAGAGAATATGAAATGATGAAATTTGGTAAATTATTAGGTAAAAATATGGATTCAAATCAATCATTAGATCATCAAATATTTGATGTTGAAATTCAATTTAAAGAAAAACTTACTCAAATGGAAAATGAAAGTGTAAAATTAGAAATGGAAATTGAAGTTTTAAGAGAAGAAAAATCTGATACATTAGCACAAATTATTGAAACAGAAAGACAAATTCATTTATGGGAAAGAAAAATTGAATTACAAGAACAAATGCAAAAGATAATTAAACCAGAAAGTGGATTAAAAGAAATTGATGAAATGAAATCATATATTCATAGACAAAAATTATTATATAAGAAATTATTAGCTGAACAAGAAGATGTTATTAAAAATATGGAAAGAAGTGTTCAGAGAAGAGATTTTATTAAAGTAAGATATCCAATTGATGAATTTGGAACTGGAGATGTTAAAAATAAAGTAAATAAAACTAAAGAAATTAATGATTTACAAGAACAAATTAATCATATTAATAGAAAGAAAAAAGAATATACTAATAAAATAAATTCTACTAAAAGTGCTGTTGATGATATTAATAATAATATTAATCAATTGGAAGATGAAAGCTTTAATATTCAAACAAATGCTTTTGGATTAAGAAATGAATACTTTAAAGAAAAAATTAATACTAATAATTTATTTTTCAAAACTAAAAAGTATCAAGAAGGAGCTAAAATGATTGAAGATTTTTCTTCTAATAAATTTAGACCAAAAAGAAAAGAAAATGTTCAACAAGAAATTGAAAAATATCAAAGTGAAAATGAACAATTAATTGAGACTTTAAGAAATTTCAAAGATACACATAGTGAAATGGGAGTTATTATAGAAGAAGTAATGAAAATTTAGTTAACTGCATTATTTCATAATTCTTTAATATTATTTATACATAAACCAAAAAATTGATATTTTTTTTTTTATTTTAAAAATAAATTAATGTTTATAAATATAATAAATATTTAATTTTGATTTTCTATAAAAAATGTCTAAAAAGTTAATTAATTGGCCATACGAATATAATAATCTAATATATTTAAATTATTTTACATATAATAATTTATATTAGAGATATATTCTAAGGAAAAAGAATTTAATATTAATATAAATTATCTTGACTAAATTTCCTTCTAAGTCTTTTTAAATCAACTTTAAATTCTTCACAAAATTTTGAATTAGTTCTTGAAATTTCTTTTTCTTCATTTTTAAAAACATAACTAAGTGCCACAGTACTTTTTCCTTTAATATTCTTATCTTTTACAACATCAAAAGGAAAATTAGATATTGGAGTATTATCAGATTGTTCTTTAACATCATTTTCTTCTTCTTCTTCTTCTTTTTTTTCTTTAAGTGCTTGATCCATATAATAATCTAATTTCATATTTTGTTTATTAATTACTCTTAAATCATCATAATTATAAATACTTTCAAAATAATAAGCACAAAATAACAATTCAAAATCTTTTTCAGCATTATAATAAGGTAAAATAGGAATTCCATTATCTAAATGAAAAGCAAATGCCAAAACAGAATTATCAACAATTAAAATATCTTTTAAATCAAAATCTTCAAAAATTTCCAAATCTTTAATATAAATATCTTTTCCATTTAATTTAATATCAATACAATTACTTCTATATAATCTATTATAAAAATATTTTTTTTCTGGATCTAAAAAATCCAAAACTGAATTTGCATAAGATGCATGTGAAGCAGTATAAACAACAATAGCATATAATTTACTAATTGCTTCAATTGCTTCTTTCCAATGAGGACGTATATTTACTCCAACTTTTGCAATTTTTTTTGAAGGTAAAGTAATGCTTATAATATTATCTTTATTTGTAAATTTATTTATATTTACAACACCATGAATTAAAGTTTCATCTAAATCAAAAACTGCTAATTTTTTTCTTTTATTAGGATTTAAAATTTTAACTTTATTTGGTCTTTTAACAGTTAATTTTTGATCAATAATATCTACAATTATTTTCATACAATTTCTTGTATATTCATAAAAATTTGCTATTTCTACTGTATTTGTCATTGATTTTGCTTCTTCTTCTAATGATTTTATTTCCAATTCAATTGGTGATGGAAATTTTCTTATTTCTTGTGGATGAGGTGTATAAACTTTATAATTAAAATAATTACGATGATGATGTTTTTTTTTATGTTTTTTTTTCTCTAAATTAATACATTTATTATTATCTTCTTTTTTATCTTCTTCAAAATTTTGTTTAATTGAACAGTTTCTACATGAAATAAAATCTTTTTTTGGATTTGATGTTATTGTTCCTACTAAAGTATCAAATTGTTCATTAAATAATTTTAAACTTTTTTTAATTCCTCTTGCTTGACTTTTTGAGTTTCCACTTTTTTTTTTAATTGGATGAAATTCAATATTTATATCATTATCAATATCATCATCTAATCTTCTTCTATTGATTTCTGGTGATGAAGTTCTTGAATTTTGAGAATTTTTTGAACTTGATGAAGAGTTTTTTTCTGGAATATTAAATTTAATATTTTTTTTTTTTTCTAAATCATCTGTATTTATTTTTCTTAAATATTTTTCTTTTGAATTTAATGTTTGTGTTGAATATGATATAGGAGACGTTTCCGTTGGAGTAAATAAAACTTGTTTTTGACAATTTTTTGAAGATTCAGAAAAGATTTTAGGTTGAGTATAATGATTATAAATCATTTAATTTTTTTATTTTTTAAATAAATAATAACATCAAATATATTTTAAAATTTATATTTATATAAAAATTTTTTTAATGTAAAAGTTTATTCACAAAATATATTTTATTTTTTATTTTTTGAAAAATGATTAATATTTATTTTACCATTAATATTAATTATAAATTATAATAAATCAAATAAAAAAATTAAATGATTTAATGATTTTTTTTTCATTAAAATATTTTAGAAAATAATTATTGGAATACAAAAATTTTTTATAATTAAAAATAAATATGAATTATTTTGTTTATGCTATTTATTTTAAATATTTTAATATATATTATTTATTAAATTAACTTAATTTTGTTAATGAATGTAAAAAAACAATTTTCAATAATTGTTAACAAGAGTGATTTTTAAATTTATTATAATCATAAAAATAAAATATTAACAGAATAGTCATAAAAAAAGGTTGAGTTTTCATTAAACAATATAATTACTTTCTTTAACTAAATTTTATTCTTTTTTTTCAGATTATGTTCATTAATTCATTTTTCGGTAAAAACATAAATACCAATTATATATGCTATATATTCCAAATTATATTAAGAAACTAGGAAAACTATATTGACTCTATTATTTACCCATAATAAAAAACTCAAAAACCCTTATAAAAATTATTTATTTTGATGAAAAATTTATGATAACTTTTACATATTTTGAAGGCTTTCATTTATATAATTTGAGTTGAGACCTTATTTGATATTTTTAATTTTTTTTATTTTTTTTTGTTTTTAACATTTTTTAAATTGGAAGTTGAAGTTTCTTTAATTTTAAAAAAAATATTTTTATTTCTTTGCTTAAATTGCAATATTTTTCATTATGAAATTATTAATTGAGCTCTATTAATCTATTTTAATAACTTTTTCTTTTTTTGTTGTAAATATTAAATAATTAACATTAATTGTTTAAATAAAAGATTATATAAAATTAAATATGAATTTTTGATTGAATTTTTTTATTTGAATAATTTTATATAAAAAGTCTTTTTAAATGATTAATGATGATTAAAGATTTTAAAAAAAATATATATATTTTAAAAATATTTTAGATAATTATTTTTTATTAATGAAAAAAAATAATTTTCCTTATTAAAAATAAATATATTAAAATTGTGTCCAAAAATAGGAATAATAAAATATTGGAATAGGAAAATTTTATAAGTAATATAAATGGCATCATTATCTTATAGAGAAATAGGAATTAAAAAAACAGGAAGAATAGTTGAAGTTCCAAGAAATCCTTATGCAAAATTAATGTATTATTTAAGTTGTGTTGGAATATTAATTAAATATGATTTTAATGAAAGATTAATAGATTATGAACATTATTATACTTTAACAGAAAAAGAAAAGAAAAATATAAAATCTTTAGCTTTTTTATTAACTCCAAATATTTTATTAAGTGCTAATATAATGATTAATAAACCAGAATTATGTGAAGATTGTTTAAATCAATTTTATGAAATAACTGATACAAGATTAGGTTTTCATACAAATAATGTAATTTCAATTGGTGGAATTGCAGTAAAAGTAAATAAAATTATGGCATTTAAAAGAGATTGGATTGAAGAAAATTATTATGAACCTTTAACAGAAATTCAAGAAATTGAAAGAAAAGAAAAAATTTTATATTTACCACAAATGAATTATTCTGATAATGATGAATCTAGAGATTCAATTCCTAACTTCTCTAAAAGAAAAAGTCTAAAGGAAAGAAATGAAAATAATCATTGTTGCTATTTATGGTAAAATTCTATATTAATTTAAAATCATTTTATAAACATATATAAATTCCTATTTTTTAGAAAAAAAAATCTATATTTATTTTTTTATTTTTTTATCAAAAATATTTTATTTATTATTAAAAAAAATAAGTAATTAAATTTCTAGATGAGAGTTAAAAACAATTTCATAAATAAATTTTTTGTTTAATTTTATGACACTAAATTCAATTTTGAATTAAAAATTTTAAATTTTATAAAACTAATTAAAACATTTGGAATTGATAATAAATAAATATTAAAATAAAATTTTTGAATTTAGAAGAATTATGAATTATATATTTTTATATTATAATGATAATACTATAAATAAAGACATTTTTATTTGATTAAAAAATACTGTTTAATTGAAACACCACAAAAAACAACATAAGATATAATGAAAAATAATAATGATATTTAGTTATTATATTTATATAAAATAAGACCTCATTTAAATTATTTATCTTCTTTCAGTCTTTATAAAGTTGATATAATAAATAAAAATAAAGTTTCATTAGATTTACACATATTTTTTATTATGTTATCAAGTGAATTAAAATTTAAAAATCTTTTAGAGGTACTCTGAATATTAATAATTAATAATAAAATAAATAAATTTATATATAATTAATATAAGTTTAATTATATAATTTAATTATTAAGTTTAAATTATGTAATAAAAAATATAATGATTAATATCCTTTTTTCTTAATAATTCCTAGAATAATTTAATATATATTCATTTTAAAAAATATTGATTTCTTATATATATATATTATTTTATACTTTTTTCTTCTTGCGAAAATCATAAAAAAATTCGTTCAATAAAATTTTTTATTTTTAAACAATGAATAAAGGAGTATGTTATTAATTTTTATATATTTTAGAAATCACCATTATGAAGTTAGAACAATATATGATTTATGAATGGTATAATTGATAATGATTGAATAAATATTTAATTAGAAAAAATATCAAGTATTAATATTAAACAATTTTTTTAAACTATTTTTTAATTAAAATTTTTGATTAATAAAATTGTTATAAAGAATACTTTTTTAGAAAATTAGTATTTATTTAAAATGAGATAAAATTAATAAACCATTTTTTTAAGTATTGAATATAGATAATAATTTATCAATTAAAAAAATAGAACACCTAAAAAAAATATAATAATATTTTCCAATTTATAAGACATTTCAATATAAAGAATTTCAATACTTTAATATATATTAAGATAATGAAGTCTAAATTAAAAAAATATATTATCTAAATTTTATAATTATTCCTAAATTAAATCAAAATTTAGGAGGAATTTGAGAAAAATAATAAAGACAATGAATATTTAATTATTTTTATACTAATTAAATTATTAATACAAATTCATATGAAACTTTTTTACCTTTTTTTAAAAATATAAAAGAATATTTTTTCTTTGAATCAATCTTATTTTTTTTATCAAGACTCAAAAAAGAAAGAAAAATAGGTTAATTATTTTTATATAATTGAAAAAAAACTAAAAATTTGAAAAAAATAAATGAAGTGGGTAAAAAAAATTAGGATATAAGTTGGGAGAATTTAGATATTTTATATTTAAATATTTAATTTAAATTTTTGTTCTTAACTAAAAAAATATTTTAATATTTGAGAAGGTGTTATAACTTTTTATAATAAACTTATATTATTATATTAAAAAAAATTAATATTATATATATTATCTAATAATAAAAATAATAACTAAAACATTAAAATATTTAAAAATATTAAATCTTTATATAATGTATATAATTTATTTTTATATAAATAATATAATTAAAATATAGTTTAATTAAAAGTAAGTAAAAATAGTTAATTTTCTTTTTTAGTAATAACCTTCAAAATTTGTTCCTTTAAATTTTATTTTTCTTTTTTTTTTTACTTTTCTGGCTTTTGTAGGCTTAAAAGATTCTATTAATTTCATTCCTTCCTTTTCTAATTCTTTAATATAATCATCTGATTCTTTATTTTTAAGTGTGTTTAAGAATTCTTTTAAATTATATGTATTTTCTCCTTTCCCATATCTATCATAAAAATATTCATAATTATCTTTTTGAATAAACCAATCATAAACTTCCAATAAAGTTTTATTTAATAATTCATTTGTTAAAGATGCTTTATTAATATTTTGTTTTATCTTTTTAATTTTATTAATATTATGAGCTTCATCCATTTTTTTATATTTTTTATTCAAAGGATTTGAAAATATTCTTTCTAAAGTTGAATTAAAGAACTCAATATTAAAAGATATTGTAATATCAGAAGTTAATTCTTGTACTACTCCTTTTATTTCTTGAATCTTTTTTGTTCCAAAATCTTTTTTTATGCAATCATTAAGTAAATCCTTGGCAAATTTAATAAGATAAATTCTGACTTTTCTAATAAGATTATCTTTATCAGTTTTTGAATGACGATTTTTAAAATGATTTGCGGAATTATTTATTTCATTTACTTCAACCAAACCATTATTTTTATTTTTTCTTCCTTTTTTTGTTACTTGAAATGATACTTTATGAGTGAGTATTGAAGGATAAACAAAATTTTGATCTATTCTTTCATCATCTGAGTCTATAAATAAGTCATCAGTTTCTTCAGGATTTATTATCACATCATTATTATTATTATCAGTTATATCTCCAGTTGGGAATTGTGAAGATGTATAATTTTTTTCTCTTTTAATGTCTTTTGGTCTCATTTTGTCAAAATCTTGATTTGGAACTTCCATAAATTCAGTTTGTGAATTTAAATTTTCATCTATCAAAGTTATTTTAGGATTCCCAAATATTTTTTCTATCATAAATTCAGTTTGTGATTCTAAATTTTCTTCTTCTTGTTTCAAAGTAATATCATAAAATTTTAATTCATTTTCTTCTTCAAACAAATAATTTTCTGTTAATGAATCTTCATCATAATATAATTTATTCATCATTATTTTTTTTATTATTTTTTATACCTTTTATAAAAACACACATTCAAAATAAAAATTTAAATTTAGAGTTAAGTTTAGATTTATCTAATTAATTCTTTTCTATATTTTTAATTTTTAATTAATTTTTCATTATTATAAATTTTTTTATTTTGTGAAAAATAAAATTATTTATATATAATAAATATTAATATATAATAATTCATTCATTATTAAAAAAATAATTTTAACAACAAAATTTATTTAATAAATAATATCCCGCAGTTGCATAATTAATATCATTTTTATTAATACATTCTATAATAAATTTTTTATCATAACCTAATTCTGATAATTCATAAATTGCTTTTTCATTTAATATACTTTCTTTTTCTTCTTTATTTTCTCTTTTTGTGCTTGATCCATCATCTAATTCATTATTTGGTGAAAAAGGTTTACTATGAATTTTACTATAATAACTAATATTATATGGTGAAATATCATTATTTTCTTTTTTTTTATCATGTGAATCATTTGGTGAAATTACAACTCCATTATCTATTTCACCATTATTATTTAATTCATAATGTCTATTTAATTCTTTTACTTTTGCACTAAATTTTATTACATTATTTTTTATTATTAAATCTTTATTATTATAATCATCTTCATTTTTTTTTGAATAATTCAAAGAATTATTATTTTTATTATTTTCTGAAATTGAAGAATTAAATGGAGCTAAAATTATACTTTTAGTATTAATATTTTTATTTTCTATTTCTTCATAAGTGTCTAAATTTTTTAAATCAAAATTTTCAATAATATCATCTTTATTATTAATATCTCTATAATCAACATTACTTTTTGTTAAAAGAACTCTTTCAGCATTAGTAAATAAATTATAATTTTTAGTATTAACAACATCAACATTAACTAACCAAGGATGATTTAAAATATTTTGGATAGAAATTCTTTTTTTAGGTTCAATTTCTAATAAATTTTTAATTAAATGTTTAGCATCATTAGAAATATCATTAATAATATTAAATTTACCTTTCATAATTAAATCATGTAATTCATTTAAATTATTTCCTTTAAAAGGAACTGTACCACTTAACATAGCATAAAGTACAACTCCAGCAGACCATATATCAACAGAAAATCCTTCATAACCTTTATTTTTTAATATTTCAGGTGCAATATATGCAGGAGTTCCACATTGTTCATACATTTTATCATTTAATGATATTTTTTTACTAACTCCAAAATCACATATTTTAATATTATTATTTAAATCTATTAAAATATTATCTAATTTTATATCTCTATGTACAATATTATGACTATGAATAAATTGAAGTGATAATATTATTTGTTTAAAAATAAATTTTGCTATTTGTTCATTTAATTTACTTCTCTTTCTTATATATGATAATAAATCTCCTGCACAAATATATTCCATTACTATACAAAAATGTTTTTCTGTTTGAAATGTTTCATATATTTTAACTATATAATTTGAAGAAGATAATGTTTTCATTATTGATGTTTCTAATTGAATTTTTGTTTTCTGACGTTCATTTATTATTTTTGTTTTATTTATTGATTTTATTGCAACTAAACGACCTGTTAATGTATGTAAAGATAAATTTACTTTTCCAAAAGCACCTTTTCCTAATAAACGACCATATTTATAAAATTTCATTTTTGTTGTTGGATATTTATTATTTTTTTGATAGTATTTTTTTATATATTGAGATATTATTTCCATATCTCTATTATATTGATTAAATTTTCCATTTTCTTTTAAAATACTTTGAACACTATCATATGATTCATTTAATGGATTTATATTATTATTTTGAGGTGGATATATATCAATATTTGAATTTAAATATAAAAGAAATGAATCATTTTTATTTTCTTCATTTAATAAATCACAATCTGGCTGTTTACTATTATCTTTTATTTCTTTTGAAATATCTTTATTTTCTTTTATTACTTTTATTTCCATTTCTTTTATCTCTTTTTTGTTATCTAATTGATTTTCTTTTGATATTTTTATTTCTTTTTCTTTTTTTAAATTTGGAATTAAGTTGTTATTATTTTTAATAGATATTGTAATATTAGATGAATTATTTTCTTTATTTATATTTTTTTTATCAATTTCTATACTACAATCTTTTGAATTTTGTTTTTGATTTGAATATAATACATTTTTAATAACTTTTTTTTTAATATTATTGTTTCCAGAAATTTTACTAATTTTTCTATTGCTATTAATTAAAATATTATCTTTAGAATTATTTTTAGATTGTTTTTTTGAAATAGTTTTTGAATTTTCTTTTGAATGTTCTCTAGTAATATTTTTACTATATTTAATATTATTATTAATGATTTCATTATTTTTAATTTTTTTTTTATCTTCACTTATTTCTCTTTTTTTAATTTTACCAAGTAAACTATTATTATATATATAATTACTATTAACCTTAATATGTTCTCCTTTAATATTTTTATAATTATTATTTTTTTTATCATTAATTTTTTTGATTCCTTTTTCAACAGAATGTTTTCGACTATTATTTTTTGTTGGATTAGATGTTTTAGTAATTTCTTTATTTTCAAAATGATATTTTGGAATTTGTTTAGAATTAGAATTTGAATATTTTGGTTTATATAAAGCACTTAATGTTGAAGAAAATAAAGATGAATTTTTCATATGATTAGGAACAATAATTTTATTTGAAGTATTTTTTTTATTTTTCAAAGTATTAAAAGGACTTTTGATATTAGATTCATTTTTAGATGAAGATGATGAAATATATTTATTATAAATATTATCTTTCAAATTTGCATAATAAAAATTATTTTTATCATCATCTTCAAATGTTGAATTTGTTTTTTTTTGATAATTTCCATTTATTTGCTTTTTTTTTATTGAATTATCTAAATTCATTTTACTTTTTATTTTACTAATATAATTTGTTTGTGGTAAATATCCATATAAAGAATTTGATGTATTTGTATGATTCATTATATTTGTTGATAAACTTATTGAATTATTATTTGTATTTGCTTGGGTTATTGCTTTCTTTTCTTGAATTTTTATTATCTTTCTTTTTAACAAATTTTCAAAATTTTTTTCATTTTGTTTTGTTGATGATAATATCATATGATTATTAATATTTGAATTATTTGCGCCATTTACTTTTCCATTAATAATTTTAGCTTTTTTATTTTGAGAATTGTCAAATAAAATTCTTTCAGGGGAATTTTTTGAAGTTTTAAATTTAGATTGATTAAATTTCTGATTTATAATTCCAAATTTAAAAGAACTAACTATATTTTTTATTTTTTCATTATCTAAGTTTTGATTATTATCTACTTTGTTTTGATTATTGACCCTATTTTTTAATATATTTACATTTATTCCTTGTTTTTTAATCAAACTCATTATATTTAAAATTATTTAATTTTATAAATTAAATTAAAAACATTAATTAATTAAATTTAAAAAAAAAAACAAATAAAAAATTAAAATTCAAATATTTTATTTTCTATTTTTAACTCTAATAAACTGAAGTTTATTTTGTTCTTGATCAATATAATTAATAGGAACTTTAAAAAGATAAAAATATCTTATATAATTATAAACCACATAACCATCTTGAATATGATCAGAACTATCATAAGGATCAGCAATAATTAAAACATCATCTAAAATATAATTTTCAGTTCCCATATTATCATAACCAATAATAACTTGATAATGTCCTCCCCATTCAGTAGTTAAAATAATAATAGGTTCTTTATTTTTAATAGCATTTTTAATATAATTAGAAAAATTTAATTCATTTTTAATAGGAGTATTTTCATCGGTAAAATTTCTATTTGATTCAAAATCAAAACCATAATTTATAATTGCTTTTTCTAAATCAGTTGGAAATACTCCTATTGTTCCATGTGTATTTTTTTTTATATCTGTTCCTGTATTTGATTTATATACACAATCTCTTTCACTTATTTCAGTTTTGTTTAAATAATATAATGACATTATTAGAGATGAACATCCACATGAATATTCTGATGTTTGTTGATATGTTTTAAAGTTTTCTAATATTAAAATGTTAGAATCACTCTTTTTGTTATAAAAATCTATTTTTCCAAAATATGATGTGTTTAATATGTCATGTATTCCTTGTAATTGTCTTGCTCCTTCAATTCTATCTTTGTATAATTGTTCTTTTATTGGAATATAATTATTTATATCTGGTTTGTATAATGATGTATTTTTTGTTAATAATTGATTTTTTTTTTTTTCGTTTAAGAATAAAATTAAAAAAATGATTGTAGTAATAATAAATATTACTATTAGTATTGTTTTAAAAGGGGATTGTTTTTCATGAATATTAATACTCTCTTGGAACATATTTAATTAAATTAATAAATTTAAAAGATATTAATTCATTTATTTTAATAATAATTGATTTAATAATGTATTTGATTAGTTTATATAATCTCATCTATTTATTATAAATATATTCTATTTTAATCAAATAAATACAAAGAAAGAATTTTCATGAAAAACTTAAATAATAAAAAATTAATTAATTGATTAATATTATTAATAAAAATTGTGAATTTATATAAAGATAATTAAAAACTTATAAAATATTTAACCTATATATATGTGATGTATAAAAGATAAATAATATCAAAATAATCATAAAATAAATTATTACAACATTTAAAACATTAAAAAACATTAATTTATAATAGATAAAAAATATTAGTTATGAAAAAAATAAAAAAAGAAAAAATTTGTCTTTTTGAATAAAATAAATATAATATTCAAAAATCAAGAACAACAAAAAACAAATTATTACCTTATCTAGTATAAAAAATACTTTTATAGGTAATAAATAAATTAAAAATTAAAAAATATATCACAACCTATATCAAGATAATTTCATAGGATTTAATTCTGAACTTAATAGCATATAAAAATTCATATCATCAATTTTTTCTCCTCTTTCATGTTCAATTTTATCAAATTGAAAATTATTTAAATCACCATCATTAGCAAATTCTTTCATCATTTCATTCCATTCTTTAACATTATAATTATTATTATTAATATAAATATTATTATTAATAAAATAATTATTATTCTCAAAACAATCCTTATCATGTATACTATCAATAGTTTCTTTTTCAATACTATTACAAGTGGATAAATTTTTTTTTTGATTTTTTTTAAAATGTCTTTTATAATGTATTCTCATATTTCCTTTTTCAGCAAATTTTTTTTCACAACCTTTAAAAGGACATTGAAAAGGTTTTTCTTTAGTATGAGTTCTAATATGATCTAATAAAACGCTTTTTTTTCCAAATTTTTTCCCGCAGTTCTCACATTGATGTTTTCTATTAATATAAATATAATACTTACTTGAGCTTCTTATGAATTATATCAATATGTTCTTTTAAATGACCATTTGATTTATATGCTTTATCACAAAATTGACATTTAAATTTTTTTTCTATTTCATGTCGAGACATATGAGCTTTTAAATTTCCATTTTCGTTAAAAGATTTTAAACATATTTTACATTTATATGGTTTTTCTCCTTTATGAGTTCTTATATGAACATTTAAACGAATGTTTGAAGAATATTTTTTTGAACAATTTGGATATGGACATTTGAATGGAAGAATCTTATTGTGTATTGAAGATATATGGGTTTTTAAATTGCTTTTGTTTGAAAATCCATTGTTACATATTGGACATATAACCTTTTTTTTCTCAGAATTAATTTGGTTAATTGATATGGAAATGTTAGTATCGAGGATTGACATTTTTTTTATTTTTTATTAATGAATTGAATTTAATTTTAATTTAATTGGATAAGATAAAAAGGTATTTTGAAATTAGTTTAATCAAGTTTTTTAAATAATTGTTACAAATATAAATATATAATTTATTAATATATATTCAAGATTTATTATAAATTATATATTATTATTAATTCTATTATTTTTTTAATATTTGTTTTTTTATATAATTAAATACTTGAAATTTCTTTATATAATTGAAATTTTTTTTATTGAATTTATAATTTAAATATAAAGATGCAGTTGTTAAATGAATATTTTTATAATTGTTTTTCAATTCAATTATGAATTTATTTTTGAATAAAAGGATTTATTTTTTTTATTAATTTGTATTAATTTATTAAGTATTTTTATCATTTTAATATATGATTCATTTAGACAAATATTGCTAATTTTTGGATATAAATAATATTTATTAATTATATTTAAAAGTTATTTTATTTGTTAATTCATTAATTTATTCTTTTAAATAAGGTAAAATAAATATTTTTATTAATATTTATGTTTTATTTAAAATATGAATATTTAATAAACAATAAAATTTTTGTTTCATTATTTCCTTATATAAAAATCCTATTTAAACTAAAAAATATATGAAAGTAATAAAAAATAATTTTTAATTATATAAAAATATTTCTTAAAATTGAACAAAATAAATCATAAAAAAAAAAATTTATATAATTTAATAATCTTTATTCCTATCTCTATCTCTTTTATTCCTTAAATATTTCCCATCATAACTTTTATTATTTCTTCCAGGGTCATTTTTTTTTCTAATATCTTCCCTTCTTTGATTACCAGAAGTTCCTCTTCCATATTGTCTTCCTTCTTCAAAACCAATATCCCAATCAACTCTAATTAATCTATTATCTAAAATAGTATGATTTAATGTTAAAATTGCAATATTTGCATCTTCTCTTTTTTCATATTCAACAAAACAAAAACCACAAGGTGTTGAAGAATATTTATTTAATCCCATTATTATTCTTTTTATTATTCCACATTTTGAAAATAATTCAAATATTTGTGTTTCTGTTGTATAAAATGATAAATTTCCTATATATAAACATGTTGATGTTTTTAATTTTTCTAAATCATATTTTCTGTTTTTAAAATATTCTGGAATTTCTTCATCTTCTTTTGGGTTTTTATATAATAAACTTGCCATTTATTTAATAATATTTTATTAAAATTAAATTTTTATTTTATTTAAAAAAAATTATTTTAATTCAAAATTTTTTATTTTTTTTTTGTTTTTAAAAACTAAAAAAAATTAAAATTTAAAAAGTAATTTAAAAATTTTCAATTAATTGATAAAAAAAAATGATTCAACAAGAAGATGATAATTTAATTTCAGAAAATGAAAGAAAAGAAATTAGTAGTAAAATGGCAATAGAAATATTAGAAGAAATGAAAAGAGTACATGGAACTTCATCAAATATAAATGTAGAAACCATAACATCATCAATAGAAAAAATTAAAGAAGATCCTTCAAATTATTATTATTGTCTTAATGATTTTAAAAACGAAAATGAATTTGATATTGAAAAATTTACCAAAATTGAAAAAATAAAATATGAAAAAATTAAAAAAGAGACAAAAGAAAAATGTGATTTTGATGTTATTTTTTATAAAATAGGAGAAAAATGTAATGGATGGAAAAAAAGATTTGCAATTATAGAAAGAAAAAAATTTTATTCATCTAAAAAACCTTTAAAAGACTTTAAAAAAAATAAAGCAAAAGATAAAACAAAATATTTATCTAGATCAATTGCTACTTTAGAATCTCAAAATAGTGGTAAAAAAATATTACCAGAATGGCATGAACCAACTTTACAATATAGAATGAAAATTGAATATAATCCTAAAAGAGTTAAAATAAAAAATGAAGAATTTAATGATGAAGATGAAGTTGAAGATAAAAAAGAAGAAGAAAAAAAAGAAGAAAAAAAAAAAGAAGAAAAAAAAGAAGATAAGAAAAAAAAAGAAGAAGAAAAAAAATTAAATAAAAAAAGAAAATGGTTTGTTTTTTATTTTAAAACAGAAGAACAAATGTATGAAGTAAAAGAATTATTATTTGGTTCATTTAATGAAGGAAATTCAGATCAAATATTAATAGATAATTTCAAAATAATGAATAATGCAATAGAAAATTCATTTAATTTTTATGGTATATTAAAAATTTTATCAGTAAAAGAAAAAATAAAAAAAAGAAAAAGACTATTAAATGAATTAAAATCAATATCAAATCAAAGTATAAATGGTTTATTAAGTTTTGGTAAAAAAACCCAAAATAAAATAATAGATAAATTTAACAATAGAAAGATTGAAGTTGTTGAACCAAAAATTGTAGAAAAACCAAAAATGAAATTAAGAACAGTTCCAAAACAAAAGAAAAAAATATTAAATCACATTCCTTCTGATTTTCAACCTATTATTTCAGGATTACCAAATGTTTCTTCTATAAATTCTGAAGATTTAGCGATTGGAGAATCAAATTTAAATGGACCAATTGATGAAGAGTCTTTATTTAAAACTTCATCAGAAATGAAAAATAAATTAGATAAATTAAAAAATACTTTTCCTAATAATTTTAATGGTAATTATAATTTAAATAATGGAATTGCATTTGTTATTAATAATGGAGTTAAGGCTGAAAATAATCAAAGAGGTAATAATTTTATGGATGTTAATAATGTAAATAATGCAAGTTTAATTTGTATTAATAAAGATAAACCTGAAATTATTTTTCAAGATGAAGATAATCAAGAAATTTTAAATCCAAAACATATTTACGATATTTCTAATGTAATTGCAAATAGTAATAATTTAATTGATGGACAAGAAGAAAATAATTTAGTTGTTTTAGGACCAAAAATAGATAAAAATAGAGGAATTGAATATTCATATATTAAAGATCCATCAATTGATTATATTGATCCAGAAAATGTTGGCATTAAATATAATAATGGAAGTGTTATTAATGAAAAAAGAGATTTAGTTTGTTTACAAATATTTCAATTAATATATGAAATGACCGCAAGTAAATTAAATGAAATTACTAATGCTGTACAAAGACAAAATATTAGAATTAATGTTGATAAACCACAAGATGATTTTTACTTTTATCATGTTATTGATATTGGGAATGGACAAAGAAAAAAATCAAATTTAGTAAAAGCTAAAAGATATAAAAATAATCATTTTGTTATTGAATTTAATAAACAATATTATTTCTTATTAGAAGATATAAAAGATAAAATTATTAAAGTTGAATGTTATTGTATTCCTTGTGGCTGCTTTGATGATAATTTAAATGAAAAACAAAGAAATTTTCTTGTTGATTATATGAAACCTTATAATTTAGGAAATGCAAATATTTCACTTAATACTATAAATCAAAATCAAAATGAATATCCAATTTATAAAAATGGAATTAAATTACCAGAATCTTCAAAAATATTAATTTTTGGTTTTAATGAAAAATCAAATGAAAAACCAACAATAGGAATAAAAGGAAAAGATTATTCAATTGGAGATGATATGTATTTAGTAAAATCAATAAATAAACATAATATAGAACAAGCAGCAAATAATTCTGATTTACCTCCTGAATTAAAGACAAAATATTATGATGTAAAATATGATGATTATGATAATATTTTATTTAGACCTTGTGGAAATATGTCTTTAGATGATTTTTCAAATGATATTGGAAGTCAATTAGATAACGAAGATGATCTTGAAAAAATTAAATATAATCAAAAATTTAAATTTTTACCTGAATGTGAAAAATATGTTAATGAGGAAACTTTATTAAAATCTAAAAATTTGTCTTGTTTAACTAAAGCTCAAAAAGAACAAATAATTGAAGAAAAAAGAGAAGGTGAATGGATTTATAAAGCACCTGAAATTAAAGTAAGAACACTTTCAAAAAATTTAGGAGTTGATAGAAATTCAAATATAAATCAATTTAATTATTTTTTAAATGAAAATGAACAATTAAATAAAAAAGATTTATTAGATAAAGAACAAACTTATCCTATAACAGAAAATAATTTTAATTTATTAGATATGAATCATTTAGACAGTTCAAAATTAAATAATTTTAATAATTATCAATGGAAATTTTCAACAAAATTTAATAATGAAGAACAAATGAAAACATTTATAAAAGTTTTACAAAATGCAAGACAAAAAGCAAATTATTTAAATGAAAAAGAAACAATACCAGATGAAATAAATTATATAAAAACATTACAAAATATGGGAAATATAGAAGAATCAAACAGTTCAATAAATTTAGGAATAAGATTAATAGAATTTAGAGAAGATTATATTTTACCATTTGATTCAATAATGACATTTTCAATAGATAAAGGAAGAGGAAACAAAGGAAAAATGGGTAAAACATTATTAGAAAATTTAGAATTAGAAGAATATAATTTTGAAAATTCAATATTAAAAAACGATGAAGTAAAAGAAAAATTAATTCAAATAAAAAATATAAAAGGAGATATTATTCCAATTCAAGGTTCAAAAAAAATAGAAAAAAGTGTATTTAATTCAGGAACACATACATATTATTTTAAATATAGATTAATTCAACCAATTCCTTTAAGAAGAGGAATAGATAAATCAATAGAATTTAATATTAAATTTGAAGGAAGTTATGGTAAATTTGAAGAATTTGCTTGTCCAATTGATTTTTCTTCTATTTTAATTAAAAATGCTGATATTGGACATTGGCCAATTTATAGAAAAGTAAAAAATGAAAGAGGAGAATTAGTTTATGAAGATAAAGTTTATGGAGCCGTGAGAACTGATTCATGGGATCCTAGTTTTAATTCTTCTTTTGAAACATTGTTTTTAAAAGCTAATAAAGAATATTTAGAAAGTTTTAATTTTAATAATAAAGATGGGTTAATTTTACCTTTTGGAAAATATGAACCTAATGTTTTTAGAAGGAAAATTATTCAAAGAATACATGATGAAGATAAATTTAATTGTTCACCTGAGGAAATTTTATCTAAAGTTAGATTTGAAGAAAATGATAAAATGAGATTATATAATTTTTTAGAAAAAAAATGTGTTGAACATCCTGATATTAATAATTTAGAAGAATGGGATTATAAAGATATTAGATTGAATAATTCTAAAGATTTAAGTACAAATACTTATAGGAAAAGATTAGGAATTAAAACTTTACATAATTTAAAATCTGAAGAATTTTATGAAGTTTATACTAAATGTGAATGGAGAAATTTTTTAAGAGATATAATGAAACAAAAATATTATATTGATGATTTTGATTCTATGTTTAATGAATTACCTGAAAATAGAGAAGAAATATTTAAAAATATAAATTTATCTGAGAAAATGTCTTCTGTTATTTATTTAGGAATTCCTACTCAAAAAGGAAGAAATGATATTTGGGAATTTCTTTTAGATATTAAATTATTATATAATACAACAAAAAAAAAACCTGGATTTGAAAATTTATCTCGTGAAGAAATGTATAATGAATATAAAAGAAGAAATAATGAAATAAATATTGTTTTTTCTTTAATTGATAATGATATTAATTATTATATTGGAAAAAATATACTTCAAGATATTGAACATATTAAAGAAATTACTAAAGCATTTTTTAGATGGACTGAAGATGGAATAAAATTTCAAATAAATAAAAAAAATACAAAATATGTTTATTTCGCAGGAATATTATCAATTGTTCAAACTATTTATGAATATTTTAAAGATGAATCAAAAACATTTTGGTTTTTAATTGGTTTAAGTCAATGTATTGATTTATTTCAACAAGAAAATCCTTTTTATAGTGAAAATATGAGTTATATTAATATTTATCTTTTAGTTATTAAATTAATTATTGAAAATCATTATAATGATATTTATAAAAAATTCTTAGAATTAAATTACCCAATTGAAACATTAATGTCATATAATATTAGTTCATTATTTTGTGATTAT
>JAEEGK010010634.1_pt1 | contig 21199 bp, 16 predicted proteins | sample 8958771 | NCBI WGS metagenome assembly JAEEGK01 (sample SAMN16246547, study PRJNA631951) | gut metagenome | biome: gut microbiome; feature: rumen; material: SC-attached | host: Bos | place: Iran: Karaj | collected 2018-10 | reverse complement strand
GTTGCTTTACCAACTCGGCACGTTCTCCTTCCTCCAATTCGGAAATTGCGTTTCGGCCGAAGATGGTTCGGCACATGTCCTGGATGGCTGAAATGAGTACCTGATCGCGAAAAGCGGGGAGATTGTTCCCTTTGAAATCGTCCTTCCTCTTGGATTTGGACGAGTTCTGCAAAAAGTAATACATGCGTTTGGGCGTCCGGAAAATGGATTCCACCAAACTGACGGGCACATATGATTCGGGAAGGATGTAACCATCGTCGTCGATTATCCAGTCGGAAGGGAGGACCTGTCTGGTGTGTAACAGTTTTGAAGCGGCTCTCTTGGAAAGAGATCCCATACGAATTCCCTTTGTAGGGCGACCCTTAAAAAATGCTCCGCCGGTTCCCCAGGGGTAGCCGGTAGGGGATAGGCAGATGTTGGCGGCTGGTGGATTCATATGCGTATAGGCGACCGCGCGTTCGAACGACTCATCGTCCGGACGGATCCTTTGAATCACTACCCTATTTTTGCGAAGTAGTTCCCTGATTCCGTATTTCTTGGCCAGGTATCGCGAGCAGTTCTCCTTGAATTTGTCAATGAACCGCTGTGCCTCCTCATAGGAACAATAAAGGACGAAGTGCACGTGGTTGGACATCAGCACGAAGGCGATGATCATGACACTGCAGTAGAGGGCGGAAAGGGCGACATAATTCATTCCGACCTTGAAATCCCCATCATCTCGGAACCAGAGTCCTTCTTTCAAATGCTCAGTAGTAACCAACCAATAGTCTTTAATATGAGAGTTCTTCAGGGGCGCATTCTTCCTCATAGTAATCTTCCTCCTCCTCGTCGTCCTCGTCTCGGTATTGCTCCATATCCTCTATTTCCTGTTTCATCCAGGAATGAAAACAGTCTTGGCAGGTTTTTTCATGTTTCAAGTGTTCCTCTTCCGTGTATTCATCGATAACTGGGAATTTTTCTTCGACTTCCCGCAAAAGCTTTAATGCTTTTTCATATTTGCCAATCAGATTCTCCCGCTCGACGACAGTTGGTTCCCTTAGCAGAAGGGCATCGTCCTTGCGAGGGACGAGCATTTGTCGATGACGCACGTTCACCATATAGTGCTTCTTCCATGGAAGTATGTAGTATTGAAAACCGGACTCGTCCTCGAACTTCCCGGGATTGCGGAGGACATTCAGCGTGTCTTCCAACTTGTAAATCATGACATTCCTCGCAATTCTGTTCGTACTGATCTTTTGGATGGACCTTGAATAGGACTTGTTCCAGCGCGTTTCTCCAATCATCCATTTCTGTCTCTCTTCTTCGGACAGATTCTGAGGCATGTTGGTGCTCAGCAAGTCCTCCGGAGAAACGTTGTATTTGGATTTCGGCCGCTTCATCTTCACCCGGGGAACAAACAAATCCAACGCCGCTTTCCATTCAGGATTCCCATCCACGTCGATGTCAAAAAGGTCTCTGGTATAACCGGATCCTGCATACAAAGCATGCATGAAGCCCACCACCATTTCATCACGGTTTTTCGCCTTCGCCATTACGCGGAACGAATGCCCCACCAAACCGAAGCGTTCTTTCCGGGACCAATCCAAAGACGTCAGCTGGATAATGCTCATACATTGACTCAAAACACTCATATCTCGCACACATTAAGTTGAACATATGGATGCAGAACGCATCCTATGGCAAAAGTACCGTTTTGGATAGACTTCGCCAAGAATTTCGCAGACTTTTTCCCCGAAAAACAGCGGCTGGTGCGCCTAACGTCCCTTTTTGAACACCCTTAGGCGCAAAACCCTTGGCGATATGCACTAATCGTCCCTTTTGAGACACCCATAGGCGCGGAAAGTCACGCCAGGAGTCCAAAGGGGACGATAGTCGATTTCAGGGAGTATATCCTACTCGATCACGGCGGCCCAGCCGCCGTTGCGGACCATGTGGATGTCGATCGTCTGGGTGCGGTCGACATCTTTTTCGATCTTGTTGTAGTGCATGGCCTGGTAGCCGGCGTTGAGGCCGTCCTTGAAGGCGGTCATGCGGTGGGCGCCGGGGGAGAGGAAGTCGAGGCTGATGGTGAAGTCGCGCTCGGTACCGTTGGTGATGCCGCCGATGAACCATTTGTCACCCTTGCGCTTGGCGACGATGACGTATTCGCCGGCCTTGGCTTCGAGGGCGCGGGTCTCGTCCCAGGTCGTGGGAACGCTGGCGATGAAGCGCGTGCAGTCTTCGTTCTGGTAGTAGCGGGTGGGGTTGTCGGCCAGCATCTGGACGCCGCTTTCCAGGACGACGTACAGGGCCATCTGGAAAGCGCGGGTGCCGGAGGCGCCGCTGTTGGGCCGGGAGGCGCGGTAGCGCTCCGGCTGCATGTTGTTCATGCCGCCGGGAGTGAAGTCCGCGGCGCCGACGGCGTTGCGGATGAACGGCAGCCAAAGCGTGTTTTCCGGCTTGCAGTTTTCCATCTGCTCGAGGCCCAGGATGCCTTCGTAGCTGAGGAGGTTCGGGTATTCGTACTCGAGGCCGGCCGGGGTGAAGGCCCCGTGCCAGTCGATGACGATGTGATGCTTGGCGGCCTCGGCGGTCACCTTCTTGTAGAAGTTCACCATCCACTGGTCCGCATGGTCCATGAAGTCGATTTTCACCGCGGGGACGCCCCATTCCTCATAGGTCGCGAAGATGGTGTCGAGATGGTTGTAAACCGTGAGCCAGGGCAGCCAGAGGACGATCTTCACGCCTTTCCGGTTGCAATAGTCGATGAGTTCGTGGATGTCCAGCTCCGCGTTTCCGTGGAAAGGATCCTTCGTCGATACGGCCCAGCCTTCATCCAGCAGGATGTACTCCACGCCGAACTTCGCGGCGAAATCGGCAAAATACTTATAGGTGTCGAGGTTGCAGCCCGCCTTGAAGTCCACGTCGGGACCGTAGGGGGTGGCGCCGTTCCACCATTCCCAGGAGAACTGGCCGGGACGGATCCAGCTCGTGTCGTCGAGGACGTTGCGGCGGGCGAGCTGGGCGGGGATGGTCTGTTCGATGATGCCCTTGGAGTCGGTCACGGCCACCCAGCGCCAGGGGAAGGTGCGCTGGCCGGAGGTCTTGGCGATATAAGGGGCCTCTTCCACGATTTCCTCGCTGCGGTCGCCGCGCGGCTCCCAGCGGACGGGAGACTTCGGATAGGTGGGGAGGATGGCCCTTCCGTCGGAGGTCAGGAACTGCTTCGGGTAATCATCGACATCGCTCTCGCCGATGAGCAGCTGCGTGTCGTCGGCATCCCGGGAGACCAGGAGCGGAATGGAGGCCATCTTGCGGTCGGACGCGGCCCAATCTGCCAGCGAACCATTGCGGTAGGGCTCCTCGCAGGAGGTGTTGAACGAACGGGCCGTCTGATAATGCGCGGTGAATCCTTCGGCCGGGACGAAGGCGAAGTGGTCGTCGAAGATCTCGACATCCTTCTTCCTGTCCATCACGAAGCGGTAAGCCACGCCGTTGTCCATCACCCGGAACTGCAGGGTCACGCCGTTCCCCAGGGAGAACTCCGTCTGGTTGCAACGGTCGACGACGGTGGAGAACTTGAGCGGAACCACCGGATGGAACTCTTCCCGGAGACTCCGGGTCTTTCCGGCCTTGACCTTTCCGGAAGGGATCGTCTCCGAACCGGTCACCAGGCGGATATCCTGGACTGAAAACAGCTCCTGCCCGCCTTTGACGACGGTGTATGCGAAGGAGCCCTTGTCCGTGGAGACATTCACGGAGAGCTTTCCGTCCGGAGACTGCAGGGTGGTGATTTTACCGTTGGAAGGGGCCGCAAGGGCCGATATGGCCGTCAAAGCGGCCGTCAATACACTACAAATTAAACGAAACATGGTACCCATCTGTTAAAATGGGTACCAAGTTAGGGATAATATTTAGATTAGGCAAATTAAACCAGGCCCTGGTCGACCATCGCGTTGGCCACTTTGATGAAGCCGGCGATGTTGGCGCCCTTGACGTAGTTGATGTAGCCGTTCTCTTCGGTGCCGTACTTGAGGCAGGCGGCGTGGATGTCGGACATGATGCGCTGGAGAGCTTCGTCCACTTCCTCGGCGGTCCACTTCTGACGCATGGAGTTCTGGGACATCTCGAGGCCGGAGGTAGCGACGCCGCCGGCGTTGGAGGCCTTACCCGGGGAGTAGAGGAGACCGTTGCTCTGGAAGATGCGGATGGCTTCCGGCGTGGAAGGCATGTTGGCGCCTTCGGCTACGCAGAAGCAGCCGCCCTTGACGAGGTTCTCCGCATCGGCCTTCTCGATTTCGTTCTGCGTGGCGCAGGGGAGGGCGATGTCGCAGGGGATGCGCCAGGGGCGCTCGTCCGGATAGTAGGTAGCCTGGGGATACTTCTCCACGTACTCCTTGATGCGGCCGCGACGGAAGTTCTTGAGTTCCATCACGAAATTGATCTTCTCCTCATCCATTCCTTCAGGATCGTGGATGAAGCCGTTGGAGTCGGAGAAAGTGACGACCTTCGCGCCGAGACGCATGGCCTTCTGGGCAGCGTACTGGGCAACGTTACCGGAACCGGAGACGAGGACGGTCTTGCCCTCGAAGGATTCACCGCGGGTGGCGAGCATCTGCTTGGCGAAGTAGCACAGGCCGTAACCGGTGGCTTCCGGACGCAGGCGGGAACCGCCCCAGCCCTGACCCTTGCCGGTGAGGGTGCCGGTAAATTCATTCCGGAGACGCTTGTACTGGCCGAACAGGTAGCCGATCTCGCGGCCGCCCACGCCGATGTCACCGGCGGGAACGTCGGTGTCCTGGCCGATGTGGCGCTGGAGTTCGGTCATGAAGCTCTGGCAGAACCGCATCACTTCCGCGTCGGACTTGCCTTTCGGGTTGAAGTCGGAACCGCCCTTGCCGCCGCCCATGGGGAGGGTGGTGAGGCTGTTCTTGAAGGTCTGCTCGAAAGCGAGGAACTTCATGATGGAGAGGTTCACGCTGGCGTGGAAACGGATTCCGCCCTTGTAGGGGCCGATGGCGCTGTTCATCTGTACGCGGTAGCCGCGGTTGATGTGGATTTCGCCACGGTCGTCCATCCAAGGGACGCGGAACATGACGACGCGCTCAGGCTCGACCATGCGTTCCATGATCTTGAGGTCCAGAAGGTGGGGGTAAGCCGTGATGTAGGGGGCTACGCTTTCGACCACCTCGCGTACTGCCTGGTGGAATTCTTTTTCTCCCGGGTTGCGCGCGATGACGTTCGCCATGAACCCGTCAATGTAGTTCTGGGTGAATTTGTCCATTTTATATACACTACTAAGATTAAACACCGCTTACAAAAGTAAATAAAATTTTTTTTTGTTGTTACGGGGAGAGCAAAAAAATATCGAAAATTTTTTAACAAGTTTTTCACAGCATTGAATATCAATGCGTTAAAAGGTTGAAATCATCTTCGAGCCCTCGCCTTACAGTTTGTAAGCCCCGCCCCGTTCCGACGGTTTGTCTTTCTCCCGCTTTTTGCGTACTTTTGCCAAACAAAGGCACAATCCCATGGTTTCCGAACTCATCGACAAGTACATCTGGCTGGTGCAGACCTTCATCGACGCCGGTGAACGCGGGCTTTCGCTCCCGGAGATCGCCGACCGCTGGACCGCCCGCTACGGCGGCGAGGACTATCCCCGCCGCTCGTTCAACAACCACCGGGAGGCGGTCGCCGAGGTGTTCGGCATCGAGATCGCCTGCAACCGCAGCACCAATAGATATTATATAGACGCGGGCGAGAGCGCCGTGGACAAGCGCCAGTCCGTCGACTGGCTCGTCAATACCTTTACGGTCAACAATCTCCTCACCCTCAGCAAGGAACGTCTTTCAGGCCGCGTGTCGGTGGAAGACATCCCTTCCGGGCAGAAGTGGCTCGTCTCTGTAATGCAGGCGATGCTGGACAATGCGGGAATGGAACTCCATTACCGTAAATATATGAGCGAGGATGAGGAGATCCGGCACATCCGGCCTTACGCTGTCAAGGAGTTCGCCAAGCGATGGTACATCGTCGCGTACAGCGAGGAAGCGTCGGCCCTTCGCGTGTACGCGATGGACCGTATCCTTTCCCTCACGCCCACGGGCGAAAAGTTCAGGATGCCGAAGGGCTTTCAGGTCGATGACCTCTTCGAATCCAGCTACGGCATCTATCTCCCGGAAGGGGAGGAGCCCGTGCTCGTGAAGCTCCGGACGACGCCCCGCGAGGCCGCCTATCTGCAGGACCTCCCGCTCCATCCGAGCCAGGTCTTTCTGGGCGAGGAAGGTGGCTTCTGCCTCTTCGCCTTGCGCGTAATTCCCAATCCGAACTTCATCATGGAGCTCCTGAAGCACGGCGGAAAGCTCGAAATCCTGGAACCGGAGTCCTTACGGGAGCAAGTGAAGCAGGAACTCCGTAACGCGTTGAAACTGTATGAATAAAACAATCGTGTTTGATATGAAAACAAAAATGTTAACCCTCGCGATGGCGGCTTTTTCCCTCCTCGCGTGTAAAAATGAGCCCATGAAACCACAAGCAGGTTACATCGGTCCGTCCGACATCAAGGTCGAAGACGGCCGGATGTCTCCGGAGGTCCTCCTCTCCCTGGGACGGCTCTCCGATCCCCAGCTTTCCCCTGACGGAAAGACCATCCTTTACGGCGTGTCCTACACCTCGATCGCGGACAACCGCAGCGTCCGGAACCTCTTCACGCTTCCGGTGCACGGCGGCGAAAAGACGCAGCTCACCATGGACGGAAAGAGTGTCAACAACGCCCGCTGGTCCCCGGAAGGAGATGCCGTCTATTTCCTCCAGGACGGCCAGGTCTGGAAGGCTCCCTATAAGGCCGGCAAGCTGGGCAAGCGGACCCAGGTCACGAAGGTCGAGAACGGCATCGGCGAGTTCTCCCTTTCCCCGGACGGAAGCCAGCTGATGTTCGTCAGCCCCGTCAAGAGTTCCGTCGAGCGCCCCGTGGACACGGACCCGCTGCTGGATAAGGCCGATGCCTACGCGACCGAAGACCTCATGTACCGCCACTGGGACCATTGGGTGGAAGAGATCGACCATACCTTTATCGCCCCGCTCGCGAACGGCGTCATCACGGAGGGACTGGACATTCTGGGCGGCCCTGACGTGAAGTTCCAGCTCCCGAACGGCCCCTTCGGCGGCATCGAGAACCTCTGCTGGAGCCCTGACGGCCGTTACATCGCCTACTCTTGCAAGAAGAAGACGGGCAAGGAATACGCCTTCTCCACGGATACCGAAATCTACATCTACTGCATCCTGACCGGCGAGACGACCGTCATCCCGATGGGCGGCGGCTATGACACCGTCCCGGTCTGGAGCCCCGACGGCACCAAGATCGCCTGGCTGTCGATGGCCCGCGACGGCTACGAGGCCGACAAGGTCCGCCTCATGGTCGCCGATGTTATTTACGAGCCGGAAGGGGAGGGACAGACCGCGAACCCCACCATCGACAACATCCTGGATCTGACGGCCGAGTTCGACTACAATGTCGATGCGCCCATGTGGGCGGAGGACAGCAAGTCGCTGTACTTCAATTCCTTGGTCGATGGTGTCCAGGGTATCTTCAACGTTATCTGCGATCCGGAGACGGCCTTCTTCCGCCGGACCGCGCCCACCCTCTGGTTCGATTTCGGCACCCCGTTCGGCGTCCTGCAGGACGGCACGCTCCTGACCACCTACTGCTCCATGGACTTCCCGACCGAGATCGTGGCCGTGAAGGACACTTCCATCGACCAGATCTCCTTCGAGAACGCCCATATCCTGGACCAGCTGGACAAGCACGAGACCGAGGCCCGGATGGTTCCTACTGCCGATGGCGGCGAAATGCTCACCTGGGTCTTATATCCGCCGAAGTTCGACCGGACGAAGGAGTATCCTGCCATCGAGATCTGCCTCGGCGGTCCGCAGGGCACCCTGTCGCAGGGCTGGTCCTACCGCTGGAATTATTGCCTGATGGCCCATCAGGGCTTCGTCGTCGTCCTCCCGAACCGCCATGGAACGACCGCTTTCGGCCAGCCTTGGTGCGAGCAGATTTCGGGCGACTACATCGGCCTGAACATGCAGGATTATCTCGCCGCCGGCAGGATGATCAAAGCCGAACCTTTCGTGGACAAGCTCGCCGCCTGCGGTGCTTCCTACGGAGGCTATAGTGTTTATTATCTGGCTGGTATCCATGGTGACCTGTACGATTGCTTCATCGCCCACGCGGGCATCTTCAACGAGGAGCACATGTACATGACGACCGAGGAAATGTGGTTCCCGAACTGGGACAACGGCGGCATTCCGCACGAGTATGCTTACGAGGCCGGGCAGACGGGCGCCGCCGGTGACGGCATCACTTTCGGCGGCATCCAGCAGGCCGGCTCCCCGTGGTCCAACGCCCCCAAGGCCGTCCGCCACTATGCCAACTCTCCGCACAAACTCGTCCAGAACTGGCACACCCCGATCCTTTGCATCCACGGCGGCATGGACTTCCGCGTCCCGTACGACGAGGGCATGGCCGCCTTCAACGCCGCCCAGATGATGGGCGTCCCCTCCAAACTGGTCGTCTTCCCGGGTGAAAACCACTGGATCCTCAAGCCCCAGAACGCCCTGTACTGGCACAGGACGTACTTCGACTGGCTGAACCGCTGGATGAAGGACTAAGAAATCTGCGAATAGTCCTTCTGGACGTACTTGTCTTTACGAAGCTCGGCCGCGAGAACCGCGTTGCCGGGCTTTTCCAATGCAGGGTCCTGGTCCAGGATGTGCTGGGCGTAGGCGCGGGCATCGGCAAGGATGAGACCGTCCTTGGCGAGGGAGGCGATGTTCAGGGTGATGGGGAGGCCCGACTGCTGCGTGCCTTCCAGGTCGCCGGGGCCGCGCATCTTCATGTCTTCCTCCGCGATTTCGAAGCCGTTCTCCGTGGCGCACATCAGGTCCAGGCGCTTCTGGGACTCCTTGGAGATCTTGTAGCCCTTCATCAGGATGCAGAAAGAGCGCTCGGCGCCCCGGCCAACGCGACCGCGCAGCTGGTGTAACTGGCTGAGCCCGAACCGTTCCGCGCTTTCGATGACCATTACCGAGGCGTTGGGCACATCGACACCCACCTCGATGACCGTGGTGGAAACGAGGATGTTCGCCCGGCCGGCGGCGAAGGCGTCCATGAAGAAGGCCTTCTCGTCGGCCGTCTGCCGCCCGTGGACGATGGCCACCTGATACTTAGGCTCCGGGAACTGCTTGATGACCTCCTCGTAACCCAGTTCCAGGTTCTTGTAGTCCATCTTCTCGCTCTCGAAGATGAGCGGGTACACGATAAACGCCTGCCGTCCCTTGGCGATTTCGTCGCGGATGAAGTTGTACATCGCGATGCGTTTGTTTTCGCCCACGCAGAGCGTCTGCACGGGTTTCCGGCCCGGAGGCATCTCGTCGATGACGGAGACGTCCAGGTCGCCGTACAAGGTCATGGCGAGGGTGCGGGGGATGGGGGTCGCCGTCATCACCAGCACGTGCGGCGCCACGCCGCCGGCGCCCTTCGCCCACAGTTTGGCCCGCTGGTCCACGCCGAAACGGTGCTGCTCGTCCACGATGGCGAGCCCCAGCGCCTTGAAACTGACCGTATCCTCGATGAGGGCATGCGTCCCCACGATCAGGCCGATGCTGCCGTCCTGCAGGCCGGCGTGGATTTCGCGCCGGGCCGCCACACCGGTGGAACCGGTGAGGAGGGCGGCCTTCACGCCCGTCGGAGCAAGGTACTTGGATATGTTTGCAAAATGCTGGAAAGCAAGCACTTCCGTCGGCGCCATCAGGCAGGCCTGGTAGCCGTTCGCGACGGCGATGAGGGCCGACAGCACGGCCACCATCGTCTTTCCGCTGCCCACGTCGCCCTGCAGCAGGCGGTTCATCTGGTGCCCGCTTTTGAGGTCCTCCCGGATCTCCTTGATCACGCGCTTCTGGGCGCCGGTCAGGTCGTATGGGAGGGAGCGGTAACAGCGGTTGAACGCGTCCCCCACGCGGGGCATCGGAAGGCCGACGGCGTTGCTGCTGCGGATATATTTCTGCTTGAGGAGGGAGAGCTGCAGGAAAAACAGTTCCTCGAACTTGAGCCGGTAGGTGGCTTTCGCCAGGGCGTTCTGGTCCGTCGGGAAGTGGATCTGCCGCAGGGCGAAGCTCAGCGGCACCAGCCCCTTCTCTTTCAGCACATAGTCCGGAAGCGGGTCGGTCAATGACGGGAAAACGGTCTCCAGGGCCGCTGAGACCAGTTTTATCATCACTTTGCCCGTGATGCCGCCGGTCTTCAGTTTTTCGGTGGAAGGGTACACGCCGGTGAGGATGCCGGCCTGCGCGCTGTCGGGCGCGTCGAACTCCGGATGGACCATGTTGATGCGGCCGTTGAACGCCTGGGGCTTTCCGAAGAACAGGAACATGGAGCCCGGGATGAGCCGGGCGTGCATCCACTTGATGCCCTTGAAGAAGACCACCTCGATCTCGCCGGTATCATCGGCAATCATCACCGAAAGGCGGTTGACCAGATTGTATTTGATCTTGTCGGCGGGGAGTTCCGCGCCGTTCTTGGCGTAGAGGCGGACTTTCCGGACTGTGCCGATGACCTGCACGTAGGCCTGATCGGGATGGAGGTCGGCGATTTTCTGGACGGTGCTGCGGTCGATGTAGCGGAAAGGGTACAGATGCACCAGGTCTCCCACCGTCTCCACCGCCAGTTCGCTCCTGAGGAGCGCCGCCCGGCGCGGTCCCACGCCCGGCAGGAACTGGATGTCCATTTCCATCGCCGTCTTCATCATATCGCAAAAATAATAAATCTTTCGTAACTTTGCACGGATATGGAAAAGATGGTGGTCGACAACGATCTGTTCTTCTCGGACGTGCTGCAGGTGCTGGAGCAGGGCCGGCGGGTGACCATTCCCGTCAAGGGTTTCAGCATGCTTCCGTTCATCCGCGGCACCAAGGATCTCGTGGTCCTGGAGAAGGCCGGGGAGGACCTGAAGGCCGATGACATCGTCCTTTTCCACATCGGCCCGGCGGACGGCGGCCGGTACGTGATGCACCGGATCCTCGCCATCGACGGGGACAAGGTGGACATCATGGGCGACGGCGTCCCCAGGAACCACGAACATGTGTTCCGGAGCCAGATTCTCGCCAAGGCGGTGGAAATCCTTCGCGACGGAAAGCGCTCCGTGGACCCGTATTCCCCGGGACAGCTCCGGCTGGTACACTTTTGGCAGTTCCTGCGCCCGGTGCGCCGGTACATCCTGTACATCTACCGGCACCTGCCCTGGAACCGTAGTTGGATCAAAGAAAACATCAATAAATGAAGATCAAGGAAGGATTCGTCCTCAGGACGATTTGCGGTCAGAACGTCGTTTCCGGCGAGGGAACGGCCAATGTCAATTTCTCCAAGCTGGTGAGTCTCAACGACAGCGCCGCCTATCTTTTCAAGGCGGTGACCGGCAAGGAATTCACGGCCGATACCCTGGCGGACCTCCTGCTGGAGGAATATGACGTGGACCGGGAAACGGCCCTGAAGGACGCCGAAACCCTGTGCGCCCAATGGAAGGAAATCGGCATCCTGGAATAGCGGAAACGACCGATCGGCAGTTTTTTGCGCTCCTGCGCTCCGGACTCTGGAACGAAGTCCCGGAGCGGGCTCCCTTTGCGGGCGGAACGGACTGGGAAGCCCTGTACCGCCTGGCCTTCGAGCAGACGCTCGTCCCGCTCGTCACCGACGGGATCAACCGGCTGCCCAAGGAACTTCTTCCCGCCGAACCCGAGCGCCTGGACCCTTTCCTGGGGGACATGATGGCGACGGCGCAGCGGAACCGCACCCTGGACGCTTTCATTCCCAAGCTTTTCCATGCCCTCGAAGGCATCCCCGTCATCCTGGTGAAGGGCCAGTCCCTCGCGCAGGACTATCCGGATCCGGACCGCCGCCAGCCCGGCGACATCGACCTTCTCCTGCTCCCGTCCTCTTATGGCGCCGCGAAGGATATCCTCCTTCCCAAGGCGACTTCCGTCGCGGAGGAAAACCCGCAGATCTGGCACCAGGCCATGCATTTCCGCAGCATCGAGGTCGAACTCCATGGGAGCATCAGCACGCTGATGTCCAGGAAGTTGGACCGTCAGCTCGCCGCCTTGCTCCAGGAACAGTTCGACGGCCGGACCTTCCCGACGGTCACCATCGGCGGGGGAGAGATTCCCGTCCCGGAGGCAAATTTCAACGCGCTCTATATTTTCGTCCATTTCCTGCAGCACTACTGGTCCGGAGGCGTGGGCCTGCGTCAGGTCATGGACTGGACGACATTCATTTCCGTCCATAAGCGGGAAATCCATCCTGTCATCCTGGAACAGCGGCTGGAGGAGCTCGGTCTCCTGAACCTTTGGAAGGTCTTCACCGGTTTCGCGCAGGAATACCTCGGCTGTCCGGCGGAGAAGCTTCCGCTCGCCGCCCCGCCCCAGCCTCGGAAGAATGCCCGGATCTGGCGCTATATCCGGTTCTGCGGCAACTTCGGCAAGAATCAGGACCGGAAGCGGAAGAAGGAATCCTACCTGGTCCGGAAAATCCACTCCCTGTGGCGCCTGGTCATCGCCGACCGGCTGCGTCATTTCCCCGTGTTCCCGAAGGAATCGATACGGTTCTTCCTTGGAGCCTTCGGATATGGTTTACAAAGACTTGCGAAAGGAGAATGAAAGGAATACTTAAATACTTCCGCTGGCTGTGGAGACACTCCGTCGGCGCCCGTGGAGCCGTTCTCGCGAACATCTTTCTCGGCACCTTGAACGTGGGCCTGAACCTGTATTTCATCTATCTGTGCAAGCGGCTCGTGGATATCGCCACCGGCACCGTGGCGGGGAACCTGGCCCTCTACACGGGTATCGTCCTCGCTGTCATCATCCTCCGGCTGACGGTCAGCGCGGTCAATGTCCGCCTGGAGAACCTCACGAATTCCAAGATGAATTTCATCATCCGGAAGGATCTCTATTCCAGCCTTCTCTATTCCGAGTGGCTGGGCAAGGAGCGTCGTCACTCGGGCGACACGGTGAACCGGCTGGAAACGGACGTGAGCACGGTGACCAACGTCATCTGCTCCGACGCTCCGCAGATTTTCACCACGCTGGTCCAGATGTTCGCGGCCATCGTGTTCCTGTGCACGATGGAGTGGAAACTGGCCGCGCTGCTGGTCCTCATCACTCCGCTGTTCGTGGTGTTCAGCCGGCTGTTCTTCCGTCGCCTGCGGGAGATGACCCGCGGCATCCGGGAGACCGAAAGCCAGGTCCAGAGCCATCTCCAGGAGAGCCTCCAGCACCGGATGGTGATCCAGTCCATGGAGAACGAAAGCCGGATGGAAGGCCGCCTGGACGATCTCCAGGACCGGGAATACGGGCAGATCAAGGAGCGCACCCGCTTCAACATCATCGCCCGCACGATGGTGAGCGCCGCATTCTCCTTCGGCTATATCGCCGCTTTCCTCTGGGGCGTATATGGCATTTCAAGGGGCAGCCTGACCTTCGGTGTGATGACGGCTTTCCTGCAGCTCGTCGGACAGATCCAGCGTCCGATGGTGAACCTGACGCGCCAGATCCCTTCCTTCGTGTATGCCACCGCTTCCATCGACCGTCTCATGGACCTGGAAGAGGCTCCGCGGGAAGAGAGCGGCGAATCCGTGCGGCTCTCCGGTCCCGCCGGGGTCCGCGTGGAAGGACTGGATTATTGCTATCCCGACGGCACCCGCATGATCCTGAAGGACCTGAATTTCGACTTCCCGCCGCTGTCCCGGACGGCCATCGTGGGCGAAACCGGGGCGGGAAAGAGTACGCTCATCCGGCTCATGCTTTCTCTGCTCAAGCCGGTCGGCGGGCGCGTGGTCCTGTATGACGACAAGCAGGAAGTGGCCGCTTCCGCTGCGACGCGGTGCAACCTCGTCTATGTCCCTCAGGGCAATACGTTGTTCAGCGGCACCGTCCGCGAGAACCTTTTGATGGGCGATCCCGATGCGACGGAGGAGCAGATGCGCGCCGCCCTGGAAACGGCCGTCGCGGACTTCGTGTTCACCCTTCCCGACGGGCTGGACACCCGCTGCGGCGAAGGCGGCGCCGGCCTGAGCGAAGGCCAGGCGCAGCGGATCGCCATCGCCCGCGGTCTCCTGCGGCCGGGTTCGATCCTGCTGCTGGACGAGTTCAGTTCCTCGCTCGATCCCGAGACCGAGGAGAAACTGATGGACAACCTCACGAAAAAAGCGGCGGGTAAGACGATGATCTTCATTACCCACCGCGAAAAGATCGCGCAATATTGCGGCCGGACCTGCCGGATCGACCGCCTTTACTGATTCTTCATTTTCCCCATGCGGAGTTCGTCGTAGGCGAGCCGGTTGTTGAAGATGTCGATCGCCGTGTAGATGGCGTGGAGCATCGAATGCGGATCGGCCTCGTCGCGGCCTGCCATGTCATAGGCGGTGCCGTGGTCCGGCGAGGTGCGGACGACGGGAAGGCCGGCGGTGAAGTTCACGCCCTCGGAGAAGGCGAGGGCCTTGAACGGGCCGAGGCCCTGGTCGTGGTACATCGCCAGGGTGGCGTCGAAACGGTTGTAGTTGCCCAGGCCGAAGTAGCCGTCGGGGGAGTAGGGGCCGAAGGCGAGGATGCCTTCCTCCTGCGCCTGCAGGACGGCCGGAAGGATGATGCGCTGCTCTTCGTCGCCGAGGAGGCCGCCGTCGCCGCAGTGCGGGTTCAGGCCCAGGACGGCGATCTTGGGCCTCGGAGTCGCGAAGTCACGCTCCAGGGACTCGTTCATCAGGCGGAGTTTGGAAAGGATCTTCTCCTTGGTGAGGGCCTTCGGCACGTCCTTGAGGGGAATGTGGCCGGTGGCGATGGCGACGCGCAGCTGCGGGGAGACCATGATCATGGCGATTTCCTCCGCGCCGAACGCATCCTGCAGATACTCCGTGTGGCCGGTGTAGCCGAAGCCCTCGGCGGTCATCGCCCGCTTGTTGATCGGGCCGGTGACGAGGACATCGATATAACCGTCCTTGAGGTCCTTGACGGCCGCTTCCAGGGACATCATCGCCGCCTTGGCGGAATCCGGACTGGACTGGCCGGGCTCGGCGTAGAAGTTGTCCGGGAGGCAGTTGACGATGTTGATGCGCTTGGTGTGGACGTCCTTCGCGGAATGGATCACGTAGGTGTCCATCTGCTCGATTTCATGGATCTGCTTGCGGTAGAAGCCGAAGATCTTGGAGGAGCCGTACACCACGGGGGTGAAGGAGTCCAGGATGCGGGAATCCGCCAGCGACTTGATGAGGACTTCGTATCCGATGCCGTTGCTGTCACCCTGGGTGATGCCGACGACGAGTTTGGGCTTGTTCATATCAGAGGTTTTTGATTTTCAGTTAGATAGCCAGTGTCCTCCAGGAGATTCTCCGGGTTGGAGTAGGCGGCGACGGCGAGGGCGTCGCAGCGTTCGTTCTCGGGGTGGCCGGCATGGCCCTTGAGCCAATGGAAGGCGATGCGGTGCCGACGGGCGACGTTGTCGAAGCGGATCCACAGGTCCACGTTCTTCTTCTTGGCGAAACCGGTGCGTTTCCAGTTCTCCAGCCAGCCTTCGTTCACGGCCTTCACCACGTAGGAGGAGTCGCTCCAGACATGGACCTCCGCGTTGTCCCAGCGGATGGCCTCGAGGCCCTTGATCACGGCGAGGAGCTCCATCCGGTTGTTGGTCGTGAGCCGGTATCCTTCGGAGATCTCCTTTTCGCGTCCCGCGCAGCGCAGGACGACGCCCAGTCCGCCCGGACCGGGGTTGCCGCTGGCGGCTCCGTCTGTGTATAGGAAAATAGGCGGTCGGTTCTGTTCCATGTCTATGCAAAGATAGCACTTTCCGGCCAATTATTTGCTTTCCTTACGGGAAATCCGTATTTTTGTACGAATATTGGCCAATTGAAGATTATGAAAAAGATACTTTTTGCCTTGAGCATGACCGCCGTCCTGGCCGGACTGGTTTCCTGTAATCCTGAAACCTACAAGAAAATCAATTACCTGCAGGACGTCGACGGTGACACGACGATGTCGATGAAAGTGAACAAGGGCATCATCATCCAGCCCCAGGACCAACTGTCCATCATTGTCTCCAGCATCGACCCTAAACTGGCCGCCCAGTTCAACCTTTCGGTCTCCAATTACCTTACGGGTACGGAGATGTCCTCTTCCTCCAGCACGCACCGCATCACCGGATATGTCGTCGACAATGATGGCGACATCGTCTTTCCCGGCCTCGGCCGTCTGCACGCCGCCGGTTTCAACCGCTGGGAACTTCAGGAAAAGATCGCCGGAGAGCTGGCCGACCGTGGTCTGCTGAAAGACGCCATCGTTACCGTCGAGTTCCTCAACTTCAAGGTGTCGGTCCTCGGCGAAGTGTCCGCTCCCGGTTCCTACTCGGTCGCCGGTGACAAGATCACGATCCTTCAGGCCCTGGCCCTCGCTCGCGACCTGACCATCTATGGCCAGCGCGACAATGTCCACGTCATCCGCGAGCAGAACGGCCGACGTCAGATCTACACGGTGGACCTGACCAGTTCGGACATCTTTTCCTCCCCGGCCTATTATCTCCAGCAGAACGACGTGGTCTATGTGACGCCTTCCAAGGTCCGTGCGGGACAGGGCGAGATCAACGAGAACTACTTCAAGAGCGGTTCCTTCTGGATTTCCCTCGCCAGCATCTCCATGACCACGGTGAACTTCATCATCGCCCTTTCCAACCGCGTAAATAAAGACAAATAAGATATGGCTGACAGCAACCTGAACAACCTCCCGATCTCGAACGGACAGTCGGACGAAGAGGGACAGACCCTCCAACTGACCGACCTCTGGGCCCTTGTGTGGGACCATAAGTGGTGGTATGTTTTCTCCATCCTGGCCGCTCTTTTCCTGGCCGGATTCTATCTGTACAAGACTCCGAAGACTTACAGCCGTACGGAGAAAGTGATCGTGGACGAAGACACCCAGGCCTCCATGATGCGTGACCTGACGTCCTTCGCGGGAACGGCCCGCCGTGTCTCTTCGGGTACGAACGTGGACAACGAGATCGAGGCGCTTCGCGCACCGGATATCATGGAGAAGGTGGTCGCCCGACTGGGTCTGGAAACCTCCTATGTGGACAACCAGTTCCTCCGCGTCCGCGAGATGTACACCAACTGCCCGATCGAGATGCAGCTGGCGAGCAAGAACTCCTCTTCCAGCTTCTCGTTCAACATCAGCAAGGGCAAGGACAGCACGTTCGTCATCCGTGATTTCTCGGTCGGCGGAGAAGCCGTGAAGGGTTTCAAGACCACCGCCCATGTGAGGGATACGGTCGAAACGCCCGTCGGCACGATCGTCATCTATCCCACCAAGCATTTCAAGAACTGGGGGAATGACATCACCGTCTCCTGGGTGAAGCCCGACAGACGCGCCAAGAGCTATGTCTCCCGTCTTTCCGCCAGCTTGTCCAACAAGCAGTCCTCCGTGGTCGTGCTGACCATGCAGGATGTGTTCCCCAGCCGTGCCGAGGCCGTCCTGAGCACCCTGCTGGACATCTACAAGGAGGATTGGGTGGAGAACAAGAACCTGTCCGTCACCAACACGTCCAAGTTCATCGACGAGCGTCTCGTCGTCATCGAGCGGGAACTCGGCGGCATCGAGGAGGACCTCAAGGACTTCAAGCAGAGCCACAACCTGACCAACATCAACCAGGTCGGCACGGCCTACATGCAGCAGTCCAGCGCCTACTCCACGCAGGCCTTCGAGACCTCCAACCAGCTCGCCATCGCGCGCATGATTAAGCAGTTCATCAACGATCCTGCCCATGTCAACGACCTCATGCCGGCCAATTCCGGCCTGTCCTCGACGAACATCGAATCGCAGATCCGCGAGTACAACTCGGTGCTGCTGGAGCGCGACCGCACCATCAAGCTCTCCAGTGAGAACAACCCGTACGTCCAGGACCTGAACAAGAGCCTCGAGATGTACAAGCAGGCGGTGAACCGCGCCATCGACAACCATATCTCCACCCTGCAGATGCAGGTGAACAAGATCGAGGCGCAGGAGAACGCCATCCTGAACCGGCTGTCCTCCACTTCCGGCCAGGAGTTGGAACTCCTCTCCATCGAGCGTCAGCAGAAGGTTAAGGAGCAGCTCTACATCTTCCTCCTCCAGAAGCGTGAGGAGAACGAACTCCAGAGCTTCCTGACCGTCGCCAACACGCGTCTGATCCAGCGCCCGACGGGAAGCTCCAGCCCGATCGCCCCGAACAAGATGATGATCCTGCTGGTCGCCCTCATCCTGGGCTTCGGCATTCCTTTCGCCATCTTCTACGTGATGAAGGTCCTGGATACCAGCGTGAAGAGCCGCAACGACATGAGCAAGCTGTCGGTGCCGTTCCTGGCTGAACTTCCGCAGATGGGCCTTACCGGCAATTACTGGCAGCGTCTCCGCATGAACCGGTTCGACGATGCCAATACGAAGGTCCTGGTGGAGCACGGCAAGCGTGATTCCATCAATGAGGCCTTCCGCGTGCTCCGTACGAATCTGGACCTGATGATCCACAAGGAGACGGAAACGCAGGCCATTATGATCACCTCCTTCAACCCGAACGCCGGTAAGACGTTCACGCTCCTGAACCTGGCCGCGGCCATGTCCCTGAAGGGCAACAAGAAGGCGATCATCGTGGACCTCGACCTCCGTAAGGCTACGATGTCCAAGGCCCTCGGCAAGAACAGCACCGGTGTCGCTTCCTATCTGAACGCGAAATACGAGAATCCGTTCGATCACATCGTGAACGTGAACGAGAACCTCGACCTGATGCCCGTGGGCTCCATCCCGCCGAACCCGGCCGAGCTGCTGGTCTCCGACCGCCTGGAGCTGCTGATCTCCACCCTGAAGAAGCATTACGACTACGTGTTCCTCGATTGCCCGCCTATCGACATCGTCGCCGATACGAGCATCATCGCGCCTCACGCGGACATCACCATCTTCATCATCCGTTCCGGCCTGTTCGACAAGCGGGCCCTGCCGGTGGTCGAGCAAATGTACAACGAAGGCAAGTACAACCGTATGGCCCTGATCCTGAACGGCGTCGAGTCCTATCACGGACGTCACGGCTACGGCTATGGCTACGGCTACGGTTATGGTTACGGCTACGGTTACGGAAACGAGGAAGAGAAGTAGCAGGGCTGATGTTCGGACTTTTCAATAAGCGCCAATCTATCCTGGAAAGCGGGTTGCTTGGCGGGGCTGTCGATAACCACAGCCATATCCTGTATGGTCTGGACGACGGCGTGAAGACGCAGGAAGATTCCCTGGCGATCCTCCGGTTCCTGGAGGAGCAGGGTCTTTCCGAAGTGTGGTTCACGCCCCACATCATGGAGGATGTCCCCAACACGACGGAGGGGATCCGGGCGAGATTCGAAGAATTGAAGGCCGTCTATACGGGCGGCCTGAAATTCCATCTCGCGGCGGAGTACATGATCGACACGCTCTTTGAGAAGCGGCTTTCCGATAATGATCTCCTGATGCACGGGGATGACGTCGTCCTGGTGGAAACCTCCTCCGTGGCGCCTCCCTACAACCTTTGGGAAGTGCTGGACACGATGTGCAAGTCGGGTTACCGCCCGCTGATCGCGCATCCGGAGCGTTATCACTACATGGACAAGACGGATTATCGGCGCCTGCACGACATGGGCTGCTTCCTGCAGCTGAACCTGCCGTCCGTCGTCGGTTTCTATGGGGATTCCGCGCAAGCCCGCGCGTTGTATCTCCTGGACAAGGGTTGGTATAAGATGGTGGGTTCCGACTGCCACCGTTTCCGGGCGATCCGGGCTCAGTATGACGCCCGAGAGCTCAAGAAAGACACCATCCAGAAGCTTGCGCCGCTGATGCGCGAGCAGGATTAGGGATACAGGCCGGAGGAACGGGCTCCTGGACAGGAAAGCGTTTCCGGCCTTCCTGCTCCGTCCATGCCAAATGGGCGGAGGAATATAAACATATGCCTATATGAACATCCTTGTCACCGGCGCCAACGGCCAACTGGGAACCGAGATGCGGAACGTTTCCGCGGGTTCTTCCGACCGTTACATCTTCACGGACGTCACCTCGCTTCCGGAGGTGGACACGGTCTATCTTGACATCACCAACCGCGACGCGGTCCGTCTCATCTGCGAGTCGGAACAGGTCGATGTCATCGTCAACTGCGCGGCGTACACCAACGTGGACAAGGCGGAGGACGACATGCAGATGGCCGACCTGCTGAACCATCTCGCTCCCGAGATTCTCGCGGGCGTGGCGGCGGAACGCGGGGCGCACCTGATCCACATCTCCACGGACTACGTCTTCCAGGGCGACATCGCCCTTCCGTGCCGGGAGGACTGGCCGGTGCACCCGAATGGGGTGTATGGAGCGACGAAGCTCCAGGGCGAGCAGGCCGTGCAGGAAGCCGGCTGCTCGTGGCAGATCTTCCGCACGGCGTGGCTGTATTCGCCGTATGGGAAGAATTTCGTGAAGACGATGCGGCAGCTGACGGCGGAAAGGCCGATGCTGAAAGTCGTCTTCGACCAGGTGGGCACGCCCACGTATGCCTGGGACCTGGCCCGGCTGATCTGCCAGGTCATCTCGGAGCGCCGGATGGACAAGGGGGGCATCTACCATTTCTCCGACGAGGGGGTGTGCTCCTGGTTCGACTTCGCCTGCGCGATCCGGGACCTGAGCGGGAACACCTGCGACATCAAGCCCTGCCATTCCGACGAGTTTCCTTCCAAGGTCCGCCGCCCGCACTTTTCCGTGCTGGACAAGACCAAGGTCAAGGAGACGTTTGGGGTGCAGGTCCCGCACTGGTATGAATCCTTGAAAAAATGTATCGACAGACTATGAATATCATCGAGACCGGAATCGAAGGACTCCTCCTCCTGGAACCGAAAGTGTTCGGGGACGAGCGGGGTTATTTCTTCGAGAGTTTCAACGAGCGGGAATTCACGGAAAAAGTGGGCCCCGTGCATTTCGTACAGGACAATGAGAGCAAGTCGCGGTACGGCGTACTTCGCGGCCTGCATTACCAGAAAGGGGAGTTCGCCCAGGCGAAACTCGTGCGCGTGGTGCGGGGCTCCGTGCTGGACGTGGCCGTGGACCTGCGGGAAGGATCGCCTACCTGGGGAAAGTGGCACGCCGAGGAACTGACTGGAGAGAACCA
>JAEEGK010010633.1_pt1 | contig 21202 bp, 16 predicted proteins | sample 8958771 | NCBI WGS metagenome assembly JAEEGK01 (sample SAMN16246547, study PRJNA631951) | gut metagenome | biome: gut microbiome; feature: rumen; material: SC-attached | host: Bos | place: Iran: Karaj | collected 2018-10 | reverse complement strand
ACGAAGTGTTTGCAAGCCCCGCGTCCATCGTCGTCGACGAAGCCGAAAACCGCCTCCACACCATCAAGGCGGTCATGGTGGCGACTTTGGGAGATTAACACACAAAAATACGTCTAATATACAAAAAATGAAAAAAATCACAATCTTGATGCTGCTCGTAATGATGAGCGGCATCAATGTGCTTTTTGCACAATCGAAAGGCGACATGTACGTTGGTACATTGCTCGGCATGGGCATCAGCAAGTCGTCAACCAAAGTCGGTGACACTAAGACTTCCGACAAACCGTATGTAACAATGGAAATTGACCCAGGCTTCCATTACTTTGTAGCCGACAATTTCCGCATTGGTCTTCAAATGGGTCTCAGAACCTCCTGGCAGAAAGATGAGAACGACAACAAGAACAGCGACAACTACTTGCTCGTAGGCCCGACATTCGCCTACTATTTTGAAATCGCTGACAAGTTCTACCTCACGCCAGAACTCGGATTCTACTTTGCCCACGCAAAATCCAAACACAAAACCGGCAACATTACCAACGAATCCAAAGGCAACGGCTTCAACATGCAAATACTGCCTGTAATGCTGGAATTCCGCCCCACCGACCACTTCGGATTCTCAGCAAGTCTGCTTGGCATCGACATAACACACCTCAAAGCAAAGGATGCTGATGTCAAAAGCACTGGTTTCACCTTCGATTTGGGTCTTAGCCCCCATATCGGCTTGAAGTATTACTTCTAACAACCCAACCGTTTGGAAAACGGTATTTCCATAACCCCGTACATTAAGCAACAATGTGCGGGGTTTTTCGACACGGCTATTTCATTTAAATAATTTATCACCGAATAAAACGAATTAAACAAATTGTATTACAATTAATTACATTAACAAATGCCGCAAGCGGCGGCTAATTTAACGAATCCACTTCATACGTGGACAATAATTCGTTTAATTCGTAAAATTAAAATTCAACTTATTGAATTTTAATTTATTAGTAGTGACTGAAATTTTGTTTCATTTGTTAAATTCGGTGACAAATGAAATAGCCGTGGTTTTTCGATGAATGTATATAAAAAAATTTGCACCATCCGAAAAATATCATTACCTTTGCACTCGTTAAAAAAGCAAAACAATATTAACTAAGTTTTCATCTAATATGGACGGAGACCCTTATAATTCCAACACATTAACTTTGCTTTCCCACCGTAAATAAGGAGAGATGCCTCATCGTGCCGCTCCGAAAGACGTGGGCGGGCGTTAAACAATTGGAGGTATCAGACAATGATTCAGATGTACAGAAGCTTCCTGGGTACTGAAAAGATCCAGGAAATCGAAAGCGGATGCTGGATTCACTGTGTCCAGCCCGACAGCGAGGAAGTCAACATTCTTCAAGAGGAGTACAAAGTGCCGCAGGACGTCATCCAAGACATCCTCGATAACGACGAGAGACCGCGTTACGAAGTGGACGACGATTGGAGCATGATAATCCTTCGTATCCCCGTAGAAACACCGCAGAGCAGCATGCTATACAGCACCTACCCGCTCGGCGTGTTCATGTGCGACGATTACACCGTCACCATCTGCAACGTACCCAACAACGTACTGCCCGTGGCTCAGCCCTCGGTCTATCGCAACGCCAGCCAGCCAGTGTATGACGTATTGAACTTCACGCTCAACCTATTCATCCGCAGCGCAAATTCTTTCATGTATTATCTGCGACAGATTTACCAGCATACATCGTTGATAGAAAAAGAGATAGAGCGTTCAATTAGAAACAAGGAACTCTCGCGACTCCTCAAATTGGAGAAGTGCCTCGTATTCTTCCAGACATCATTGAAATCCAACGAACTCGTACTCGCCAAATTCAAAAATAGCAAAAAGTCCACGTTCAGCGAAATGAACGAGGACTTGATAGAAGACGCTTTTATCGAAACCAAACAGGCGATAGAGATGGCGCAGATATACTCCAACATCCAGAGCGGCATGATGGATACATTTGCGTCGGTAATCTCCAACAACCTCAACCGCGTCATGAAACAGATGACCCTCGCGTCAATCATCCTGATGATACCCACGTTGATAGCGAGCTTCCTCGGCATGAACGTCCCCAACTACATGGAAGACAATATGTACGCCATGCCGGTAGTAGTAGTGTCATCAATTGCATTTGCACTGCTCGGCATCTGGATTTCGCGCAAGGTAGGTTGGTTGTCGTAGGGACGTGGCGCGCCGCGTCCCTACAAATCGAATCGAATTATTTAAACGACGGACACGTGCCGCATTTGTTGCTTTTCCTTGTAAACCAATATTTGACGCCCAAGGCAAAACCCATTCCCTTGGGCGTCATGTGCGTCATTGCAAACGAGATGTCTGTAAATCTGCCAATAATGTAATTGTACTCCAACTCGGTGCTCAGCCAGGCTATCTTGTGCTGATACGTGCCGTCCTCATAGGAGCCATCGTCTACATAGCCGCCGATGTTGCTCCACGACTTGCGATAAAAAGCCGTAGGGCCTACGCCGAGCGACACCGAATGTTTGTACACCTTGAAAACCCTGAACCTCAGCATCAGCTGCGTACTCATCGACATACGATCCATCACATCACAACGCAACGTCTGTACAACCTTGATGCTCGTGGCGGGCGAGGCGTACACCTCCGCGCCAATCCTAAGACCCGGCTCAAAGATGGGATTCTTGCCGTCGGAGATTTTGTGATTGTATATCGCCACATTCTCCCCTTTGCCGAAGTCAAACCCAAATCCGGTGAAAGCGACGCTTATATTGCTCTGAGCCTCAGCCGACAACGATGCTATCAACAAGGCGCACAACGCCGCCAAAATTCTAATTTTCAACATTCTTTTTTTGCTTTTTAAGTTAATGACTGCAAATATAACGGTAATTTTTCAAAAAATATTTACAAAATCGACGTTAACTATTCAAAAAATCGAAAAATTCTTTTTAACTTTACAATCGAAAATTAAGAAGATTTGCATCATGTACACATCCATCATAAGCAACACGGCACGCTCCGTAAAAGAAAAGATGATTGAGAACTACTACATTCTCAATCAGATAGTGCAGTCTATCGACACGGGCATACTCATCGTATTCGACCGCAAACTCCTGTTTGTGAACAACGAGACCCGCCGCATAGCGCAGCGCACTTACAAGGACATCGAGTCGCACCTGATAGAAAGCGTCGCCCCCAAGTACCGCATCGCAGTGCTGAGGGCGTTCCTCGCCGTGCAAAACAACCTCAGCGACCGTGAGGAGCTGTTCATGGACATCATCCTGCCCAATAGAGAACGCAAGACGCTCAGGTGCAGGTTTTCGCGCATCAAAATCAAGGAAAGCGACGCCGTATTTGTAACGCTTCACGATGTTGTGGAGCCCAATTACAGAAACAACCTCACACGACCGATAAGCATCCTCTGGCGCAGGTACGCCGACGAATATGCCGACGTGTTCCAGAAGCAATACGACTTCCTGATGATGGTGGACGAATTTTACATCCTCACCAACATCGGCCGCAAGTTTACCAAAATCACCGGCTACCGACGCTCTGAATACATCGGACGCCGTTTTGACACCCTGCCCGGCATCGACCCATACGTGGAGCTTGTGCAGGCGTTGCAAAACTGCAAGGCGGGATACGGCTCGGGACGTGTGGCGAGGACGATACAGGTAAAGATGACCTCGCGTCAGGGCGACACGCTCAAATTCTCCATCACACTCACCCCGATATTCTTCCGTGGCGTAAGGCAGAAGGTGTGCGCGTCGTTCAAGCTGATAGGACAAGAGCCCGTAAAATACTGCGCGGAAGGCGGCATGCGGCAAAACATGAAGATTCCCGACATGACCGGCAAGTGCATCCTCATTGCCGAAGACGCCGAAATCAACTTCATCCTGCTGCGCAAACTCCTCGAAAAAACCAACGCGGAAATCATCTGGGCAAAAAATGGCGCGGAATGTGTAGACTATTTTAAGGCGAAGCCCGATGTATCCTTAATCCTAATGGACATGCAGATGCCCATCTTGGACGGATACAAAGCAGTGGAGCAAATCCTCGCCATCGACCAGTCGGTGCCAATCATCGCGCAGACCGCATTCGGATTTATGGAGGAGCGGACAAGAATCCTCAATATCGGATGCGCCGACATACTTTTCAAGCCAATCGACAAAAAAGTGCTTTACGAAAAGGTGGCGGCTCTCGCGAGATAGCATGACAAAGCTGGCGAACAATCGACAATCACATTAAACTACTATGGGAACTTCTATCGAGTGGTTTTCGCTCATAACAGGCATTTTAGGCGGACTCGTATTCTTCCTATACGGCATGGAGCTAATGAGCAACGCGCTCAAGAGCGGCCTTGGCGACTACATCAGGGTGCTGATTACCAAGTTTAATTCCAGCAACTTCAAGATGATGTTCACTGGAATACTCGTTACGGTAATCACACAGTCGACGGGCGCCACCACCGTGATGCTTATGAGTTTCGTGGAGGCCAACATAATGAAATTTGCCGAGACCGTGCCGGTGATACTTGGCGCGTGCATAGGCTCGTCTGTCACCAGCCAGATAATCGCCTTCGATGTCGCCGGGTACGCCATTGTGCCTGTCATAGTGGGTTTTTTCATGAAATCGAGAAAAAATGACAGCATCCGCGACACAGGAAACGCCATCTTTGGATTTGGACTCGTATTTTTCGGAATGCAACTGCTCGGCAAGTCGGTGTCCATACTCAAAGACATACCCGAATTTACCAACGTGATTGCATCCGCCGACAATCCCTTGCTCGGTCTACTCGCTGGTACAATCGGCACATGCATAATGCAAAGCACGGGAATGTTTGCGGGCATCTTGATGGTATTTGCCAAGGAAGGCCTCATCGACATCTCACAGGCGTACCCGCTCGTAATAGGCTCCACGCTCGGCACTTGTCTGCTCATTGTGATAGCGTCAGTGGGCGGCACCACGCAGAGCAAGCGCACCATGATGGCGCACGTACTCACCAAATGCGCCGGAGCGGTCATCTTCATGGCGTTGATGCCTGTGATGGTGGCGTTAATCGAATGGGTGTGCGAGGCGGTCCACTGTTCGCCTGAACGTCAGATTGCCAACATACACCTTATCTTCAATATTGGCGAGGCATTCGTGCTGCTGCCATTCTGCAGTGTTTTTGTAAAAGTAATTGAAAAATGGGTGACGCCCACCAAAAACACGTCCAAAGACAAGGTGAAGACGTCGGGATACCTCAAATACATCGACCTCAACGTCATCTCCGTGCCGCAGACCGCAATAGAATCGTCAATATCGGAGACCGCAATGCTCATCAAGCTGTGTTCGAGGATATTCGACAAGGCTTCAATCGTATTTGAAGACTACAACCCCGACAATATCGACGCCAAGCGGCTCAACCAAAAGACCCTCAAAAGGCTCGCGGACAAGCAGCAGACATTCAAGTACGTACAGGAGGAAGTGAGCCAATACCTCTTCATCGTGGGGCGCAAGGACATCCAGCAATCCACCTCCAAGCAGATCTACGGCATAATGTCGGTGCTCGAACAGACCTCGTGCATCGTGGATACGGTAATGGGCGGGCTTGTGCCGCTGTACGACAAATTGTGCCGGCTCGACATGACTTTCTCCACCGAAGGCGTTTCGGAAATCAAGGTGTTCATCTGGGCTATCAACAACCACTTCCGCGAACTATTCACCGCAATCGAGAAGCACGACGCCAAAAAAATCGCGTCAGTGGCGCAGGCGATAGAACTCACGCGGCACAACACCGAATCGCTCCGCATGTCGCACATCAAGAGGCTCTGGAACGACGACCACCAGGCCGCCTCAGCCACTCACGAAGTGCACACGCAATTGATAGACACACTCGCAAGCATCACCGCGATATTATCATCAATCACCGCGACATTCGCCAAGTCGATAATCACCGACGACGGCAAGAAATGACGTGGATACAAAAATTTTTCAACCAAACATAACTACAATCACGATTTTTTGCTAAATTTGCGCTATATTACACAACAAAAAAATACAAACATGAAAATCAAAGCAACACTTATAGTAATGGCACTGATATTGGCGATGACATCGCTCATCTCGTGCAACCAGACGCCCAAAGAGATGCTCACCGGCGAATTCAAAATATCGTCCATCACCACCGACCGCAAGATGCCACCTGAGGAAACCGACATTTGGAACCAGGCAATGGAAGATCTCAAAAAATCCACACTGCTCGTCCTCAAAGCCGACGGCACAATGCAGGAGACCATCAACGGCGTCACCACAAAAGGCACGTGGGAAGTATTAGGCGAAGAAGGCGAGGAAGGCGAAGTAATGGTGCTCAAGCTCGTCAAGGAAAACAAATCAACAGTCTCCATGAAAATCAGCGAGATTTCTGGCAGCGGATTCACATATATAGAGCCGGACGCAGCCACGCAATCCAAAATGGTCATCACCTACACCAAAAACTAATATAACAATAAATTGGAAAGAATACTCATCACATATTCACACGACGGCAAGGACGCCGCCAACAAAGTACAGGAAACCCTCCGCAAAGCCGGGTTCAAAAGCACATTGGGCGCGATTTGGGTGGACGAAAACGGCGCGACGCCCGACGCTGTGATAGCCGTAGTCACCAACGACTCCATCAACGACTCCGAGATGGCAGACCTCCTGCGCCAATGCGAGCAGAAGTGCATCACCGTAGTGCCATTCGTGGCTGAAACACTGCCCAAAAACATCCTCACCGACTTCTTCCTCGACGAACACGTGTGGATAGACGGAGCGTCGCAGCCCTTCAACACCGCGCTCAGCGACATCAGCGACCTATTCAAGCGCAATTACAAGGAGCTTGCCAAGCCCGCCACCAAGAAAAAAGACGAATACGGCAAAAGACAGCCCGCCGCACAATCGAAGCCATCGGCAAAAAACGCCTCCCCAAAGGTACAGCAGCCATCCGAAAAGGAAAAACTCTACAAAAACCTGTTTTTTGTTAGCCTGGCTGTAATTGCGGTGATATTGTTCATACTCGTCAAAGGCGGCACCAAACAGGAAAACCGCGAGGCTCTCAACCAGCAGGCCAATTACCAAAACTCCCTCGGCAAATCCGACATCAAGATAGAGCTAAGCTCCGAACTCAAGAAAAGCGAAAACGCGCTCGTGGGACACTGGCAAATGACCGACTACAGCGACAACCAATTCCGCGCCACACGCGAAGACAGCCTGAGGCTCCAGGAATTGATTACATCGCTCATAAGCAGGGTGAGCCTCACCTTCAACGCCGACAAGACTTTCTCCCGCACCGGCTACACCGACACGCCCGAATCAGGCACTTGGGAGTACGACCCGCAGTCAAAATACCTGAAGCTCAAGCCTACTAATGTCAATCAATACGACATCGTGCAGATACAGGAAGTGACACCCTCGCGGCTCATCATCGTTGTGACGGAAAAAGTGGAAAACAATTCGATAATCACAAAACTGATATTCACCAAAGTAAACTAAAACTCCGACAGGAAAATGAAAATTGCCACAATAATAACAACAATTGCAGCGGCGGCAATGCTGGCGTCGTGTTCCAACCCTCTCGAGACACAGCTCATGGGCTCGTGGACATTGCAAGAATGTGAAATCCCCAACCTTGATTCCGTATGCGCGGCAACGGCGGCGGAAGACGTGGAAGCCACCAACAAGGCATTAGAGCAACTGCGCCACGAAATAGACCCCTCCAAATCCGCTGACTCGCAGGCGGAACTCCGCGAGAAAGAAAAACAGCTCAAGGCTGAACTCGAAAACTGCACCCCGGACAAAATCAAAGAAGAATACCAAGCCATCACACAGCAGCAGATAAACGCCTTCAATATCTCCTTCAAGGAAAACAAACAAATCCAGATCTATGTCCCTGGCGCAGACGAGCAGTTTGGCACATGGAGGGTCACGGGCGACACCATCATCACAATGTTTGACAATCAGCCGGCAGAAATAATGATTGTCAGGGACGTCACATCCAAAAATCTCACACTTTTTGTACCCTCGCCAGGTGACAGATTGCCCGATTTGGTAATGAAATTTGGCAAGAAATAAACTTTTTCACAAATATTAAGTCTAATGGATTTGAACATGGGTTTTCAAATCCATTTTTTTGCTTAGATTTGCACAATCAAACACATCAAACAAACATCAAACAAACAATCAAAATCATGTTGAAAAAAATACGTACAATCCTCGGGACCATCTTCCTCGTGTGCATCACGGCGATGCTTCTCGACTTTACGGGTACGCTACACTGCTGGCTTACGTGGATGACCGACTTGCAGTTTCTGCCAGCCGTCCTAGGGCTCAACCTCGTGGCAATCATCATTGTACTAGCACTCACACTCCTGTTTGGGCGCGTCTACTGCTCGGTGATATGCCCAGCGGGAACATTTCAGGACGCAGTGTCGCATATTGCCGCCAAACGCAAGAAAAACCGCTTCTCCTTCCTGCCAGAAAACAAAATCCTCAGATTTTCGGTCTTGGGAGTATTTGTAATCCTGCTTTTGGTAGGTCTCAACGGACTCGCCATCCTCATCGCGCCATACAGCGCATACGGACGCATCGTGCAAAACCTCTTTCAGCCTATTTATATAGGTGTCAACAACCTCTTAGCCAAGGTCGCCGAACATTACGACTCCTACGCCTTCTACGAGAAGGAAGTATGGATTAAGTCGATGCCGGTGTTTATTGTGGCAATCGTTACGCTGATAACATTCACCGTGCTTGCATGGCGCGGCGGCCGCACCTGGTGCAACAACATCTGCCCCGTAGGCACTGTGCTCGGCTACCTGTCCAAATTCTCGCTCTACAAAATCCGCATCGACGCCTCCAAGTGCATCAACTGCAAGCTCTGCGAAAAGAATTGCAAGGCGTCCTGCATCGACATCGAAAACCACACCGTGGATTATTCGCGCTGCGTATCGTGCATGAACTGCATCGGCAAATGCAAAAAAGACGCAATCCAATACACCCTCGCGCCCAAATCGCAGCCCGCACCCGCACCCACCAAAGAAGACAAGCCAAACGCATCGCTCCGCGCAATGCTCACCGCAACGGCTACATTGGCGGCTACGTCGGTGCTCCACGCACAAGACAAGACCACTGACGGCGGACTCGCTGTCATCGAAGACAAAAAAATCCCCGAGCGAGAGATTCCCGTTAAGCCCGCAGGTTCGGTGAGCGTTAGTTCGTTCTCCAACAAATGCACCGGCTGCCAGCTCTGTGTGGCTGCCTGTCCCAACGGCGTATTGAGGCCGTCAACCAAGTTGAGCACCTTCATGCAGCCCGAGATGGGATTTGAACACGGCTACTGCCGCCCCGAATGTACCAAATGCGGCGAAGTCTGCCCCGCAGGAGCTATCAAGCCCATCACACGCGAGCAGAAGACCTCCATCCGAGCCGGACACGCTGTCTGGATCAAGGACAATTGCCTCCCGCAAAAAGACGGCATATCCTGCGGCAACTGCGCTGAACACTGTCCCTCGGGCGCAATCACAATGGTAGCCCTGCCCGACAATCCCAAGGTAAAAATCCCGTCCATCGACACGGAACGTTGCCTTGGCTGCGGCGCATGCGAACACCTCTGCCCTGTACGTCCCTTCTCCGCAATCTACGTGGAAGGCAACCTCGTGCATGGAGACATGTAATTAATGCATAATGCATAATTGCCATCCGGCGGATGCAAATTTTTAATTTTCAATTTTCAATTTTCAATTATTAATTTTCAATTCTCAACATGGACAACATCAACAGACGCGACTTCCTCAAAGTAGCTGGCACGGCGGCAGCGGTCACTGCCGTATCCGCAAGCTGCGGGGACGCCGTTAATACTGGCAAAATAGCCGATACAACAACGTCGGTATCCAAAAACATCCCCACCGACAAGATGACATACCGCACCAACCCCAAGACCGGCGACAAGATTTCCATTCTTGGATACGGAATGATGAGGCTCCCCACCATAAGCAACCAGAGCGCACGTGAGAGCGGCGACGAAATCGACCAGGAAACCGTCAACAAACTCGTTGACTACGCCATCGAACATGGCGTCAATCTTTTTGACACGTCGCCTGCGTATTGCCGTGGAATGTCGGAAACGGCGATGGGCATTGCATTGAGCCGCTACCCGAGGGACAAGTATTTTGTTTCCACCAAGTTGTCGAATTTTGCACCGCAGCAGTGGACTTTTGAGGCATCAAAGGCAATCTACCAAAAGTCGCTCAAAGACCTTCAAGTGGACTACATCGACTACCTGCACCTCCACGCAGTTGGCAACGGCGGCATGGAAACTTTTTCTAAGCGATACTTGGACAATGGAATGCTCGATTACCTCATGAAAGAGCGCGAGGCGGGTAGAATCAAGAACCTCGGCTTCTCGTATCACGGAGACATCAAGGTATTTGATTATTTGGTGGACAATCACGAAACCTACAAATGGGATTTTGTGATGATTCAGATGAACTATGTCGATTGGCGCCACGCAAAGCAGGTGAACCCTTCAAACACCGACGCAGAATACCTCTACAACCGTCTTGACGAAAAACACATCCCCGTTTTTGTGATGGAGCCTATACTCGGCGGACGACTTGCAAAACTGCCGACTCACGTGCAGGACATTTTGCGCGAGCGTCGCCCCGAAAACAGCATCGCCTCGTGGTCGTTCCGTTGGATTGCGTCGCACCCAAACATCCTCACGATACTTTCGGGCATGACCTACATGGAGCATCTTCAAGACAACCTTTCGACGCTCTGCCCCCTCGATCCATGCACCGAGGAAGACTACAAATTCCTTGAACACGTCGCCGACGAGTTTATCCAGTTTCCGCTTGTGCCTTGCACCGCGTGTCAATACTGCATGCCGTGTCCGTATGGCGTCGACATCCCGACCACCTTCACACATTATAATAAGTGTGTCAACGAGGGCTACATCGCAGTCTCCACGCAAGACGAAAACTTCAAGGAAGCCCGCCGCCGTTTCCTCATTGGCTACGACCGCGTCGTTGAACCGAAACGCCAAGCCGCCCACTGCATCGGCTGCGGCACCTGCGTATCGCACTGCCCGCAAAACATCCGCATCCCCCAAAAGCTCCGCGACATCAACGAGTACATGGAGAAGTTGAAACAAGAGACGCTGTAAACACCCAACTCCCCCACCCCAAAAAACGGTGCAACTTTCTGAGAAAGTTAGCACCGTTTTTTTGTAAAATAATCTAATTCAAACCCATTAACAATTATTAACACAAAAAATTGCTGTTTTTTCTGAAAAAATTACAACTTTTGACAAAATTTTGCCAAGAATAATTGGAATAATTATTAACTAATATAAACTCTTGAAAATGAGAAAGATTACTCTTCTTAAATTAGGCTTCATGCTCGTGCTCTGCGGCCTATTGGCGGTATCATGCGGCAAAGGCAGCAGCGGCGGCAGCGACGAACCCGAACCAACTCCCAATCCAGTAAACCCAAATCCCGGTGGAAATGACACTCCCGGTGGTAATGACACTCCCGGAGGTAACGACAATCCCGGAGGTAACACCAATCCCGGAGGTAACGACAACCCCGGCGGCAATGACAATCCTGGAGGTAACGACAATCCCGGCGGTAACGACAACCCCGGCGGCAATGACAATCCTGGAGGTAACGACAATCCTGGAGGTAACGACAATCCCGGCGGCAACGAAACTACAACCTACACTCTAACCTTTGACGTCAACGGCGCGACAGGTTCTATCGACGCAATCGAATTTAAGGATGAGGCTACCATACCCGATGCATCGGTTCTCAGCTATGAAAACTTCTCCTTCCTCGGATGGAGCACCGACAAAACCTCAACCACGGCGCAATATACCGCAGGAAGCAAGTACACCGGCAAATCTGCAACATTGTACGCCGTATGGACTCCTATCTACAAAATCATCTACCACTACGACCCCAAAGTGCCTGCAACAAAGGCTGAAAACTCAGTTACAGGTGTTGATTTTGCCAACGGCAACGTAAAAATCCACTACGAAATCTCTCTTAACTCCAACCAGATACTTGTTTGGAAAGACAAGGATGGCAAGACCTACTCCGATGGCGAGGTAGTGCAAACAGCCGGCAACATCGAAGTCTGGGCAGACGTATCCGACAAGTTGGAGGGCAACGCCACATCCGAAGGTTGGCAATACAAGCAGTATTAATTTTACTAACGAAACATTATCACAATAAACCATGAATATTAACATAGCAAAATATACACTGCTTGCTGCCGCAGTATCACTTGCCGCCTGCAAGCACGACGACGACGATGGATTTGTAGAACAACTGCCGTCGCAAGAGGAAGGCACTCTCACATTTGCCACTTCCTTCGAGAAGTCGCTATCCAAGGCTGCGCTGCACATCGACGGCGACAATCTTGCCACTGCCTCGTCGATACAGACCTACTTCCTGAATACCGACGCGCTCACAATCTTCGACGGCGTCGCCAACAACAAGTTCACGACCAAAGACAAGGGTGCAAGCGTCGCATTCTCAGGCATCGCCAAGGCTTCCGACAATGGATACTACGCGCTCTTCCCCTACAACGAATCGGCCACACTCAACGAGGACGGCACAATCAGCACCAAAATCCCTGAAAAACAGAGCTATAAGTCAGATGCTTTGGCAGGTTTTTCGGGTGTTAATAGTAATCTCGAAGGCATCGTGGCTGTGGCTCGCATCAATGCTGGTGACAATGCACTCACGCTCAAAAACGCGACTGCAATCGCCGGATTCCATGTAATTAATGGCACTACTACCGGCCTCAAAATCGAGGCTAACAAGCCTATCGCCGGCGACATCAAGATAACACTCGAAAACAACGGCACCCCCACGGCTACGGGCGCGACATCGAGTGTTATAGAACTCACCGACGCACCTAACGGCGGATTCGTTTCGCTGGTGCCGGTCAACAACGTCAACCTCAAAGTCACCTACACCAACAAGAACGACGAAAAGAAAGTGGCATACTTCAACAACGTATCGTTCACCCGTTCGGAAATCTTGGACTTCGGCAACCTTGACGAGCTTCTCTCCATCACATACGATGTTTCAGGCATCAATGGCGCACACGTAGAAAACACCACCAAAAAAGTGAACGACAAACTCACATTGCCCGCCAACATCGGCGACGGCATCACGTTCACTGGCTGGGTGGACAATCAGGGCGTTGTACGCGACGGCGGCGAGATAATCACAGTGACCAAAGACATGAGTTTTGTAGCCGTAGCCTCCAACGAGAAAGTGCTCGTACTCAACCACAAAGGCAGCACCACCTTCATCAAGTTTAAGGCAGGCGACCCGGTAACTCTGCCGTCCACTGTAGATCTTACAGAAGGCTTCTACCTCGTAGGCTGGGATGCAAGCGCAAACACCTCCACACCTACCTACAAAGCGGGCGAAACTGCCACCATCAACTTCTCCTCCACGACAATGACACTCAACGCTATCATCGACCTCAAAGACATAAAAGTAACGTTAGATGCCAACGGAGGCAAGTTTGACGACAACAAAACCACCAAGGAAATCATCCACAAATGGGGCACGGAAGTCACCGTTACCGACGAACCCACACGCGAAGGCTATTGGTTCAAAGGTTGGGACACCGACCACATCAGCCCGATAGACGAAGTTACTGTAAAGGCTGTCTGGGGCAATTACGCCAAGATTATCTACCACGATTTTGACGGCAATGCACTTCCGCAATACGAACAGACATACAAGGACGGCGGCAAGGCGACTATCCGCACCGACATCAAACTTGGCAAACTGATAGCATCGTGGAACCTCAAGGAAGACGGCTCCGGCACAGAAGAATACATCCCCGGACAAGAATACAAGTTCAACGGCAACATCAACCTCTATCCCGTCAAGTCTAACCAGCAACCCTCTGGCATCGACGACTGGACGATAAAGGAGTTCTAACAGTTAACCATATTCAAAACGACAAAACAATATCAAAGCCATGAAATTCAGCAAAATTTCGATATACACACTGTTGCTCGCCGGACTTGGCATCTCGTCATGCAACCGGGAGGAGTACAGCGACCCCGAGTCTGAGCTCGACTCCTCTGTCGGCGAAGTAAGCAACGTTACATTCAAAGCGTCGATGGGCAAGTCGCTCTCCAAGAGCACTGTGTCTCGCGAAACCGGCGCAACCACATTTGAGGAAACCGACAACCTCAAAGTGTTCCCGCTCCAAGGCGACGGCGTGGAATTCAATTTCGCAGGAGGCAACGACGACTACACGGAAGCATATTTCCAAGGTTTTATCGGCTCGTCCAACGGATACTTCGCGATGCTGCCCTACCAGGAAAACGCCAGCCTCAGCGGCGACGTAATCTCCATGAACCTCCCGACAGAGCAGAAGGACATCTACGAGGAACTGATGGTAAGCTACTCAAGCGGCAACGACATGGCGTTCCAGTTTAAGCATGTGGGCGCAATGGTGAAATTCACCACCCACAAGAAGTACAAGAAAATCACCATCGAAGCCACCGACGGCACCAAAATCGCCGGCGACATCCAAGTGAAAGTCAGCAAGACCGGCGGCGCACCCGTAGTGTCTGGCGGTACTTCGAGCGTTGTGTCCATCGAACGCGAAATGGAAACCACCGACGCGGTACTCATTACCTTGAAGCCCGGTAAAATTGCCGCCGGAAAACTCAAAATCACCTTCACCAAGACCGACGGTTCTTCATTCTCGCACATCATCGCCAATGAAATGAACTTTGAAAGCGGCGTCATGTACACCTACGGCAATGTTGGTCAATACAAGGTAACGTGCTGGAAAGACTACACCAAGAGCGAAAAAGTCTTTGAACTCTATGCGGCAGACTACGACAACAAGCACCAGCTCTACCTGCCCACCCTGCCCGCACCGACAGGCAAGATGTACGGTTTTAGCACCATGCCCAACGCCACAACGCCGCAGTTCACCACCATCATGAACATCAACGACAACACGGAGGTATATCCCGTCCTTTGCGAAGGCAAAACCGTTACCGTATATAACAACGGCAACGACGCTGTACCTACAGTAATTACGGGATTTGCCAACGAGCAGGTCAAGCTGCCCACCATCGGACTCACAGCCGAAGAAGGCTACTGCTACGGCTACTCAAGCAGAAAGGACGATGTTATCCAGTTTAAGTCGGGCGACATGATGCAGTTGCAGAGCGACATGGAATTGTACGTAGTGAAGAAAAAGCTGTTTACCTTCAATATCTTTTTCAACGGCGCCAACGAGGATCCCGTCACCGAAACAGCCATCCCGACGGCAAGCGGCGTCATCTTCACTTTGCCCGAACTGCCCATCTACAACGGCAAATTCGGTGGATACAGCAAATCGGCAAACGACCAATACTTCACCTACTACGAAGGTGCTACATTCACCTACGACAATCTGGACGGCAGCCCTGTTACCAACTTCTACGCCGTTTACCGCGACAAAGTAGCCACAAGCGCACCTGAGGCATATACTGGATTCGCGGGCAAAACAGTGGGCTACACCACCATGAGCGGCAGTGCCGTTTCTGAAAGCGTCAAGGTGGAAAGAGGCAAATGCTTGAAATTTACCTTCACCAACCATTGCGGCACAGGCACCTCGTCGAGCCAAAGGGTCAACAACGTGGGCATCATCCTCTCTGCCGACGGCAACGTCAATTCGCAGCAGAAGAAGGAAATGCGCCTCGACCTCAGCAATTACGGACAAGTAGTGCGCACGCCTGAAAACGTGACCAGCTCCTTCCTGAAAAATACCAACGGCGCAGTAATTACCGTAGAAGTATACAACAACGGCGGTGTTGCTGACGTAGTATGCAGCTGGACTGGCACAAGCGACAATAAGAAATACGAAGTACACTACAACAACATCTGTACTTGGGACAATCTTTACGTAACATTCTCCGTCAAGAACAATTACATAGAGTTTTAACCACGCCTACAGACACCTCCTCACATAAAAAAAGCCGCGCTGCAGACACTCCAAAGCAGCGCGGCTTTTTTTTCGCAATTGCCAACGCATTGAAATTCACGCACTTCCAGCAATGTTAAAAAATTGTTTTTTTTATACAAAATTTTATGCTAAAAATATTTTGAAATTATAAAAAATTGCAATAACTTTGACAAATTCAAAAAACGTCATCAATCAACATATATATAATTATGGCAAAAGAGAGAGAAAACAAAGAACTATTCCAAAAGACGATGCTATTCGAATGTGCATGGGAAGTCTGCAACCAGGTTGGCGGCATATACACCGTCATCAGGTCCAAGATTCCCGCCATCGTCGACAATTGGAACTCCAACAACTATTACCTCCTCGGCCCCTACTTTGAGGACCAGGCATCAGCAGTGTTCGACCCAATAGACGACCTCACCGACTCGGTAGGATACGCCGTACACACAATGAGGGAGAAGGGAATCGACGTCCACTACGGAACATGGCTTGTGACCGGCAAGCCCAAGGCTATCCTCTTCAATGTATTCTCGGTATTCAACAGGCTCGGCGAAATCAAGTATTTCCTCAACGAAAACCACTACATCCAGGTACACGACGACGACCTCACCAACAAGGTGCTCGCCTTCGGCTACTGCGTGACGGAGTTTCTGAGGATACTCACCAACATCATCGCTCAGCCCACCAACATCATCGCGCACTTCCACGAATGGATGGCGGGTATGCCAATCATGGACATCAGGAAAGAAAACATGCCCATCAAGACGGTGTTCACCACCCACGCAACGATGCTCGGCAGGTACCTCGCAATGAACGACGACAATTTCTACGGCAACCTCCCGTTCTACAACTGGGAAGACGAAGCCAAGCACTTCAACATCTTCCCGACCGTACAGCTCGAACGCGCCGCAGCCCACGGCTCGCACGTATTCACCACTGTATCCGACGTCACCGCCAAAGAATGTATCCACCTGCTCGGACGCAAGCCCGACTTCATCCTGCCCAACGGCCTTAACATCCAGAGGTTTGAGGCGTCGCACGAATTCCAAAACCTGCACTTCCAATACAAGAAGCAAATCAACGACTTCACTCGCGGTCACTTCTTCCAGTCGTACTCATTTGACTTGGACAAGACGCTGTACTTCTTCACATCAGGACGTTTTGAGTTCCACAACAAGGGATTTGACCTCACTCTCGAAGCCCTCGCCCGCCTCAATTACAAGATGAAGGTGGAAAACATCGACGCAACAGTGGTATTCTTCCTCGTCACCAAGCAGGACTACTACTCCATCAACCCGACAGTATTGCACAAGAGGGCTATGATTGAGGAAATCCACCGCAACACCGAAGAGATAGAACGCGACCTCGGCGACAAGCTCTACGATTACATCACCACCAACAACGGCGCATTTGGCATACCCGACCTCAGCAAGATGATTTCGGAGACCATGGAGCTCAAGCTCCGCCGCAACGTCCAGAGCTGGAAGAGCGGTTCGCAGCCCACAGTGGTCACCCACAACCTCGTAAACGACGGCAAGGATCCTGTGCTCAACTTCCTGCGCGCAAGCAACCTCCTCAACGGCCGCGACGACAAAGTGAAGATTGTATATCACCCCGACTTCATCAACACCACAAACCCGCTGTTCCGCATGGAGTACAACCAGTTTGTGCGTGGATGCCACCTCGGACTCTTCCCAAGCTACTACGAGCCGTGGGGATACACACCTCTCGAATGTATGGCAAGCGGCGTACCGAGCGTCACCAGCGACTTCTCTGGATTCGGCGCATACGTACAGTCTAACTTCGACGACTGCGAGAAGATGGGCATCTACATCGTTAACCGCGAAATCAACTACTTCGATGCTGCAGAGCAACTCGCCAACATCATGCTCAGGTTCGTCAAGCTCAACCGCCGCGACCGCATCAGCATGAGAAACAACGTCGAGGAAAACTCCTTCGCATTCGACTGGAGCAAACTCGCAGAATATTATTTCCAGGCTTACGAAGAAGCAGCCAAGAGATAAACCCACTACCCTACTCTATGCGACTTTATGCAACAATTATGGCGGCGATGCTCATCAACATCGCCGCATTTTTTCCTGCATCGGCGCAGGACGACATCACAACGCGACAAGACGACGGCATCGCGCTGCAAGATACTATTGCATCTGCGCAAGACACCACCATCGCACAACAGGACACCGCAGTCAGCAGCAACCCCGTCCTCGCCAAATACAACGTCAACACCGCCTTCGAACCCGGCGAAGAACTCATCTACGACCTCAAATACGGCATCGTGAAAGGCGGCGAACTCAAAATCAACGTCTACCTCGAGCCTGTTGGCTACGACTACCTATTCCACGTAAGGGCGCGATGCTACACCACGGGCGTCGTTTCCAAAATGGCGACAGTCAACGACATCTACGAGAGCTACTTCGACATTGTGAACGGTCTGCCAATGAAAGCAATCCGCAACGTCACCGAAAACAATTACAAACGCTACAACGAAGACCTGTTTTTCCAGGATTCGTCGGTGGTATACAGCATGAAAAGCGGACGCCACCAAGTATCGTACCACACATTCGACCTGATTTCTGCGTTCTACTACGCAAGGAGGTTTATCTTCGACAAGAAATATGAGAAAAACGAAACCATGGGACTCGACACGTGGTTCAACGAAAAACTCTACCACATACAGCTCAAATACAAAAACACCGAAAAATTCAAGACCAAATTCGGCAAGATGGAGTGCCTGCACTTCGTCCCCGTCCTCGACGACAAATCCACCTTCAAGAAGGAGGAAGACCTCGGCGCATGGTTCACCAACGACGGCAACTTCGTCCCCGTGGAAATCCGCGTCAAGATGCCCTTCGCCGACATCCACTGCATCCTGCGAAGTTACAAGAATCTGAAAAACAAAGACGGATTCCTGAAAGAGACACAATGATTTGATTACACTTCCGCCACTTTCCAATCCACAATATTCTTCTCCGTTGACGAAAAACTTACGCCGACTTTGAACAATTTTTTGCCGTCCATTTTGAACTTTCCGGCATAGTTTTTCTCATTGATTTGGTTGAGGGCGGTCTGAGCGTCTTGGTCTATCTTGAACTCAAATATATAGACGTAGGTTTTGTTAATCAAAATAGCGTCAGCCCTGCCTCTTGAAAAATGAGGCTCGGCTATTATGTATTCGCCCAAAATACTGAACACCAAATAGATGACATTCTGAAAATCACGCTCCACAAACTTAACATTGCTGTCGTTGGCGTATGGAACAGAACAGAACAAGGCTTTCAGACGCTCAATGACACTCTCGATGTCGGCATTGCGGAAATCAGCGAGAAATCGTGAATAACTGAATCCGTTTGCCGACTCAGACGGCCCATAAAATTCGTCGGCAAGCGAGTTGAAAAAACTATACTCAACCTCATAATTTGGGAAACCAAGTATATAAAGGCGTTCTTCGTCAATATATTCCTTGATTGTAAGGTAGCCAGTGTAATATAGCAACGGCACGATGTCGGTTTTAAACTCATCGTCCTTATAATCTTTGAGTCTATCCTTGCTGTATTCCACGTCGTTTTTCAACTTAGTGATGTCGAAAGCCGAATTTTTAATCCGCTGCATCAAAATTGTAGGTGTACCGGTAGAGTACCAATAATTTTGTAGGTCTTTGCTTTTAAGCGCAGTGAAAAGACTTACGGGGTTGAAAACCTTTGTGCCTTCTTCGTGAAATTGGTAACTATCGTACCATTTTTTCAGAAGGTCGAGCATAGCATCAAACGTAATTCCCTTTTTGTCGGCAAAAGCCTGTATCTCGTTGGAGCAATAATCGGTTAACTCATTGTGCGTTAAGCCGCAAATTGCTGAAAAATCAGGATTTAATGAAATATCCTCGGGTTGGTTTGTACCGCTGAAAATCGATGTTTTGGCAAACTTGGTAACACCCGTCAAAAACGCAAAACGAATATATCTGTCGGCAGATTTCAAAACGGAAAAAAAGCCACGATAAATGTTTTTGTCGCTCTCCAAATCGACGCTCTTAATCAGAGGATTGTCATATTCGTCAACAATTATGACGGTTTGGAGTCCGGTTTTGTCGAACACGGCTTTTAGGTCATATTCAAAGCGTTTGGCAACAGACAAATCTTTATTTGCGACGATGCCGTACTCTTTTTCAAAATTTTCAAGCGTAAGCATAAGAGTTTTCATCAGAGTGCCTTGTACAGTATAATCATCACTCACAAAGTCAAGATACAGAATGGGATACGCCGTCCAATCCTTCTCCAGGTCATAAATTTTAAGACCTTCGAAAAGGTGTTTCTTGCCCTCGAAAAACGCACGCAACGTATTGCACATCAGACTTTTGCCAAATCTGCGTGGACGGGCGAGGAAATACGACTTGCCGTGATATACAAGGTTGTACACATAGTCGGTCTTATCGACATATACGCATCCTTTGTTTCTCAAATCTTCAAAACTCTGTATGCTCAGCGGAAAATTTGTCATAACGCTTCAAGTTTATTTTCGGCAAATATAAAAAAAGTCTTGCAAAAAATGTGTTGATTAACGAAAAAAATTTTATCTTTGCTATCGGATATTCGGCTCATACAATCTGAAATCCGACGTAAAATATTACTAACGAAAGCGTTATGCTTTGCTTCTTAGTAGAAATGAGAGAACTTTCTGAAACAAGAGACTGCATAGCGTCTTCGCCTATCATTTAGGCATGGACTGCTATAATAATGCCTTTGTTTCAAGATATTTCTCACAACCTATACTAACAGAGATAATATAAAGTATATGCGGGTCGCGCTTTCTTTTTGTTGTAACTTAAAAAGTAAAGTTTCCTTTGAAGTTCCGCCGAAGGGAAAATAATTAGAACAAAGTGTAACCTTTCCGAATTTTCCTTCACTAAGGTTAAAACAACAAAACATAATAATTATGTCAGACCGGTATAAAATAGAATGTCAAGCCTCCGAAGAACAATTGCAAAAACTTTGCGATAAGAAATTGTTGTTCTTTCTACGTAATAACAATCAGTGGATATCGTACGATGCAAAGATTCATTTAGAATTAACAAATTACAATTGCTCTACCGATTGTTCTTTGTTTATTGTTGATGAACTGGAGACATTTGATGAGTATGAAGATGATGAATATGA
>JAEEGK010010632.1_pt1 | contig 21204 bp, 6 predicted proteins | sample 8958771 | NCBI WGS metagenome assembly JAEEGK01 (sample SAMN16246547, study PRJNA631951) | gut metagenome | biome: gut microbiome; feature: rumen; material: SC-attached | host: Bos | place: Iran: Karaj | collected 2018-10 | reverse complement strand
TTATAATAATTATTATTATTATTATTTGTATTATAATTATTATTATTTTGATATCCTTGATTCATGTTAACATAACCATAATTATTATTACCGTTAAATCCATAATTATAATTATTATAATTATTATTTGAATTATAATTATTATTATAATTGTTATTTAATATATTAAAATTAATATTATTATTATCATTATTTTCCATATTATAACTTGAAGTTCCTGTTTTATAACTATGATTTATATTAAATAAACTTCCATTATGATTTAATATTCCTTTTTGAGTAAATTCAATAATATTATAAAATTGATTATCTTTTCCTTCTAAAGTTGGAAATCTTCTATCTGCAGTTAAATAATTATCAACTACAAATTGACAATAATATTTTCCTTGTGCTAAATCAGAATAATTAATATGTAATACAAATATTTTTCTAATTGGACATATTTCAAAATTATAAATTTTAAATATTTTATTTTTTCTTTCATTAAAACAAATTTTTAATTGTACTTTCTTTGCATAATATGGATATGTAATAGAATATTGACTTTTTTCTAATTGAATTAATTTAAATATCCTATCTCTATATAATTTATTTCTCCAACAATTTTGTATTAAAGTAATTTTTTCATACCTCTGTTTTAATATTTCTTGAATCATCATTTCTTTTTTTGAATTTACTTTAACTTCATATGAATATAAAATACTTTTTAACTGATCAGCTTTTTTTCTTCTATAATCAATTATTTTTTTAATAATATGATTAACTTTAAAATTCCTTCTTAAATAAAATTTTCTATATGTACTTTGTATTTTAAGAATATAAATAATACATTTTTGAATTAATAAACTATCAATAATTCTAATAAATGCAATTCTTTTTAGAAATGATCTAATATATTTTTGAATAAGAATCACCATTTTATTATATTCTGTATTTCTTAAATTAATTTCAACTTTTTGAAATCTTTGTAATCCTTTATTTATTTTTAAATTAAATTCAATTGGTTTTTCATTAATTAATAAATATTGTTTCTCTTTTTTCATTTTTCTTACACAATTAATTGCATTTGTCATTGTTGCATAATTTTGATCTTCAGTGAAAAGAATTTTTTGTTCTTTTACATTTATTTTTGGTCTATATGGTGCATAAAAACATATATATTTATATAATGGATTTGATGGAGATATCATATTAATTGATTTATATGATGATATTAATGACATTAAATTTAAAAATGACATTTGAGATATTTTTTCTGTTGCTATTCTATCAAAATTGTATTGATTAATTAAAAGTTCCATTGTTTTAAGAATAATTTTTTATTTTATTTTACAATAAATAATTTTGATGTATAATTTTTAATTTTAACATTTAATGAGATTTTTATTTATTTTTAATTATTGAATTAGACTTTTTATCATAGAAAAATTAAAATTTAACGTAAAAAGCCATTTAGAATTTATTAAATAAAATATATAATTTAAAAATTTAAATCATTAAATTGAAAACACTTATTTTTACAAAACATATTTTAAAATTTATAAATAATTATAGTTATAAATAAAAAGATAAAGTTTTAAATATTTTTTTTTATGTAAAGAAAATAAAAAAATATCTTTTACCAACATAATAAATTATTTATATTTTATTTATTTATATTTGCCTAGTAAAAAAAATAATTTATATTCCAATTAATACTATATTTAATGTGCTATTAATAGATCGAACATCCACATTTTATATTATCTTTTGTATTTATATTATAACCTATAGTATTATTTCTATGATGTATTTTATTACCAAATCTATTTTCATTATCATTACTTTTATTCATATTATTTTCATTAATATTTAAATCATCAATTTGACAATTTATATTGTTAATTTCTTTATTCATACTTTTTAATAACTTTAAATCTTCAATTATTTTCCCTTCATTAATAATACTTTTACTTCTTCTTTTATTATTTTTCTTTTTTAAATCTTCATAACTTTGAATAATAATATTTTTATCTAAATCATTATAACTATTATTATCACTAACATCAAATTTAGATTCATCTTTATTTGCAATTAAACTAATATCTTTAGAAACATTTTCATTTTTATTTTCTTGATTTAAAGGTGGATAAATAATATTATCTTTACTATCTTTATTCCAATCAAAATCATAATTACAATTAAAACAATTTTTATTAATAATTTCTTGAAATAATCCAATTAAAAAATCATAATTTGGTTCATCTTCAAAATTTAAAGAATCAACATATTTAAAATAATATAAAAATTCTTGAGGTAAACCTTTAGTTAAATCTTCAAATGAAGTATTAATTTTTTTTTTACCAACTTTATCATAATAATTTTCTCCTTGTTTAATTTTTAATTTTTGCCATGGTAAAGAACCAAAAAAAAAATAAATTAAAACATAACCAATACTTTCAATATCATCTCTTCTTCCTAATTCAAAACCTTTATGTGTATTTCTTGAACAATATCTTGCTGTACCAATCATTCCTTTTCCAGTTGAAAATTTAATATGTTCATTTTTTGATTTTGAAAAATATTTTTTTGATAAACCAAAATCTATTAAATAAATTTTATTTGAATTCTCATTTCTACCAATTAAAAAATTTTCTGGTTTAATATCTCTATGAATATGATTTTTATTATGAAGATATTTTATTCTTTTTATCATTTCTATTCCTAAAACACAAATTGTTTTTAAAGAAAATTTTTTAATTGAATTAAATATTTCATCTAAAGATTTTCCTAATAATTCCATTATTAATAAATTATGTGTCATATTATTTCCAAAACAATATATTTTTGGAATTCCTTCTCCTTGAATATATATTAATCTATGGGCTTCTTTTTCTAATATTCCTTGTTTTATTTTATCTCTTTTTTCTATTTTTATTGCTATTTCTTTTTTTGTTAATAATATTATTCCTGAATATATTGTTCCAAATGAACCTTTTCCTATTTTTTTTAATATTCTATATTTTGAAAATATTACCTTATTTATAAATGGATCATTTGACATTAATTTTTTTTAATGACTTTGTTTTATCTTATTTGAAATAAATCAAAATAAAAAAATAATGCATTATTTTTTTTTATTATTAACAAATCAAAAATGATAAGTTCAAATGTATTATATGATTTACAAGTTTTATATTCAGTAGATGGAAACGGTAAAAAATTATGGAATAAAATAATAAATAAAATAAATAATTCAAATGATAATACTCAAATAATAAATTATTTAACTAATTTAATAATAAAACAACCAAATAATGAACTTACATTAGATATATTAGATTTTATAATAACATATGGAAACAATAATATAATTAGTTTAATTGCAGAAAAAGAATTTATGAATAAATTTATTTCTTTATTAAAAAAAGAAGTAAATGCTAATATTAAAATCCAAATGAAAGTTATATTTCTTATTCAAAAATGGGCAATTAAGTTTAATAATGATATTAATTCTATATTTTCAATTTTTAATGAATATTATGACTATTTATTAAATAAAGGAATTGTTTTTCCTCCAGTTGATAATCAAATGGAAACTTATAATAAATTTATAAAAGATGAAGAAGTAGAAATTATTAATTCACAATATAATAAAAATATACAGAATAATTTAAATGATATAAGTTTACCATCTAATTTAACTATAAATTATAATAATCCTTTTTCTGATAATAAGGATGAAAATACTTTTGTATCTGATTTATCAATAATAAATCAATTTAATGAAATTGATTATAATTCATTTAATCCATATGACCTTAAGAATCAAAATAATAATAAAAATAATATTAATAATAATAAGTTAAAAAACAATAATAAAAATAATATAAATAATAATGGAGTTGGTTTAAAAATTATTAACGATTTTTATAATAGTAATATAAATAATAATAAAGTAAATAATCAAAACAAGCCAAATAACATTTATAATACATTTGTAAATAAAGTATCTCAAGATAATCCTTTTCAATCATATAATAATCAATATCATAATTATAATCAAAATAATAAAAATACTCCTTCTAAATCAACTGTAATTCCAAATGACAATTTAATAAATAATCATATTTATGGTTTAAAATTACAAGAACCAATTAAAGAAAAGAATAAATGGTGTAACAAAATTAAATATTATAATAAGATAATAGATGAAGAAAGAGGTACAATATGTTTTAATGATGAATTAAAAAATGGAATGTATGAATTTACAGAAGCATTAAATATTATAAATTTATATATTAGTAAATATTCAATTGCTAATGATGTTGATACAAAAGATATGTTTATCAAAGTTAGAAATGATATGGAAATGACTTTATTTAGATATAATCTATTATTAAATAAAAAAGAAGTTATTCCTTTTTATTCTGCTTTTGATGGAAATAAAATTAGATATGATGAAAAATATTATAATGAGTATTATTATCAATCAATGAATAACATAAATGAAAATAAAAATGAAGATATTGAAGAAAGTAAAATATCAATTTATGGAAATAAAATAAAAAATGGAATTTTTAGTTTTGGAAGTGCAATTAAAGAAAAAACTCTTGATGGATATGATTATATTAGAGATAAAATAAAAGGAAATAATAAAAATATATATCATTATGATTATAATAATCCAAATTCATATTATTATTCTGCTATTTATGGTGAAAATAATAATAAAAATGATAATAATGACAATAATAATCAAAATAATAATTTAAATAATAAAAATGATAATAATAATATAAAAAAAGATGAAGAAAATAAACCTAGTTTCTTAAATGAAGTAAAAGAAGGATTTATACATTTAGGTCAATCTATAAAAAATTTATACAATAAAGAAGAAACTAAAAAACCATAATTTAATAAAATAATAATCAAATTAATATTATATAAAAAATTAATAAATAAAAACATAAAAACCATATTTATCCCGAAAAAAAAAAATCTACAAATTAATTACTTAATACCATCATCATATTTCTTCAATCCTTTTCTTATTTCAGGTAATTTAAACTCTTGAGCTTTTTTCCATTCATCATAATTATAAGTAAAATTTCTTATATGATTACTATAAGTATTAATTAAGTGTTTACTATCATTTTCTAAATCACTAGTTAAATTTTCAATATGATTATGCATTAAATGAATTGTAGTTCTTAAATCAGTATGAGTATTTAAAATTGATTCAAAATCAGATATTGTTTTTGTACTATATGAATCAATTGTTCTTTTTCTTTGACCTTTAAAATTTTTTCTATATTTATCTAGAACACTTCTTTTATGATATAAAATTTTATTTGGATTTAATTCTGTTTCTACATGAAATGTTACTTTTGGTTGTGATTTATGAAATGGTAATATCATTCTTCCTTGTTTTTCAAATTTTTCTAATGATATTAAAAAACTCATTCTATTTTCTCTTTTTTTTATGTTTTTTTTTCTTTTATTTTCATCTGTTTTTGTTATACTTTGTCTTTGAAAATTATTTTGAAAATCTTTTAATTTTCTCATTTCTTCTCCTACATCATCTTTTAATATATCTGATTCTGGTAATGCTAAAAGTTTTTCATTTCTATAATCTCTTAATAATGAATTTATATCTGAATATGTTATATTTCTATTTCTTTTTATTGTATAATCTTTCATTATTTTTCTAAAATATTCAGATGCATTTATTAAATCAAAATATTTTTTTGAATTTCCTAAATCTACTGATTTAATATTTGGATTTCTTTTTCTTAAAGACATGACTATTAATTTAAATTAAATAAATTGTTTTAAATAAAAATAATTTAAAAAAATAAAAAAGACATTTAATATGTAAATCTTAGAAATAATAAAAAATAAAAATTAAAATTTAATAAAAAACAAATAACCTTTTTTTTTATTGTTTAAGAGCTAAGAACATAGCAACACCAGCTTTAATCCATTTACTTTCATCTTCATTAGTAGGTAATTCAACCATTAAAACAAAGTTAGTAGAATGTCCAGTAGTACTTAAAGTACCTTGTCTACTTAAAACTTTATAAAGAGGAGAATTATAAATACCTTTTTCAGGAGCTTCTCTATTAGGAACAGGAATCATATGCATTAAAGGAACATTAGTATATAATTCTCTATTAAGTGAATCATCTAATAAATGAGTTTCATAATTCCATCTTGCACCTTCTAAAAACATACCATAAACATAACAACCATCTTCTGGTTTTTCTGTTACTTTATCCCATGTTGTATCATCTAATATTTTAAATTCAAATGTTAATAAATCAATTTCACAATGATGTTTTCTTGCATAATTTTGTAATGTTCCTGTTAAAAATGCTTGAGGGAAACTAAATCTTGATATACAGAAACATGTTGGTGTACCATTCTCATACCATTCATTAAAGAAATTTATTCTTTCATTTAAATCTTTTAACCAACTCATTAATGGTTTTAATGAAAGGAAACCATGATCAATCCAAACTTTAGGTACTTGATTATTATAAAGTGCACCTACTATTGCATCTAATTCTTCATTCATTACTATTCTACCACTTAATGCTTTCTTTAAATTTTTCATATTTTCTTTCATTAAATTTAATAATACATTATATCTAATAACTTCTTGAATTAAAACTGTATTCATTGATTCTGCATAATCAGTTTGGAATTTTTGATGAATTTTTTCATAATCAAATACAGGTGGTGTTCCCTTTTCAATAATATCTAAAGTTTCACTTACAGTTTGTTCAACACTTTTACCACTTCCTGCACTTGTTCTTGGTTGCATTAATAATAAAGTTTCTAAAAGTAATCTTGCTTCATTTTGTGCTGTAATAATTTCAGCATTATCATGTAAACCAAATACTTCTGGATAAGTATTCATTGGTAAATGTTTAATATAATCCATATAATCACCTTTCATTCCTGGTTTAGGACAATAATATATTTTACTTTCACTATATGGATATTCATTGAATTTTAATGTATCTTCTGTTAAATATGTTAATAATATTGTTTTTATAAGTCTTTGATCTTTATCATCTGTTACACGACCTCCATAATTTATTTCTGCTACTAAGTAATTTAATACTTTATATGGTACATCATCATATTCTTCTAAAAAGTTCTTTAATTGCATTCTTGATACTTTTAAATCTTCATTTGTAAAATCATATTTAACATTCCAACCAATTGGTCCGAATTTTCTTCTATCTTGTACTATTGCATGGAAGAAGCATAAAGCAAAGAAGAATGATTTAAATAAATCTTTTTTAGTACAAGCTTCTAATTCTTCTTCAGGAATATTATCATATTGTCTTTGTAAATTTAATTTTAATCCTTTTGGTGGTTCCATAGTAATTTTAATTGAAGATTTCAAAACATTAATAGAGAATTTATTAGATGACATAGAAGTTAACCATAATCTGAAATTAGGATCTAAAGTAGGATTATTTTGTAATTTTTCAATTTCATCTTCTAATTTAGGCATAAATGAAATGGCAAGATGACAATTTTGTAAAAGAATCCATCCTCCTTTAACTTTAGTATCATCTATTTTAGAAATAGCAACTTTATCCATTGATTTACCTAATGAAACATATTCTACTTTTCTTCCCATTGAATCTGCTAATTGTTGGAAATCATTTTTAGGATCTGAACCAGTAGATAATACAAAAAGTAATGGAATTTTATTTGTTGAATCTTCATATGATTTCATTAAATTAAATGTTGGTGGTTCTGTATATTCTTTACCTAAATTATTTTCTACATAATATGCTAATTCATTTGTTAATTTATCAAATCTAATTGCTTTTACTAAAATTAATTTTTGGAAATCAGTTAATTTTGATTCATAAGGTTCTGGTAAATTAGTATGTTCATTTTTATTACTTTCAAAGAATTCATAAAAGTTTTGATGATTTGACATAAAGAATTCATTTATTCCTTTAAAGTTTTCATCTAAAAATGTCATACCATATAATTGATTATAAAAACTATGCCAATCATTTGGAGAAATCCAATCAGTTGGATTTTGAGGTGGTTCTATTTGTTTATCTGATGATGGTCCTGCGAGTAAAAATCTTAATTCTTGACTTTTTATTTTTGTTTCTCCTTCTTGTTCACCCATTATTATTTTAATTGCTAATAAAAATGAAAATAATGGTTTATCTCTTTCAAAAAGTGATCTACAAGTAAAGTCAAATAATGCTTTTGAACAAGCTGAATTTATATCTAATAATCTTTGATTTATATCTTCATTAATTTCTAATTTTTTAACTGTATTTCTATATAATTCTTTAAATTGAATTAAAGAAAATTGATACATTGGATCTATCATAGCTAAATCAATTAAAGAGAAAAATAGTAATGATGCTCTTTTTGCACTTACACGATAAACTTCTCTTTTTTCATCAATTTCTTTTCCTGTTTTTTCAGATATTTTTAATTTTTCATTAATTTCTGTTGAAGTCTTTTTACTTTCTGTAAGAATATCAATTAATTCTGATGATTTTAATGTTTCTTCTATATTATCTTTATTCTTTGATAAATTATCTAAAATTTGATCTTCTATATTCTTTAATGTTTCTTTATTTTTGAAGTTTTCTTCTAAAATTTGATTTTTAGTTGCTTCTAATTGTGGCATTTCTAACATAACTAATTCAGAAAGCATTTGATCTTCTAAACCAATTTGAGTAATAGCAAAGTTAATAATAGTAATCTTAGCGAATGTTTCAGGTGAATAATGAGGATTTGATAATGTAGTAACCATAAATAATTTAAATTCTTCACTATAAGGAATAACTTTTTCACCTATTTTAATCTCATAGAAATTACTATATTTATTTTTAACTTGTTGTCTTTGTAAAATAGGTTCTAATGAATTATCTAATTCAATACCAACATTATCAAGCATAATCCAAGAACCATATTTAACACCTGAAATAACAGCATCCATCATTTTAGGATCACTCATTTTAACACATTGGAATGAAGTAGACTTAACATCAAAACCATATTTCTTTAAGAAAATAGAAGCTTGATTTTGAGGATCAATCATTAAAGGCCATTTACTAGTCTTAAACATAATTATACCATTTTCAATAGATAAATTATCATTAGGTAACATATTTTTATTCCATCTTCCAGTTGTAATTGGATCTTCTAATACACTTCTTAATGATACATTATCACTTCTTGTTATTCCTTTATCATCTAATTGTTTTTTCCATAAAGTTTCTAAATTAGTTCTATATGTACTTACAAATGGACCTGAATATGCAATTGCTGCTGCTGCAACTAAACAATCTCCTATAATATAATTTGCATATTCTTGTAAATCTTTTACACTTTGTCCCCAACGAATTTTTTCTCCTGATAATAATTCTACTAATTTTCTTGCTCTTTTAACTTTTGTTTGATTATCATTTAATGTTACTATTAATTCATTTTTCTCTTTTTGTTTTTGATTTAAACTTCTTTCTAAATCATTTGATTCTTTCTCTGCTTTTGCAAGAGCAGCTTGTGCAGTAGCTAATTTTTCATCAGCATCAATTTTTTCAATTTTAGCTTTTTCAGCTTCTTTTTTCTTAGGATCAACAATTTCAATTGATTTATGACAAAATTCAATCATACCAACAATAAAATCAAAACAAGGACCAACAGCTTTAGATGCATTATCAACAAGAGCTCTATCCATATGATGTTCTTCAATATATTTTTCAGCTTTTAATACTTTATCCATTTCTTTATTTTTTAAATCTTCTCTTCTTTGTTCATTTTTAAATGAATAGAAATATTCTTTAAATACTTTAGGTTCAGTAACTTGTAATTCATTAATAGCAGCTTGTTTATAACTTAATCTAAATGGATTTTTAGGATCACCAGTTGGTTCAGTTAAATTTTCTTTTCTTTTTCTCCAAGCATCACCATGTTTGAAAGTAAATAATAATTCCAATGTCATCATTAATTTCTCACCATATGTTTTATAACCTGCTAATTCTTGTAATTCATTATCTTTAATTTGATCTATTTTTTCTAAAGAACTTTGAAGACCTTTTTCTGCTTCTGATAATTCTCTTTGACAATCTGCTTCTATTTTTGAAATTTTAATTGCTAATGCTTCTGCTACTTGAGAATCTGCTGATGCTTTCTCTCTTACTTTATCTGCTTCTGCTTTTTTTATTTCAACATCTTTAATAATTATTTCTGTTTCTTTTGATAATTTTTCTAATTCTGGTTGCTTTTGTTGAATTTCTTTTTCTATAATTGATATTTTTTCTTCTGCAAATTGAAGGACTTTTAATCCCATATCATAACGATTTATATTATTTTCATTTTCTTTTGTTTTTTGTACTAAAATATTTTGGAATAAACTTAAAAATTCTAAAAATGATGTTGGAGTTAAATAATTATATCTTCTTAATTCATCCAAATATTTAATTGAAATCTTTTCTACAGATTTATGAATGAATTTTATACATTCAATAACACCATCTTCACTTTTTCCTAAATAAATATCATCTCTTTTTTCTAATATATTCTTAGCAACAGAAACTAAAGCTTCTTCAGGCCATTCAGTAAACCAATCAATAGTACAACAATTGACTAATGAAGGGAACATTCTTAATCTAGTTACGAATTTTTCACCTACAGGACTCATAGCTAAAATAATATGAATTTTAGCAATAACTCTTTTTAAATAACATGCCATTAAGTTTGCTTGATTATCTTGTAAATGTTTTGCTTTTAATTCAGGACCAACAACTTTTTTAATTTCTTCAAAATCTTCTGCTTTATATATATCAGGTATATCACCACTATTAAGAACATTATTCATATCTTCTAACATAATTTCATCAAATATTTGTGTATCACATAATAAGAAGCATGTATTAATTTTTCCTTTTTCTTTACATACTGTATCTTTTAAGAAATCTTTTACATTTTTTCTAAAGTCATTTAATTTATATCCTTTAACAACTTCAATTGTAGTACAATCCATATTATAATTAATATATGAACTTAATCTTGCTATTGATTGACGACCAGAACCTCCGACACCAAGTAATAAAGCATGACCACCAGTTTGTCTAATAATACGACTAATTCTTGCAACATGATCACAAGCATCTAAGAACATAACTAATGGCATTTGTTTATTTTTAAATTCTTCATTAAAATCTTTTAATTTATCTTCAATTCTTGTAATAAAATCTTTAACATTTTTAACATGAATATAAGGTCTATCTGCACCAGCACAGAAATCACAGAAAATTATTTTATCTAATCCATCATAAACTTCTTGTTGTACATCTTTAATTCCATATTCAGGAGTATTAAGTATATTATTTTGTAATATTTCTTTTAAGAAATTTCTATCTTCATCACAAATTAAACGATCACCGAAACTTCTAATCATTTCATGCATCCATATTTGAACCATATCAACTTTATGTTGAAGATGTTTTAATGAACCACCACATACTCCTTGTAAAACTTTAGACATATCTCTTAAGTTAAATAAGTAATGTGAACTTTTTGGTATTGGAAGTAATTTGTCTTTGATTTCTTTATATAATACTAATGTTGAATTTACAATTGTTGGTACAAGTTGTTTAACTTCATTTGAGAATTTTGTTAAGAAATTATTTACTTTTCTTACAAAAATACTTTTAATTGAACTATCTACTAATTCTGTATAAGTAATAACATTGAAATGTCTCATAAATCTATTAGTTAAGAAACTTCTTCCTCCTCCAGGTGGTCCCATTGCACCAGTAAGAATTAAATTAGAAATTTGCATGAATGGTTTTTCTTTTTCTCTAATATCATACCATCCTTCATAATCTAACCATTGTCTTAATATTTCAATTGGAGGTTGAGCTTCATATTTTTCCTTTTTAGGCATATTCAAATCATCAACAAAACATACCATAATTCTATTATTATCTGGAGCATATTTTCCTCTACCTTTTCTTTTTAATATTCTATCAATTGCAAGTTGTGTTTGAGTTGCAGTTGTTTGTGCTGAGAAGTTAATAACAATATGAGCATATTTTTCTTCATTTCTCTTTGTTGCTTCTTCCATTACTCCTAATATATCAATCATATTAATTGTTTTTCCTGTTCCAGTTGGTCCAGTAGTAATAATATGTTTTCTATTTGTCAAAAGATATTTTAAAATATAACAATAACGTACACTATCAATTGTTGGGATAATAATATCAGTATATTCAGCACGAACATCAATTTGAGGATATGTAAGAAGTGTATTCCAATTTTTCCATTCATCTCTTTCATAATCGAAATAATAATCATATACTGTTCCTTCTTCAGGGAAAAGTACATCAGCAACATCTTCTTCTGGAATTTTTTGTTTCATAAATTCTCTTAAATAAGTATTAAATTTCTCTCTACCATCTTCTCTAGTAGTAATTCCAATAGACCATACAGTAGCAAAGAAATAAATATTATAAATACTCTTATATAAAATTTCCAAATCTACTTTATTAACTTTAGAAGGACTAACATCTTTAAATTTAGCAAGGAAACATTCTAATAAATTAAACAAACTATTAGCTAAATTAACATCAGTAGTAGGACAAGGTTCAACAACTTTCTTTCTAACAAACTCAACATTTTCAGTTAAACAATCAGTAAATAATTTCTCTAATCTTGCTCTAATATCAAAATCAGGAGGAGATTCTCTTAAAGCAGGAGGTAATTTAATTTGTAACCAAGATAAAGCATGAGGCATTAAACCAACTGCACTAGGTTCCATAAAGACCATACCACATCTACTTACAGTAGCTGGTGAAGCATGAACTAAATCTTCTACTTCAAACATCATAGTAATAGTTTCATTTAAGACAATAATTGCAGATGAAGGTAAACATAATCTTCTAGAATCATCAAGGACACTATTCATATCTTCAATCCAGAAAGTATCAACTGGACCATCAAATAAAATCCAATACTTTGTTTTACCTGATGTATCTTTATTTAATTCATTTACTAATAGTGGCATAATACCATTAATCCATTCTGTTGGATTCATTGGATCTTTATCACAATATAATTCTGGTTTACGAACAGCTTTTGGGTTTATTACTGTTGATTTTGTTGTAAAGAATCTTGTACCATCATTTAAGTCACTTAAAGATTTTTGAAGTATTTGCCAATTTGATGTTTTACCACCTCCTGTAGGACCGACTATCATTAAACCATGACGTACTTGAATTGTATCATATAATTGAATAATTTTTTGAATAAAGTTTGGATGAGGTTGTAATTTTTTCTTTTTGATATTTTCATTTATTTTTGCTATTAAATCATCTAAATCTGTTTCTGGTTTTTCTGTATCTGGGAAAAGATCTTTAATAATATTTGAGAATAATGGTATATCATCTTTTAAGAATTTTGGTATATTAACATCTTGAAGTGCTCTTAATAATAATTTATCTTCTGGAGTATCAGGATTACCAACTTTTAATTTCTTGGCAGCATATAAAACAGATTTGACAGCTCTCATACCAAAGTCATAATGTGATTGAGAAGATAATTGTTCAGATGATAATTTAAATGTAGATACAATTTTCTTAGCTAAATCTTTAGCAGTTAAATAACCAGATGAATATAAATAAACTTCAGAAATTAATTTATAATCGGGAACCATCATAGCCATAGGTCTAAATAAAGCAACTAAATTATCTGGTAAAGCTGTTCTTCCTTCATAATCAGGATTCATAGTAATAAATACACAAAAAGTAGGTAAAATATGAATAGGAGTTTTTTCGAAAATAATTTTATCAATTCCAGCAGCTTTAGCAGAGAATAAGACAATTAATTGTGAAGCAATGACAGATAAAACTTCAATATTAATACGATTAAACTCATCAAAACAAATCCAAGAACCACAATTAGCTAAACCTTTAAAGAAAGCAGCAACTGCAACAAAATCAGTTTCTTCAGAACAATTATAAACAACACATTGTTTAGCAATTGATTTAGCTAAATCTTTAGTTGATTCTGTTTTACCTGTTCCAGCAGGACCTGCAGGAGCACCACCCATATTAAATTTAATAGCACCCATTAAAGTCAAATAACATTTATCAGTTAAAGGTGTAATGACTAAAATTTCTGTATTACCTAAATATTCATAACCATAAGGGAAAGAAGTTTGAATTGATTTAACATACATATTATCATTTTCCCAATAATATCTTAATTGTTTTTTCCATTCAAATGATGTTGGTGCCCAATTACCTTTAATAAATGTTTCTGTAATTTCTTTATTATGTACTTCTAATGTTAATAAATTAAATACTGTAATACCATTAACTCTTGTTAAAGGTTCTCTTAAAATTTTGACAAGTAAATTAATTCTTTCTTGTATTTCATTACAATATGAAGGAATTGTTTTATTTGCTATTGCTTCTTCTACTTGATTTGTCCAATGCATTTGATTAGCATGAATTACACTTTGTCCAGTATGACCAAATATCCAATCTTTTGTTGGTGGACGAGTATATGTTCTAATTGCTCTTTCCATACATTGACGTACTGTTTCAAACATTGAGTTTTGTAATTCTTTCATCCAATCTTCTATATTTTTTCTATCAATTGATATTATATTTTTTAAGGGAACTGGTTCTCCTAAATTTGATATCATTTTCAAAATAATTTTATCATCTTGTAATTCAATATTATGAATATTTTCAAATATATTTTTTAAATTTTCTTTTACACGATTTAAATCTTTAGTTTCTGATAAAATTTTCAATAAAGTTTCATTTGATAAAAAGTAAAAACGAGGGAATAAAGTTTTTTTCTTTTCAATATAATCATTCAATCCTTTTTCTACTTGTTCTAACCATTCATTAGCTTCATTAATTTTAGGTAATAAAGTATCATCACTACAAATAACTTTAACATTAGTACTAACTTTTAATCCTCTAATAATTTCAGTAAAACTCTTATTAGCTTTAGCAAAAATTGCAGCATCATGAGGAATACTTTTAGTAATATCAGGACTTTCAAAAATAGGTTGTAATTGGAACCATTTAGTTTGTAATTTAGATAAAGCTTCTAAAATATCAGTAATATTTTGAAAAGCATGTGACCATTCAGTAATTTCTTTAAGAAAATGTTCTTTATATGGATTTACTTCAAGTTGTTGTACTTCTTGAACATCTTCATCAAGTACTTTATATATATCTCCCCATCCTGTAATAATATTCATTGTTTTATTTCTATATGGTGTTGTACCAAATTCAACTTCTGACCAATTTTTCTCTAATATTTCTAATTTTTCCTTAATTTGGAATTCTCTTGATGCTTTATCAGCAATTCCTTTTGCAACATTAACAACTTCTTTACTCAAATCACCTTTTTGATTTATAATTGTATCAAGATCCATTTTTTTACTTTTATCAGTACAATCAATACCAGTTTGATTTTTTAATTCTTCCCAATGTCTTTCTTGTAAACCTTTAGTAGTAAGTGAAACAGCTAAATCTGCAATTTTTTCAAATTCTTTTGATCTATCTCTTTCTTCTTCAGCAGTCTTAATTAATTCACCATAACCATCCATATCTTTTAAAGTCTTAATACTTTGAATTAAATGTTTTTTAACATTATCATTCATTTCTTCAACATCAAGTCCATGTAATTGATCTAATGGAATTGTTTTAAATTCTTCACTTTTTTTCTCAAATTCATCAATTGAAGTCCAAATTAAATAAAATGGTTGAAATTCTTTTGCCATTTGTGTTAAATGAGAATAATCTGTTTGATCTCTATTGAAATTTACTTCTCTACTATTACATAATTTTGCTCTATCTTGACAATCTGTTAATATTTTTTGACATGTATTTGCTAATTTTGCAGCATCATCTAATTGATCTATTGTCTTGTATTTTTTCAATGCATTTATTTGATTTTCTAAATTCTTTATATCTTCGTTTAATGTTGCTTGATTTTCTAATAAATTAGCTAAGAATCTTTCTCTTTGTTTAGTTATTAACGTCTTCGCTGATGTTATTGTATTTGAAATATCTGTTGTACTTTGAATTAACATAAATCTCGTTCGAAGATCTATATATTGTATTTTCTGTAAAAATTCATCTAAAATTTTATATATTTCTAAACAATTATCAATTTCTCCTTTTATTGATTCTAATAATGAAGGAACATCTTCAATATATTTTTCAACATCAACTAATTCTTCAATATTCTTTGATTGTTTTGTAATACCATTTTTCATTTCTTCAATTTGTTTAAATACAGATGATTTAATTTCTTGTGATTTTCTATTTAAAAGAGCTAATTCTAATTCTCTAATTTTTTCATGTTTACTTAATAAAGTATCTCTAACATCTTTGCAATTAACTAAAAAGTATGAAACTTGCATATTTTCATTAATTTCTTTAATAATTCTATCATAAGTATCTTGATGTCTTCTAATATCATCTCTTAAAACATGAACAATATTACCATCATCTTGTTCATCTAAATTCTTAACATAAGTTTCTGGATCAATATCTAAATCTTCTTTATATTGATTAAATGTTGCTGCATATTTTTCTAAAGGTTCTTTTCCTTTTAATAAACATTTTTCTAATCTTTCATATAAATCTTGAACGAAAAGTGCTTCTTCTCTTTTTGGATTAAATTTATTTTCTATATTATTTATATCACCTGCTTTATTTTCTTGTTCTTGTTTTTGTTCTTCTCCATCAATATTTTCATTTTTTTGTTCTTCGGTTTGAATATCTATTTTCTTTTCTTCTTCTTTTTTACCTTTTAAACCTAATGACTTATCTCTTTTAACTAAATCAAAATATTTCATAGTAGAATAAACTTTTTGTTTATGGAAATTTATTTGTTCCACTCTTTGAATTTTATCTAATCCTTCATCAAAAACTTTTCTAATTTCAATAACGAAATCTTCAACTAATAAATGATAACCAAAATTACCTTCTTTATATTTTAAAATAATATTAAAAATAGGTTTTTTTTCTTCAACTAATAATTCATCAGGAATATATTCAATAGCTTCATAAGTAGTATTTAAATCAGTATCAGGTAAATCAGTTGCTTTTCCAAAAGCACAATTATCATCAAGTACCATTTTACTTTCTGTAAAATTTTTAATTCTATTTTCTTTATCTAAAGGATCTTTATATGTATTAATAACTTCTTTTGTATTTTTTACTTCAGTAACAGCTGGAATATTTTTTTCAAAAAATTCAACAAATTGAATTAATGAATTTACTACAGTTTCATATAATTGATCTTGAAAAATCATATTTATTTTTCTTATTAATCTTCTTGTTTTATATTTATTTAAATCATTCATAAATTCTTGATTTTTTCTTTCTCTTTCAATATCTTTTTCAAAAACATATCTTTTTGGTTTTAATGGACGATCTTTTATAAAATCTACATTAAAATCATCTTCAATAACTTGAGGAATTGGATTTTCTAAATCATCTTCTTCATTTTCTTTCTTGTCTTTTTCTTCTTTTTTTTCCTTTTCTTCTTTTTTAGCAACATCTGGAGATGTACTTAATAAAGACATTTCTGGAGGTTTAAATTCAAGAACAGATAAAATTTTTTTAATTTGAGCAATTTGTTCATTTTCTAAATTCTTTTTAAATTCATAAATATTTTTCTTTTCTTCTTTTAAGAAATCATCTAATTTAATTGTATCATTAAATTTAGTTTTATATAAATGAAATTTTCCTTTCATAGCATCCATTAAAGTTTTAACTTTTTGTGTAGCTTGAATAATATTTGGTTTAGTAAATAAAGCAGCTAAAGAATATGTTTTTTGTAAAATATCAAAATTAAATTTTTTATTATCTTCATGAATCATTTCTTTTGCATATTTAGGAACTTCTGGTTTTGGTTCTGGTTCAATATTTAAATTTAAACAACATAAATCAGAACTTTTTTCTTTAAAATATAATTCATCAAACATCATTTTATTTAATTGAAAAACATAAGATTTATTAACAGCATCCATTTCACCTTTTAAACTATTTTCAACAATATCAAAATCTTTCATAATTTTAATTTTATTTTCAATTTTCTCAGCTCTATCTTTTGGTAATTCAGAAACATCATATTTAGGAATTTTAGATAAATAATAATTATATTTAATTATTCCTTCACTTTTATTTCTTAATTTATAAGCTTCACTTAATCTCTTAGCAAAAACATTAGGATTTTCAGAATCAAATAAAATAAACATTTTAGGTAATCCTTTAAATTCTTCATGTGTTTTATCATCAATTTCACCATCAAATAAATCATTTTCTTCATCATAATTAGTAATTAAAACTCTTTTCCATTCACCAACTTTAGTCTCTTTATCAATAATCAAAGCTTTAGCAGGTAATTTTAATTTTTGTCCAGTTGTTTTATCAATAGCTTGTTTCATCCAATAATCATTAGGATAAATTTCATATATTTTATCATCAAAACTTGTAATATTCAATTTTGATTTATCAGGAATTGAAAAATCAATATCAAAATTATTTTTAAGTATATCTTCAACTTTAGTAGCTTTAAAATTTTCTTGTATTTTTTTTATTAATTCTTTTCTAGTTATTCTTCTTGGAATTGCTTCAAATGGTTCATTTACTTTTGGTTGTAATATTGCACAACCTTCTCTTGGTTTATCATATTCTGGTGTTTTTTTTCTTTTTTTTCTACGTAATGTTAAACCATATGGATTAACGAAATCACTTGTTGGATTCATTGTCCATGCTACTACTTCTTGACCATCTTTACGAAGATGAGGCTTTACTGGAGGATAACCCATTGGATTATCTTTTGTTACTTTACCCTTTTCTGGGATTTTCTGCTCTTCTGTATTTTCAGTATTTAATTCTCCTTTATCAGGATAATTTGGACTTACTTTTTGTTCTTCTGACATTAGAAGTTATATTTTTATATCTTATTTTTTTTTTTTGGTTAAATAATAATTTTTTTTGAAGTTTATTTTTTTTAAAGCAGTTTTTTTGATTTTTTTTAAAATTTTTAATATTTATTTTAATAGTCTTTTCATTGTATTTTTAAAAATATATAGAATTTATAAAGTTTATATTACAGTATCTTAGTATTTATTAATTAAAAATATATTAGCTTCAAATAAATAATAAATAAAATCTTATTATATAAACAAAAATTATAATATATTAAAATAATCCTAATAAATAAATAATATAAAATAGAATTTAACAAATCCTTTTAATCTTTTTATAATTAATGAAAATGAAATAAATTGATAAGAAATTATTAATTTAAAAAGGATTGTATAAAATAAACAATATAAAACGTTATTTAAATTCTTAATTGAAATAAAAACTCAAAACCTCATATTATTTTAAATTAAGAAAATTTATCTTTTATTAAAAGTGTATACTTTTATTAATTTAAAAAAAAATTAAGATTTTTAGATTTTTTTTAATACCTAATAATAAAATTAAAAATTATTCAAAATTTTTTAAAGGAAAATAATCAGGTATAGCTTGTGCAATCATATTATATGAAAGGATACTATAATATCTTATTATAATATCTTCATATAGAAGTGTTAATTTTTTTTCAGATATTGAACACATTGGATTTCTGCTTTTACTACATTCCATCTGATAATGAACAATAAAATAGTTATTATTGAAAGGATTATTTTCATTAATTGATTTATTTATTAAAACAATATTTTCTCCAAATGGATAAATAAATTTATCAAGACTTGTAAAATAAATAGTTACAAATTTATTGTTAAACTTTTTTGTTAATATTGAAAGTACCTTAATTGTATTTCCTTTACTAAATAATAAATCATATTTATTCCATTGATTAAAATCATATTCCATTGGTTTTGTAAATAAATCCCCCAATTCTTCATTTCCATTTTTCCTAAATTTTTTAAATTTTATATGTTCTTTAATTTTATTTATTGCATTATCTTTATTATCATTAACATCAATTCCTAATTCATCTTTTTCAGTTTTTTTAAATTTAAAACTAGAAATTTGTTTTTTTAGTGGTATAAAAAGTATTACAAATTCTTTAAAGTTTTTGAATATGTTTTTAAAATTGTCAATTATATCAATTTCTGTTGATTTAGTTAACTGATTTATTTCTTTCAAATATTGTTTTTCATCATTTGTAAACTCATTTTGTATAAATAAAATTAATGTAAAGAAGATTAAAAATTTGAGCATTTTAAAGTAAATAATAATTTTTAGGATATTATTTATAGTTCAATAATTTTTTTTAATATATTTTGATTTATTTATTGCACATCAAAATAATTAAAAAGGAATAAATGAAAAATTTAATAATTTTCTTTATATTTAAATAACAGATATTTATTTAATATTTTATATCATTTTTTTCTTTGTTTTAAAATATTTTAATAAAAAATTTAATTTATAAAAAATTGTCTCTTATAATGATATAGGAATTTATAATATAATTTTATTATAATATATTTTTTAAATTTTTTGAATTTTAATAAATTATGAATTAATAGATATTAAAAAAATTTGATTTACTTTTTTAACGACAATTAAATTTTCTTAATTGAATATTAGCTTAAAATAATAATAAAAATAAAATCAAAAAATTTTCCTAAAAAAATAATCAATACAAAAAAGAATAAATGATTTATTTAATAACTTCATTCAAAATGTTAATCAAAATATATAAATATATATATAATTGAGAATTTTAATTATATTTTTTTTCAGAACACCCATTAAAATAAAAATTAATATTAAAAAAAGTTTTCATAAGATATTGTATTTTCTAATTAAATTTAGGGATAGTTAAGAATTAATATAAAAAATATTTTTTAGAAAATTGATTAAAGAAAAAATATTAAATAAAATATTGAATTTTAGTTAATTATTTCTTCTAAAAAAATTTGAAATCAAATATATTTATTATTCTATAGATGTAAAAAATAATTTCTCTTTCATTAATTTTCAAAAAAATTATAAACAATTACTTTTGAATAAAAATTATATTTTCATTCAGAAAGATTTATTATAATTAATAAATCAAATAATTTATATCAATTTTATAAAAACTATGATATAACTATTTATAAATATGATATAACAATCATTATGAAAAAAAGGAGAATATGTTTATATATTATAT
>JAEEGK010010629.1_pt1 | contig 21207 bp, 11 predicted proteins | sample 8958771 | NCBI WGS metagenome assembly JAEEGK01 (sample SAMN16246547, study PRJNA631951) | gut metagenome | biome: gut microbiome; feature: rumen; material: SC-attached | host: Bos | place: Iran: Karaj | collected 2018-10 | reverse complement strand
TAATAATTTATTTTTTTTCTTATTATTATTATTACTATTATTATTACTATTAATATTATTATAAATATCAGTATTAATATAATTTTTAATTAAAACATTTTTTTTTTGTTTTAATTTACAATTTTTATTATTAATTTCATTATTTTTATAATTATTATTTTTAGAATAGCAAATATTTTTTTTTAAACTATTATTATTATTTTCTTTTTCTTTCGAGCTATTTTTCTTTTTTCCTTGCGAATGTCCTAAAGAAGAAGATCTTTTTTCATGAAAAATTTTATTATTATAATTTTTATTTCCAGAATGAAAATTATTATTATTAATAAAAATATCATTTTTGCTAATACTAATATTATTATTATAAATTTTTTTATTTTTTAATCTTGCTGTAATAGGTTTATTTTTTTTATTAACATTTACAGTATGAATTCGTTTTAATTTATCATCTTCATTGAAATTATTTAAAGAATCTTCTTCAATTCCATTAATATTATAATTATTATTAATGATATTATTACTTTTGTTATTAATATTATTATAATGTTCAATTTTTCTTATTGATTGTTTTGCAGAAGGACAAAAATATTTATTATTATTATTATTATTATTATCATTTTTATTTGGTGTGTTTAAATCTTTTTTGATTTTTTCATTGAAAAGATTTTTATTAAAAACATTTTCTTCTTCTTCATTAAAATTAATAATATTTTTTTCATTAATTTCATTAAATTCATTGTTTAAATTATTATTAATATTTTCATTTCCGCAATTTAAATATAAATTATTTGTATATTTAATTTCACCAAAAAAATTTCTATTTTGAATATCAAACATGTTTGGTTCATTAAAAAACGGATAAATTTGTTTTTGAGAATAAGTAATAAAATTATTATTAATATCTTTAATTATGTCATTAATTTCTTTTTCGGAATTTTTTTTCATATTTTTAAAAGTTGAAAAATTATTTGATTTTTGTATTTTTTCATATGATTTTATAATATCATTTAATTTAATTACATAATTAGTTAAAATTTTTTTATTTTTATCAATTTTTTGTTTTTGTTCTTTTAATTTTTCACTTATTCTTTCATTAAAAAAGTTCTTTTTATTTTTTATTTCAATAAAAATCTTTTCAAAAAAAATCGTTATTTTATTAAATTGCTTATTAAAATATGTTAAAATGTCTTGTTCGCTTTTGTTATATAAATTTATTTGATTTTTAATAAAAGAAATTTTATTTCCAATAGAATTAATATAATCTGAAATATCATTATTATTATTATCATTATTATTATCATTATTTTTATTATTAATATTTGTATTAATGTTTTCTAAATTAGGAAGATTATCTAAAATTTGAACACAAATTGGAATTTTATCTATAGTTAAATTAAAATGAAAAATTTTATCAAGTGGACATTTAAAAATCTTTGAATTTTCAAAGTTTTTTATACATTCTTCACAAAAAACATGCCCACATGGAAAAGTTCTTGGTTTTTTATTACTATTATTATATTGTTGTGAACAATTAACACATAAAAAAATAGATGAAGAAGACATAAAATATTATTATTTTTCAATTTAAAAAAAAAATAATTTTTTATAATAATTTTTTTTATAATAATAATAATTTATGTCTAATGATGATGTAACTTTTTGGCGAAAAGAAAATGTTGATGATGACAAAAAGAAATTTACTATTGAAGTTGTTAATAAAGCATTTAAAAATTATAATAATTATTATGATGTTTGTTGTTTTATTGCTAAAGAATTTAAAGAAAAATATAAAGATAGATGGACAGTTTTTGGTTATAATAAATATAAAGGTTTTGGTTATTCAGATTATAAAGATACTTTTATAGGAATTGAATATAAAAAACAAGCGAAAATTACAATAACAAATCATAAATAATTTTTAATAAAAAAACAATTGAAAAAAAGTTTTATTATTATTATTTTTTTTATTAAAATTTAAAATTAATTTAAATTTATTAATAATATTATTATTATTATGATTAATTTTTTACAAAAAATTTTTTCATGCAATTCTGATAAAAACTTTGAAGAAGTAAAATAATTTTTTATTATTATTTTAATAATAGAAAATTCAGCCAAAAGAAATTAAAAAATCAATTTCTATTTTAAGAGATGTTATTAATTCTTATTTAAATACTCAATTTAATGATTTTCGTTTTATTTTACCTTCCGAATGGCTTAAAAATATTTTGATTGAAACTGAAAGAGAAAATAATAATATTATTAAAGAATTATTAAATGTTAATAATATGCAATTTTTAAATAAAAATAACCCAAAAAAAATTAGTAATAATATTAATCCTAATGAAATTTGTATTACAATTTGGGAAATTATGAAAAGAATTGTTGATTTTTTTAATGTTGATGTTATTATTAGAGTTGATTTTAATAGAGATGAAAATGAAATTGATTTAAATACGTATAAGTTGTATAAAGTTAAGGAATTTAATTTTAGTAGTATGAATGTATTAAATTCTAATGTTAAAAAAACTTATTGGTTCTATGGAGAATTTAATGTTAAAGGTTTTCCTAGATTTAATAATAATAATAATAATGAAAATGATAATAGTGTTATTAATATTAATTTTGATAAATTGAGAATTAATAATAATAATGAAAATAATAATGAAAATAATAATAATAATGAAAATAATAATAATAATAATAATGAAAATAACAATAATGAAAATAATGAAAATAATAATAATAATGAAAATAACAATAATGAAAATAATAATAATAATAATATTAATGAAAATAATAATAATATTAATGATAATAATAATAATAAAATTGAAAATAATAAAGAAAAAAACGAAATAAATAATATTAATAACAAAAATTCATCTTTAAAAAATAATATAACATCAAACAATATAAATTCCTTTAAGCCAATTTTTTATTTCAAAGACTACGAAAAACTTATTCTTTCTCCAATAGGTTTAATAAATCCAAGTGTTTATTGTTACATGAACACTGCATTTCAATGTCTTTTATCAATTCCAGAATTAACATATCATTTTTCACATTCAATTTATTCACAAAACAACACAAAAAATCACCCAATTTGTGATTCATTCAAAGATTTAATAATTTCATACTCATCAAATAAAAGTAAAAATTCAATTTATCTTCCAAAATCAATTTTTCAAACATGCAATTCATTATTATCATTAAATTATCAGCAGGATTCACAAGAATTTTTGCGAAGATTTTTGGGCGGAATTCAAGATGAATTAAACAATTCGAAAAAATATGTTTTTCCTGAAAATATTTCAATGAATTCAGCTTGGAACATTTATCGTTCGAATAATAATTCTTTTATAGATTCAATTTTTTCTGGTTTAATTCGTTCTCAAATCAAATGCTTTAAATGTAAAAATATTTCAAATACTTTCGATCCTTTTTTAGATTTGAGTTTGAGTGTGAATAATAATAAAAACAAAGAAAAATTAAATGATTGTTTGAATGAATATTTCAAAGAAGAAATTATTAAAGACAAAGATTTTTTTTGTGAAAAATGTAAAAATAAAAATGTAAAAATGAGTAAAAAATTAGAAATTGTAATTTTTCCGCCGATTTTAACAATTCATATTAAAAGATTTGAAGGAAATGGAGCTAAAATTAATACGAAAATTTCTTTTAAATTAGAATTAGATTTAGAAAAATTTATTAATAATAATAATAATAATAATTTAAAATATGAATTATTTGCAACTGTTGTTCATCAAGGTAGTAGCATTAGAGGCGGACATTATTTTGCTGTTGTTAAAAGAAAAGATGAATGGTTCATTTGTGATGATGAATCTGTTAGTAAATGTAATGAAAAAAACGCTTTAAATTCAGATTGTTATTTATTGTTTTATAGACAAATTCAAAATTAATTTTTGTATATTTTATAAATAAATATTTTTTTTCATATATAAAAAAATTAAATAATAAATATGAATTCAATAATAAAATCAATTTTTATAAATCATCGTTATTTTACTTCTTTAATAATAAGATATTTAATAATAATAATAACAGAAATTCTTTATTATAAATTTAATATTTTATACACTGATATTGATTATCATGTTTTTTCAGATGGTGCTAAAGAATTACTTTTAGGTAAAAATCCCTATGAACGTGAAACGTATAGATACACACCAATTCTTGCGTTTTTAATGACTCCGAATGTTTTTTTTTATTATTCGTTTGGAAAATTTTTATTAAGTTCGATTGATGTTTTTGTTGGTTTTTTAATTGAAAAATTATTGATTGTTCAGAATAAAAAAAATAATTTTGTTTATAATTCGTTATTTTATTTATATAATCCTATTATTATTGTTATTTGTACTAGAGGAAGTGCGGATTGTATTATAACTTTTTTAGTTGTTTTGAGTTTGTTGTTGTTGGAAGAAAAATATTATTTTTTAAGTGCGTTTGTTTATGGTTTTTCTGTTCATTTTAAAATTTATCCGATAATTTATGCGCCTGCGATTTATTTATATTTAATTAACAAAATTTATAATAATAATAATAAAAATAATAATAATAAAAATAATAAAAATAGTAAATTAAAAATTATTATTCAAAAAATTTATTCTCCGATTTTTTTAGTAATAAAAAACATTTTTAAATATTATTCTTTAATTTATATTTTAATTTCTTCGTTTACGTTTTTAATATTGTTATTAATATTTTATAAATTAATTGGTTATAAATTTTTATATGAATATTTATTATATCACATTATTCGTAAAGATCATCGTCATAATTATTCAATGTTTTATTATTTAATATATTTAACATACAATTCAAAACTATCAAAATTTTTAAGTTTAATTACATTTTTTCCTCAAATTATTTTAATATTATTAACAACATTAATAATGTATGAAAAAATAAATTTATGTTTAATAATATTAACAATGATTTTTGTTGTTTTTAATAAAGTGATTACTGCTCAATATTTCATTTGGTATTTATGTTTGATGCCTTTGATTGTTGATAGAAATTTATTATTTAAGAGAAAAAAAGGGATTTTTTTATTTGGAATTTGGATGTTTTTTGAAATGATTTGGAACAGTTTTTCTCATTTGTTAGAATTTAATGGAAAAAATAAATTTATTGAAATGTGGTTGATTGATGTTTGTTTTTTTTTAATTAATTGTTTTATAATTAAAGAAATTATTGTTAATAATGTTGATTTATAAATTTTATTATTATTATTTAATAATATTTTTAATAATATTTTTAATTTAATTTAAATTATAAAATTTATTTTTAATAAAATTTATAAAATTGAATAAATTTTTTATATTAAAAAAATTTCTTCAAAATGTTCGACAAATCAATTGAAGAAAAAATAATAAAAAATAATCGTCGTAAATCGCAGTTTAATTTTATGTATTCATTCAGTAATTTATTAGAAAAAAAAGAAGAGGAAAAAAAACGAAAAAAACAAAAAGAACAAGAAAAAAAAACAGATGAAAATCCAGTTCATCAATTATTATCAAATTTTTTAAATTCATACAACGGAAACGATGTTGATTTACAAACAATCGATTTAACAAGAAAAAAATTAAACAATGCTTCATCAACTTCCAGATTAAAAATCGAAGATTATAATTTCGATAGCAGCAGCAACAATAGCAAAAATAAAATTATAAATAATAATAATAATGCTTATGAATTAAAAAGATACAATAGTAAAAAAAGCAACATTGGAAATTTTGTTAAAACTTTTTCTTTTGTTTCTAGAGAAAATAGTAGTAGTAATAATAATAAGTTCATTAAAAAAAATAGCATAAATAAAAATAAAAAACATGTGACTTTTGGAAGAAAAAGTATTGCTATTCCTTTTTTTAAAAAAAAAAAACTTGAAAAAAATATTTTAGAAAAAAAATCAACAATTGAAACTAATAATATTAAAAAAACTAAAAGTTTTAGTTTTATGAAAAAACAAACTTTTAAAAATAATATTATTGAAATTAATAATAATAATAATAATAATAATAATAATAATATAATAAATAGCATTAATAGCAGTAATCATAATATAATAAATAGCATTAATAGCAGTAATCATATTAATAGCATTAATAATAGCTTTAATAGACTTAATAGCATTAGTAGAAATAATAGTATTAATATTAATAATAATAATAATGGCTCAAAATTCAGTTCAAAAAAATCTTTTAATAAAGTAAATTATAAACTTGAAAATATTATTAAAAGAAACAATGTTAATAATAATAATAATAATTTTAATATTAATATTATTAGTTCTGAAAATAGTAATAATAATAATAATTTAAATAATAATTTAAATAATAATAATAATAATAATAATTTAAATATCAATAATAATAATTTAAATATTAATAATATTAGTATTAATAATAATAAAGATAGTAATATTAGTACGAATAATGAAATTAATAATATTTGTGAAATTTTAAATAAAAATTTCGATTGTGAAAGTGAAAAAATCGCTGAAAAAGAAAATAATATGGAAGTTAATAAAAAATTATTAAGAAAATGTTCAAGTCAAAAAAATATTGAAAGAATAAACACAAAAAATTTATTAAAAGTAGAAGAAATTTTTGATGATAATAAAATAAAAAAATTTGAGCGTAAAAAACGAAAATTAAAAACAGAAATTAAAAAGAAAAATTTTTTCAAAAAAGCTTTTAAAAAAGAAATTGACATTTCTGAAATAACAGAAAATAAAAACATAAACGATTCAATAAAACATTCAAAAATTTTTGAAGAAACTGTTTTAGAATTAACAAACATTCAAAAAACAATAAGAACTGAATTATTTGGAGACGAAAATGATGATGATGAAGATTATGATGATTATGGAGAAAATAAAGATAATAAAGGATTTGAATATAAATCAAAATTGAGTTTGAAAAAGATGACTACAAATTTATTTGAAAGAGAAAAAAGATTTAGAAGTTTATTTAGAGTGAATAAATTGTATGATTCGTTGTTAGATGATGCTGAAGAAGAAGACAATGATGAATTAGAAAAAGGAAAATTTTATATTGAACCAAATGGTGTAATTAAATACATTTTAGATTCTTTATTAACAATTTTATGTTTAATTGATATTTATTTACTTTCAGGTTTATTAGCAATTTCAAACGATCCTTTACAATTATCAACATTGAATTTATGTTTAAACATAATAGTCGAAGTTTTTTACATAATCGATTTCATTTCGGGTTTTTTTATAGCATATTACAACAAAGATGAAATATTAATAACAAAATTTAATTTATTAGTAAACAATTATTACGAACATAATTTAATTTCCGATTTTTTAATAGCAATTCCTTTTTCATCTATTATTTATTTTTCTTTACGAATTGACATTTTACCTTACAGTTCAAGTTACAACAATCCAAAAAACATTTATTTTCTTTTAACTTTCATTCGCAAGTTCAAAATAACAAAAATTCTTTCAGAAAAACGAAATTCAATAATGAATTATTTAAGCAACTTTGAATATTACACATTTTACGGAAGTGTTTACATTTATTTATTAATTTTTACGGTTATAATTCACAATGTGAGTTGCATTTATATTTTTATGGGAAAAGTTAATTATCCAAATTGGATTGTTCATTTGAATTTGAACAACAACGAATTTATTAAAATTTACATTTGTGCTATGTATTATATAATTTCTACTTTAACAACAGTTGGTTACGGTGACATTTCAACTTACACATGCGGCGAAAGAATTTTTGGCGGAATTTTATTATTGTTTGGAATTATGGGCTATTCAATTGCTTTAACGAGCGTTTCGAATTACATTAAAAAAATGAATTCAAAAACTGAAGAATTTGAAAATAAACGTAAAATTTTAGATGAAATTTCAATGAATAACAATTGCGTTAAGAAGAATTTATATGAAAAAGTTCTTCGACATTTAAAATATCAAGACAATGAAAAGAACGTTAATAACATAATAATAGAAAATCTTCCGCTTGGATTGCGAAATAATCTTTTAATGGCGATGTATAAAAATATAATTGACAATTTTATGTTTTTTAAGAATCTTAATAACACAGATTTTATAGTGCAAATTTTATTAGCGTTTAAGCCAGTTTTAGCACTAAAAAACGACGTTTTAATAAAAGATGGTGATTTTATGGAAGAAATTATTTTCGTCAAAAACGGAAAATTAAATTTAGAAGTTCCAATTGACATTTCAGATAAATACGAATTTGGTGAATTTAGAAACAATAATAACAAAGAAGAAAATAATAATGAAGAAAATATTAAACAAAAAAACACTAAAAATCCAATGATTAAAAATAAATCAAATTCAATTGAAGAAAAATCATCAAATGAAGAAGAAGAAACAACGCAATACATTAACATTTTAGTTTTAAATGAAAATGAACATTTTGGCATTGTTTCTCTTTATTTAAATAAAAAAAGTCCTTTGCGATGTCGAGTAAGATCGAAAAAAGCAGAATTGTTATTTTTAAATAAAAAAGACATTTATGATATTTCTCAATCTTATCCGCAAATATGGAAAAAAATAAATAAAAAATCTATTCATAATTTCTTACAAATAGAAAATTTAATCACAAAAACATTACAAATTTATTACATGTCAAATGGAATTAAACACGAAATTTTCAATAAAAATAACGATATGTTCGATATTGAAGAAGAAAATTCTAATGATTACACTGAAGAAGAAAGTGAAGATAAAGATGAAATTAGTAAAAATTTGTATGAAGCGAGTGAAAATATGATTAATAATATGAATCAAACTTCATTGAAAAATAAAAATAAAGAAATTGATGAAATTAAAGAAAGCAGCAGCAGTTTTTATAGCAGCTCAAGCGGAGTTTCAAATTATAAAAACAATCAAACTTTAATGAAAAGTTTGAAATCAAAAAAATTCGAAGATGAAAAAAAATCTTTTCTTTCTTCAAAAAATTATAAAAGCAAAAAAACGAATAATATCGATAATAAAACAACAATTAAATTAAGTAATTTAATTAATGAAAATAATGATGAATTTTTTGATAATTTAAAATTCAATTCGGAAATTTCTAATAAATCAAACAATGAAAATGTTAATTTAACGCCATTTAAATCATTTGAAATTAATGATGAAATTTATCCAAATGAAGAATTTATTATTTCAAATATTTCTAAAAATAATTCCGATTTAACAACAATTTCTAATGTTATTAATAATAATTCAAAAAAAAATACAAATAATATTAATAATAATAATAATGAAAATAAAGAAATTTTCTTTCATGATAATTTTATTATCAGCAGCAATGAAATTAATTTTTTTATTGAAAGTTCGTATGAAAATATTAATTTTTTAAGCGGAAATAATTACATTAATGATAAAAATTTACAGCAAAAAATTAAAAGTTTGTTTGGAAAAAAAAGCATAATGAAAAAATCTTCTTTGCAATTGGAAATTAAAAAAAAAAGAAAGAAAAATTTAAAAAAAATTTTTTTCTATGATGAAAAAAATAAATATAAAACTTTTAATGATAATGATCCCAAAAAAACTATTTTTAATTCAAATGCTTCTAATAATAATTATACTAATAACAACAGCGATTCTCAAAGTTCAATTGATGAATCAACAATAAAAAAAAAAAAGAAAAAATTTAATAATAGCGTAAATCCAAATAATAATAAAAATTTAGAATACATTAAAAATAATAATACTTTTGAAATAAAAGATAAACCTAATTTTAATAATATTTCTATTTTCAATTTAAATATGAATAATAGCGATGAAAATAAATTATTAAATATTATTAATACAAATATCGAACAAAATTTAATTTTAAATGAAGATAGAGAAAATGCATATAAAAAAAGCAGCTATAATAATATTACTCAATTTTTAAATAACGCCATAAATAAAGAAAAATCACAAAAATTCGTGCAAAGCAATTCATTTAATTTTATAAATAATAATAATAATAATAATGAAAGTGATACTAATAATAATAATAATAATAGCAATAAAAATATTATTATTAAATATAATACGATTAATAATAATAATAATAATAATAATAATGATAATAATAATAATAATAATAAAGAAAAGAAAAAAATTATTTGATATTTTATTAATTGAATTTAAACACTGGTTATAATTATTGTTTGTAAATAAAGTATTTATAATTCAGTTTAATATTTGATGTGGATTTTCATATGTTATTGTAAAAATAATATTATAATTAATATATAAATATTTTATTATATATAATTATATTTATTTTATTTATAATATTTATTAAAAATATTTTTAATAATAATAATAATAATAATAAAATAATAATAATAATTTAATTTAAATAATTTAATTTAAATTTAAATATTTTTCAACTGAAAAAATAATTTAAATTTATGAACATGAAAAATTTTTATTTTCAATGTTTTGAAAATATTAATAACATTTTAAATACATTTAAATTTTCAAATAAAATTCCAAATTCTTTTGATTTTTTAAGCAACGATTTAATTTTCAGTTCAAAAATTTTATTTCCTGAAATTTGGAAAAACAAAAATTTCAAATTCAATCGAAGTCAAATTTTTTATGAACAACCAAACAAAAAAACCAAATTTTATAATAAAAATAATTTCAACATTTTCGATGAAAATAATTTTTATTTTCCTTTGAATGAATTTAATATTAAAAATAAAAACAGTGATTTATTTAAAAATATTAATGATTTTAACAATGAAAATAACAATGAAATCAATGAAAATAACGAAAATATTTTTTTTAAAATTTGGAAAATTTTTACTATTCAAAATCAACATATTCAAAATTTTGGTCCTTATCCAACAGAAACAATTTTTATTTTTTTGAAGGAAATTTTTACTAAAATGAGCAATGAAGAAAAAAATAAAAAATTCGTTTTAATTGAAGATGTTAAAAAAAATGTTCATTATAAACCAGAATTATTATTAGAAATTTTAAATAAAGAATATCAAAATAAATTTAATAAAGAAAATAAAAAAAATTCTTATGAAAATAATCAAAAATTTTATTATAAAAATAATAATAATTTTTATTATTTTAAATATAATAATTATAATAAATAATAAAAAATAATTAAATTTAAATTTATAATAAAATTACAATTAAATTTTATGTACAACTTACACAACATTCAGAAGAATAAATTTTTTTTTCTACAATAAAATCTTGAGATTTATTATTATTATTTTTTTTTCTTAATTTTTGATTTATTTTAAAAATTTTTTGACTTCGATTATTATTAATTTTATTAATTTTTATTTCATTTATTTTTAAATCATCTTGAAAAGGTAAAATTTCATCGCAAATTGAATTTTCATTTAAAAAAGCTTCATTAAAATTTTTATAAATTGGATTATTTTCAATTATTGTTTTATCATATGAACTATTTTCACTGTCATAATCAATTTGATGATTTTTTTTTATTGTTTTTTTCATTATAGGCGAACTTGACAATCTTTTAAAATTATTATTATTATTATTATTATATTTAATATTATTACTATAAATTAAAAAACTATTTGAATTATTTTTATTAGGAATTATTAATTTATTATTATTATTATTATTATTATTTTTGTTTTTTTTCTTTAATAAATTATTATTTTTGTTATTTTTTACTAAATTTGTAATATTATTATAATTTATTTTTATGTTTTTATCTTTTGATTTTAATTTATGTAATAAAACATTATTTGAATAAATTGAATGAATTTTATTATTGTAATTATTATTTTCATTGTCATTTAAATTTCCACTAAAACTTGAATTTTGATTTTTTTCATGAATTTTATTTGAATTTGTAATATTATTACTAATAACACTATAATTAAAATTATTAATATTATTGCTACTATGATTAAATTTATTTCTTGAAGAACAATTAATTTTATTTTCATTATTATTATTATGATTAGTAAAAATAATATTTTCACTTTTTAAATTAGAAATATTAAATAAATCACTTTTTTCTTCTGAAAATTCGCTTTGAATTGCCATTGAAATTAAATTCGTTTCGTTTGTGCTTGAATTTGTAATTAAATTATTATAATTATTATTATTATTATTAATAATATTATTATTATTATTTTTATTATAATTTTCGATTTTTTTTGCTAATTCAATAAAATCGTTATTGTAATTATTAATAATATTATTAATATTATTATTTTTTTTTTTAATTTTTTGAAATTCTTCTAAAAAAAAATTATAATTTTCAATTTCGAATTTAATTTTATTTACATTTTTATTTGATTTTAAAATTGTTCCTTCTAAATTTTTAAGTCCAATGAAAATAGAATTTTTTTGGTGATTTAAATGATTAAGATTAATATTTAAAATATTTTTTTCGTTTTCTAATTGAATATTTTTATATGTAATTTTCATAAAATCGTAAATATTATCAAAAGGAAAATAAACATTTTGAATGTTTAAAATTTCATTTTTAATGTTATTAAATAAATTATTATTTAAAATGAATAATTTTTGTTGATAAATTATTGAATTATTTAATAAAATTTTAAATTCATTTTCATTTTTAAAACAACATAATTTAAATATTTCAAAATTATTATTTTTAAATCCACAAAATTTCATAAAATTATTAATAATTTCGAATTTAATTTCAAATAAATTTGAAATAAAATTTTTATTAATATTCGAAATAAAAATTTGATTTTTTTTTAAATTTTTTGAAATTTCATTATAAATAATTTCTCTTTTTTCTTCATAATTAATACATTCTTTATTTAAATCATTGTATTTTTTTAATTCTTTATTATAATTTTTTTGATTTTCTTTTATGAATTTTTTTGTTTTTTCTATTTCAATTCTTTTTTTTTTAATATCAATTGACATTGAAGATAAATTTTTTAACATATTTTCAATTAAAATTTTATTATTTTCATTAGTTTTTAAAGACATAATTTTAATTTAAAAATTATTTTTTTATTATTAAAATATTAATTTATGGGATTAGAATTTGGATTTGATAATTTAGAAAATGGAAAGAAAATTTTTGTTAAATATAATAAAAAAAATTATAATAAAATTATTGAAAAAATTACTAATCAAAAAATTGAAAATGAAAATCTTTATTTAAAATATTATAAATTTATTAATAACGATGAAAAAAAAAATTCAATTAAAATAAAAAACTTTTTTTTTTATAAATTTAATAATCGTTTTTTTAATGATTTATTAAGATTTAATTTCGAATTTTCAACAAAAAATAAAAATTTTAATAATATTAATTTTAATGTTTTGCCTTTGTGTAAATTTTCTATTAATAAATTAATAATTTTTAAATATGGAAAATATTCATGTGATAAAAATCAATTAATTTTTGATAAAAATCAATTTGAAAATATTTGTTTTAATAATAATAAAAATATTAATTTTAGTAAAATTTTTCCTTCTTTAATTGCAACAAAAAGATTCGAAATTTATTTTAATAAAAATTTTAATATTAATAATAATTTTAATTATAATTTTAAATTTGCTTATAATAATATTAAAAAAAAAGAAGAAAATATTAAAATAAAAAATTATTTTAAATTTAAATTTAATTACAATTTTTTTAATTTTTTTGATATTTTTTTTTATAATAATTTTTCTATAAAAAAAAGTTTTATTTTTAATAAAAAAACAAATTTTAATCATTTTTTATCATTTTTTCCTTTGAAATCAAAAATATTAGAAATGAATATTGCAAATGATTACATAAATAACATAATAAAAACAGGAAATGATTTTTTTTTATATAATTTTACTAATATAAAATTTAATTTATTATTCTTAAATAAACATTTAAATTTAACATCAAAAATTTTTCCTTTCATTAATTTAGAAACTTTCATTTTACCCAAAAAAAAAAAAATGTTTAAATTTATTTTTTCATTCGGAATCGGCTTAAAAATTCAAGAAAACATTTTCATTAATTTCGACATTTTCACAAAAACAAAAAACATTCAAATTCAAAATAAATTCATAAATCGTTTTCGATTAAAAATCGGAACATAAAAAAAAATAATATTTTAATATAAAATTAATTATAAAATTAAAAAAAAAAATATTATTAATAAATAAATTAATAAAAAATATGGGAAATCAAAATTTTACTCATGGCCCAATAACAACAAAAAACATCAAAGACTCAAAAAACAATTTAATTCGCTACGGAATCGCTGAAATGCAAGGATGGCGAAGAACAATGGAAGATTCAGTAATGGCAATAGATTTTTTTGATAAAAACAAAACAAATTTTCTATTTGGAATTATGGATGGTCATGGAGGATCAATAATATCTAAATACGTTGCATACAATTTCAAAGATTTTCTCATTAATTTAGATAGTTTCAAAGAACAAAATTACGAAAACGCTTTAATTGAAACATACTTAAAATTAGATGAATGTCTCAAACATAAAGAAGTCAATGAACTTTTATATAGCATGTCTTATGATACGCCAATTGATGAAGATTTAGTAACCGAAAAAGAACTAAAAAAAAAACATTCTTTATCGAAACAAAATAAAAAATTAACTAAAGTCAAATTCAAAAACAAAAGCGTTTTAATAGACTTATTCAAAAAAGATAAAACGTACTATAATCCTTCAAATTACGAACGAAATAACATTTTCATTGCTAATCAAATGGGAACAACAGCGAATATTTTAATGATAATAAATAATAGTTTATATTTAGCAAATTGTGGCGATAGTTTAAGTGTAATGTTCAAAAATGGAGAGGCAATAAAATTAAATAGAGAACATAAAACAACATTAGAATCAGAAAAAGAACGAATATTAAAAAGTGGAAATGAAATAATAAATAATCGAATAGCAGGAAAATTAAATTTAACTCGAGCAATTGGTGATTTAGAATTCAAAAAAAATTATAATCTTAAATATTATGAACAAAGTGTTATTTCTTATCCTGAAATAACGTTTATTGATAATATTTATGATATAGATTTTATTATTATGGCTTGCGATGGTTTGTGGGATTGTGTAGATCCGCAAAAGTTGTGTGAAAATATTTATAAAAAATTGTTGAATTTTAAAAAAAATAATATTACTGATTTTAATTTAAGTGATATTATTAGTCACATTTTCGATACTATTTTAAGTAAAACTAATAATACACCTATTGGAACAGATAATATGAGTTGTATTATTATTTTGTTTGAAAATGGAAATAATAATTTAAATAAATTAATAGAAATTAATAATAATAATAATGATAATAATTTAAATGAAGAAAATAATGAAAAAAATTCTTAGTAATTTTTTTTTGATTTTGATATAAAAAAAGAATAAATAAATAAAATAAATTATATTTTTATTAGAAAGTGTGAATATAAATGATAAAATAAACATTAAAATGTAAATTTAATACTGTAATTAATTAAAATTTAATTATTATTTTAAAATATAAATTAAATTAGTTAATATTAATAAATGTAAATAAAAATAATTTTATTTTTTGTCTAAAAAAAAAATATTTAAAAAAATGTCCTTTAATAATGAATATTCAAGCAAACTTCCTTCGTTCAATGAATTTAAAACACGAAATGTAATTTGTTTATCGCCTCCGATTCCGGAAAAATTAAACGATGAATATTCGTTAGAAAACGAATCAGACAGTTCAAAAAAATCAAACAACAAAAAAGAATTATTAATAATAAACACTTCAAATTTTTCCGAAATTGTTTCCCGCAAATTAGAAAAAATTTATATGTCATACATAAATCGCTTTGAAGAAATATGTGATAAAATAGTAAACTCTAAATACAAAAATATTTATAATTCTATATTTAAATTTTGTCAAGAAAGTTTAAAAAAACGAAATGAAGAATTTTTACATTCTTTAGTAATAAACACTGATCAAAATAGCGAAAGTTTTTTTATGGGTCTTTCAAAATATTTAATTTCTAAAAACATAGAAAAAGAAATTTCTTCTCAAATTCTTGCGAAAGGCGAACTTCATTTTAAAGATTTGAAAATATTATTTAAAGATTTAGGAATTGATGATTTAACATTAGAAATTGATAAAGGAAACATTTTAACTAAAATTATTGTGATAGGTGAATTATCAAGAATAGAAAATGTAAATTTAAACATATTTTTAGATAGATTAATTGATTATCAAAAACAAAATAATCCGCAATTTAATTACGTTTTAATTTTTGATGTTTCTTATGATTTAAAAAGTTTATTTAATAAAATAAAAACGAATTTATTAAGTAAAATGCAATTCACGAATATTGAAATGGTTTCTAGTAATAATTTATATCAAGAAATTTTATTTAAATTTAATATTGAAGATAATAATTTATTAATTGCGAATTCGAATCATATTAAAATTATTGTTGATTATATAAACGAACATCAAATTTCTATTATGTCATTTAAACATTATTTTAAATTCGTTATTTTTTCTTTTTTTTTCATGCACGAATGGAACGATGATGAATATTTAATTTTTTCTTCGAAGTTGAATCAAATGGAAAATAAAGATAATAAAAGTATTGAAATGTTTTTTAAAAATGAATTAGAAGAAATTTATAATAATAATAATAATAAAAATAAAAGTTTGATTAATGAAGAAGATGTGAAAAAATTAACTAATTTATTTATGGATAAATTTTATACTAACACATTATTTTTTGTTTTTTATAAAAGTTTTCAATTATTTTTTGAAAATATTAATAATAATTTAAATAAAATTTCTTATTTTGATAAATATTCTTTTTATTTCGAATTTTTACAGTCAAATCAAGAAAAAGAATATGAAAAAATTAAATACAAACGAAAACAATTATTATTAAAATATTTAGATTTATTCGAAGAACAAAATTTTGAAGAACCATTCAAAAAAACTTTCATTCCAAAATTCAAACATTTAACTAAAGATTACATTTCATCAATGAACGAAAAAGATAAAATAATATTTAATAATTTATTAAAAGATTTAGATAATATTTTCAAAATAAAAAGCGAAAATAATAAAATAACTTCAGCGAAAGATAATTTTGAATTTTGGGTAAATTCTCTATTTGAATTAGAATGCTTTAAAAAAATTAACATTTACGATAATGACACAGACAAAGAAAAAAACGCAAAAGCAAATAGAAAATACATTAATGTTTATAAATATTATCTTCAATTTGATGAAATTATTAATCCTTCAATGTTAAATGTTATTATGAATAATTTATTAGAAACTTTTTGTTTTGAAAAAAAAGACATTAAAGCTAATTTTAATATAAATAAAAACGTTTTTTCAATTAAAAATATTATGAAATCTTATATTAAAAATTTTCGATTGTTAGGAACAACTTTTTCATTGAAAACGTTTTTTATAAATTTCTTAAAAGATTTTGGAATTTTGAATATAAATTCAATAGAAAAAACTAAATATGAACAATTTAAAGATTTATTTATTTATTTAAGTTATTGGTTCTGCATAAACGGATTTTTTACACGAAAAGGAGGAAGAACAATTCAAAAAGAATTATATGTAAAAAACTATTTCAAACCAAGTTCATATAAATAAAAAATAATATTAATAATGTAAATATTTTTTATTTATTATCAATATTCATTTTTTCTTTTAATTTATTATTATTTTCATTTTCCATTTGTTTAATAAATAAATTTTTATCTATTCCAGGCGGACATGAAAAATATTTAATTTTCCCATTGTTCCAATCAGAAATTACAATTCTCGCTACTTTATCTAAATCAACTAACCCACCTTTTTTATATTTTTTCAACTTCTCCCCAATTAAATATAACATTTTTTCACTATTAATTTCCGTTCCTTTCAATAAACTTATATTATCCAATTCATAAACATTAATAACATTTTCCATCCCAATTTTTTCAATAATTTTAACAACAACTTCAATAGGATCTTTAATATCTTCGACTCGAATAACATTATGTAAAACATTATTTTCATTATTGCTAAAAACAATTCCTGGGCAATCAATTAATTTAATATTGTTATCTAAAAATATTTCTTTACTTACTGTTGTAAAACCTGGAGTGTTACTAACACCAGCTTTTTTATCTCTTGTTAAACTGTTAATTAAACTACTTTTACCAACATTAGGATAGCCTATTACACCTACATTAATATTAGTTTTAATGTTCGAATCAGTTCGAGAATAATTTTTTAATATATTTAATAATTCTTCTATTCCAACTGCTTTATTAGAATTTAATATTTTTTCTATGTATTCTTCTTTTTTTTGTATGTTTTTTTCAAATAATGTGCTTTGAGATAAATGTGAATTTTGATTTTGTGTGTTTGATTTGAATAAAATACATGGAAATTCTCGAGATAAAAATTTTTGCCAATCTAATGCGTTTTGAATTGGGATTAAATCGATTTTGTTTAGGATTAAAATTATTTTTTTTTGGTCTTTTTTTGATAATATTAAATTTTCTATTTCTTTGCTTCTACAATTTAAAGGATCTCTTGAATCTAAAATTTCAAGAATAACATCGGAATTTTCTATTACTTCTTCTAATATTTTAAAATATGCTTTTTTACTATTGTCTTTCATTGAATCGTTTAATTTTTTTTCTAATTTTTTTTCTTGAATGTTTGATAATAAATTATTGTCATTTAATGTTGAATATAAATTTTCGTTTGATGTTGTTTCTAATGACATTTGATATAAATTTAAATAATTTGAATTGTTGTTATTTAAACGTTTGTTTAGATTTTCTATTAATTTTTCTCTTGAAGATGTTTTTTTTTTTTGGTTTAAATCGTTGATTATTTTTTGTTTGGAATTTTTTAATGAAGGAACATTAATATTTTGATTTTTTAATTTATTATTCGTTGAAAAATTAAATAATAAAGCGTTTTTTGTTCTTTCTTTTCTTTTTTTACTTTTTAAATCTCTTTTTTTATCTATGTTTTTTAATAATAATTTTACTATGTTGTTTTTTTCCCATTTTTTTTAGCTAATGTTGATAAAATAAAAATAATATTAAAATAATAAAATAATTAATTTTCCTATTTTTTCTTATTAATATTTAATTTAATATTAATTTAATTAATCTTTTTTAACTTTCTTTGCATTTTTTACTTCATTTTTTTCTTCGATTTTTTTAATGTCTTCTTTTTCAATTTTCGGCGTATTAAAAGCATCAACAATCATTCCAAAACCAACAGTAAAACATAAAGCAAATTCAATCGAAGGTAAATTAAATAACAAACCTTTTTCTTTCGCTTTAGAATTTCCTTCAATAAAATTTTCCAAATTTTGAATAGGATAGTAAATAAAACCAAATAAAATAAATAACAACCCCGCTAAAATTTCAAATAAAAAAAACCCAGTCACACCTAATCCAGCAAAAACCATTAAAATTATAACAAATCCTTGAAAAACATCTTCTTTATCACCAAAATGTCGCAAAATGTAAAAATCGATATCAATTTTATCTAAAAGATTACTTAATTGTTTGTAAAAATATCGACTACCTCTTCTTAGTATTTTTGATTTATAATAACCTGCCATTAATAAACTTTGAAAAATAAAAACTCGTTTTAAACATCGAATAAAATAATTATTTTTTGTCATTTTTATTTAAATTTTAAATATTATTATTATTTTATAATATTAATTAAAATATTATTAATTTTATTATATGTTTTATATATCGTTGTATTTAGGAAAAATATTTCCCAAAATTGTTTGAATATTTTTTACATCTTTTAATGTATTTTCTTCGTTGTAAATATTTTTTTTCTTTTTTTCATTTTTTTCTTTTTCGATTTTTTCTTCATTTTCTTCCAATTGAATTTGTAATTTATTAACCGCAGTTTTAATAAAATCAAAATTATATTTTTCTTCTTCTTTTTTATCTACAACATTTTTTTTCTTCTTTTTTTTATTATTATTAATATTATTATTATAAGAACTTTCATCAGAAAATTCATCAAATTCTTCATCATCAAAATCATTCCTATTTTTTTTCTTTTTTAACAAATCATCTTCATTTTCTTTATTCGCAGATTTAATCATTTTCAACTTTTTTTTCGATTTTGGCTTATCTTCAATCCATTCAAATTTACTAGATAATTTATGTTGCCCATCATAATCAAAAAATATTTCTTCATCATATTTAATATCCTTCAACGCAAAAAGACATATTTTATGCTTCCCATTTTCAAACACAATTTCCGCCCTCGCATTTTGCTTATTTTTACTATGATTCGCAAACCTAAGATTATTACCCATATATCTCGAATCGATAGTATAATTATCATACAACGCAAACATATACGTAGTTTTTTCTATATCTCTAAACTCCTCTCTAATATTACTTTCATCATTGTTTATAAACTCACCCACATATTGACCAATGAGGTCCCCCTTATTAAACACCTGCTTCGCAAACAACCCCCACCCCGAAATGTCACTGTCACCCACACCTAATTTTATGTCTAAATGTTTTTGAAGCTTATTGTTCTGACATAATGATAAGGCATTGCTACATTTTAAACATAAATCTGGGTCACATTCTCTTCCATTTACTTTACAGGGGCAACTACTTGTTAGACAGTTTCCTTTACATTTACAACCATCGTAAAATAGCTTACATAATTTTTTGTTGCAGGCACAGAATTTTTCACAAAATCCTCGCTCAAAACAGGGACAAAATTCGTTGCATGGAACGTTTCCTAAATGTGTGCATGGGTTGTATTCTAATATTTTATTTTGTTTTTTTAATATGTTTAGTTGTTTTATTCTTAATGATGTCATTATGTTTTTTTTATTTCCTTTGTCTCGTATTATGGGATTTATTATATCGAAATTTAAAAGTTTGTCGATGAAATATTCTTCTGAAATTAAACGAAAATAAATTATATAACAAAAAACTAATTCGTTTTTATTTGAGTTTTTGTTTATTTCTATTAATTTCATACATTTTGCTATTTTACATGGGTCGTATTTAAAAATTTGACATAATTTTTGTAAATACATTTCGTATATTATTGGTAATTGAGTGTTTTTAAATAAATTGTAAATTTCATTTTGTTTTTCTGAACTTAGAGTAAGAAAATTTTTATAGCAAAAAAATGAACAACATTTATCAATATTAT
>JAEEGK010010627.1_pt1 | contig 21209 bp, 17 predicted proteins | sample 8958771 | NCBI WGS metagenome assembly JAEEGK01 (sample SAMN16246547, study PRJNA631951) | gut metagenome | biome: gut microbiome; feature: rumen; material: SC-attached | host: Bos | place: Iran: Karaj | collected 2018-10 | reverse complement strand
ATTGGGGATTGGGGATTGGGGATTGGGCCCAAACCTGAAGTGAATAAAAGTCAAATATTAAATAAATAAAAATTCTTCCTTAAAAAAATTATTATCTATAAATAAAAAAAATTTTATATTCTCTAAATTAAAATAAATTTCTTCAAATATTAATATGATTAAACCTAAAAATATTAAAAAAAAATAAAATAAAAGTTTTTATTTTTCTTTTTTATATTAATTTTAAAAAATTCAAATAATTATATTATAATATTTTAATTTTTTTCATGTCTATTGTCAACATTGTTTTTAATAATAATAATTACAAAATTAATTATAATATCAATTTTTTAATCAAAATCCAACTATTTTATATAAAATTATATAAACATTCATATCACATTAAGAGAATAAAATATATTATAAAATATTTTAAGAATTTGGATTAAATGGAATATTTATTTTTCTAACTTCTAATTTAGGACTATAAGAAACTTTATTCATTATTAAATTTAATTTATCTTTTTCTTTTCTTTTTTCACTTTTTATACAATCAGAAACATAATTCATTTCTTGATGATTCATACTTCTATTCCTATTACTTTCGTTTTTATAACTATCATTTATCCAAAGAGATATATTATTATCTTTAAATTGATTTGTATTTTTTGGATTTAATAAGGAAATATCTTTCTTTGTATTTTTAAGTTTTAATTTTTCTGTAATTTCTGTTTGGAAATAAATATCTTTATGATCATTATAATTATTACTATTATTATATAAAATTGGTTCTATTATTTGCTCAAATAAATTACTTGAAGGAGGAGAATCTTTATTATTTTCTGGAAAAGGAGCAATTAAAATATTGTTATCATTGTTATCATTGTTATCATTTATATCTTCATTGTTTATATCATTTGAAGAACTTAAAGATTTTATTTTTAATAAATTTATTTCTTCTTTTTTAAAATAATTCTTCCTTGGAATATTAGACAAATGTTTTTTTGAAATTACACTTTTTTTTAATAGATTTTGACTTTGGATTCGAGAATAACTTTTTGAAATAGTTAAAGTTTTTTTATCATTAATAAATTTTTGTGAATTTGAAATATTTGGATTTTCTTTATCTTTTGATATAATATATGATTTTTTCTCTTGAGATATTGATAATCTATTCTTTTTATTTTTTTTATTTTGTTCTTTATCTTTCCATATTTTTAAATTAGTAATATCTACTTTAAATTCCTTTAATTCATCATTTATTTCATTCCAATTTTTTTCTAATAATTTATTTAGAATTTTAGACAAAGCTTCAGTTAATGCTTTTATTTCATTATTTTCTTCTAAATCTTTTCTTTCTTCATTTTCATTGTCAATATCCATTTCATTTTCAGAAATTTTCTCAAAAATTTTTTTTTGATGAATAATTATATTTTTTTTTATTTCTTCTCCATTACTTATTTTATATCTAATAAATTCTTCTTTTAGATTATCTAATTCTTGATTAAGATTATCAATTTTTTCATTATAAATTTTTGTATTTTCATTAATAGTTTTATTAACAAAATTAATGTTATTTTTTGAATTTTGATCAATTTGGAAATTAATTTGTTTAAGATTATTATTCATTTCTCTTATTTGAATGTTATATTCTAAATTTTTCTTATTTTTAAAATATATAAGACTATTCATTTGTTCGTTAATATTTGAAAAAAATTCTCCCATGCTTTTAAATTTACTAAATTTACCAATTAATCCTGGAAATGTTAAATTATTTTTTATAATTTTATCACTTTCAATTATTTGTTCATGTAATTCTTTTTCTATTTTTTCTAATCTTAAAGTAAAAGATGTAATTTGATTGTTATAAACTAATTGCTTTTGTTCTAATCCTCTTATTTTTTCTAAAATAAAATTAATATATGCATCTCTTTCTTTTAATTGTGATATAAATTGATTGTTAGTTTCATTCAATGGAAGTTTATTTGAAATCACAGATTCACTATTTAATGTTTTATCCTCTGAATTACTTTCTATATTTTTTATTTGTTCATTTACTTCATTTACATTTAAGATATCATTTAAATTTTCTTCCTTTTGATTATTAAGATTTTTTTCCATTCAATTATTTAAATTAAATAAAAATAATGACTTCATTATTTTTTTAAAAACCAAAAAAATAAAAAAATAAAAAATAAATTTATTCTTAAATCAAGCTCAATATCAATTATTTATTAATGAATTTTTTAATGTATTTATTATTTAGATAAGTAATCTTTTAATAAATAGTTCTTATTTTATTTGTAAAAGGAAAAAAGGTACAACTTATTTTATTTATTCAAAGAAATAAACTCCATATATAAAAAATAATGCGATCTAAAAATATTTTTGAGAAATATCAAGTGACATATAATGTGGGTTCAAAAATAAATTTTAAAGTAATTTCTGGATTATATGTTTAAAACCATTTTTTCAATTTTAATTTGACCCAAATTTTATCCAATATTTTAATTTGATTTCTATTAAATATCCTATTGTGGAAAATTTGTTTTATATATAAATTTGTTTTATTTTTATATTCACTTAATTAAATTCCAAACTGTTTAATATTTTTTTAGTCAAATTAATTCATTTTATTTTTTTATGTTTTATTCTTTACTTTATTTTGTATCTGTTAATTTATTTCTATCATAGATTTACATTGAATATTTTATTTGTTCATTTATCTATATTTATTTACCTTCGTTTTTTCATTTATAATATTCTTTATGTTTGACTAATATTATATATTAAATATTAATCATGATTAATTTAACATTCAATAAGATAATTTTTTCCTTTATTTATTTGTTTATCATTTTAAATAAATTTGTAATATTTAAAATTTTTAATATCCATAATTTACAATAAAAAAAAATGAAACCAAAAAATCTAAAAATTTAATATTTGGAAAAAAGCCTTAAATTTTAAACTAAAATATTTATTCTTCTTTATTATTAGGTTTTTCTCCTCCTCTTTGATTAGCCACTCTATATAATCCTTTTGCCATTTCTCCTGTTTGATCTTTTCTATATCTAGAAACATATCTAATTCTTCTATTAACTGTACTTCTTACTCTAACAATTCTAGCATGAATTCCACAAGATACACAATATTGGTTTTTAATATATAATTTAGGCATTTTATATTTTTCATCACCTTCATTGTATACACTCATCTCTTCTATATCTCTTTTTGAACTTCCATCTACCATATTTTTTATTATAAATCTTTTTATTGCTTTGTCTTTTGGACATAATCTAAAACAGTTTTCACAATGAATTGGATCACTGTGACCTTTGTGATTTTTGTTTCTTCCATTATTTCTTCGCTTTTTTGGCATTTTATTTTTTTTTTTGGTTTTTAGTTTTTAAATAGATATTTTTTGAAAAAATTTATTTTTTAATTTTTATTTTTATTTATAATTTATTTTGAATTAATTTCTTTTGAAAATTAAAAAAATTTTTTTTAGTAATAATTTAGAAGGAATTATAAATAAAATAAAAGAAGATAATTAAGTTTTGTTTATATGATTAAGATATTTTATTTAAAGGAAAGATTACCAAAATTTAAGAATAATATTAAATTAAAATAATGTAAAAATTGATTAAAATTTGAAATTATATTATATTTGTCATTTTTTATGTTTTGTTTTATTTTTTTGTATATAATAATTATTTAATTAAATTTTTATTTAATTATATCATTTTTTAGTTATAATCTTTATAATAATTTGATATGTTTTCTTTCATTTTTTCATATTCTTTATTTCTTTTTATAAAATGATTTAATGTATTTTTTGCCATTACCATTGATTCTAACAATCTTTCATTTAATGTTTCATTTCTAGTTAATTTCAATTTATTATAAGTATGAAAATCTCTAATTAAAGGTAAATTATTCCTTCCTTTGTTAATATTATTATTTGTATTAATATAATTAAAAGAACATTCTTCCATATCTAAAATTAATTGTTTAATTTCCTTATTAGTATTATTAGGTTTATCCAGTGATTTATTTTTATTATAACCAGTTGGACCTTTTAAAGAAGAATATTTTAAAGATTTTAATTCATAATCATTTAATCCTCTAAAAAGTGCATTTCGATATTTTTCATTTCCTAAAGCTTCTACTTGTTTTTTATATGATTTAAATAAAGTTATATTATTCGGTTCTTTTTGAAAATTTGTTTTTATATAATATTTAGGATCAATCATTTTATTTTTCTTTTCATTATTAATTAATGCTTTTAAATCTGTTTCTTCTTTTAAAAATTTCTTTTTATCAAATTTACTTGATGTGATCATATTTACTATTTTATCTATATTTGAATTCATTTTTTTCACTATTAATCTATTATCATGAGTGTTTTCATATATTTTATTAAAATTTTGAATATATATTGAAGGAGTTGAATTTGAAGAAGTTTCTTTATTTTGATTTAATATTTTTTCTGGATTTACAGTTGTGTTATTTACTTTAAAGTATTTTTTTTTTAATTTTAACATTGTATTATTATATATTATATCTGGATTGTTTAATTTAGATAAAAATGAATTTTTATTTTTTTTATTGTTTATTGAATATCTTGTAATATATTGTTCGTTATAAAAAGTAGAAAGAATATCACTTTTTTCTTTTTTATTCATCACAAATATTGATTAAATTAAATAATTTAATAAAAAATAATTGTTTCATTATGAGTTATGAAGTAATAGAACAATTTAATGAACAAATTAAAGAGAATTTAAAATTATTTGATATTGAAACCAAGGATGAGGAATTATTAATTAAATTACAAGATATTTATAAAAAATTTCCATTTAATGAAATTTCAAATGATAAATTAATTTTATTTTTATATGAAGGAAATTATCTTTATAAATTATTTTATAAATATTCAGAATTAGAAAAAATTAAAGAAAAACTCAAAAATAAAACAGACGAAGAAAATATCATTAAATATAAAAAAATAAAACTATTTTTTAATTTGATTAAATCTGAAAGAAATGGAAATTTCATTGTAAAAAATATAAAGTTTGAAAGATCTTATAATATATACAATAAATTTTTGCTTTTTCAATATTTTAGTGGTCAAAAATTTGAGGAAAAAACAACATTGAGAGAATATATGAAAAAAAATTTGAATAAAATAAATGAAAGATTTGTAGTTTTAATTTGCAGAGAAGTAGTTGAATTACTTCAAGAATGTCATGATAAAGAAATTGTTTTATTAAATTTATCACTCGATACATTATTTTTTAAAAACAAGAATTATTCTAATATTTTTTTCAATGATTTTTCAAAAAGTAAAACTTTAGATAAAAAATCTTATGAATATAACAATGAGTATTATTTAAAAAGAGAATTTTATAAAGTTGATATATATGATTTAGGTAAAATAATGTTTTTACTATTATCAAAACATGAAAACGAAGATGATACTAATATAACAGAAAAAATTCCTCAAATAAAAAATATTAGTCGAAATATGGAAACTTTATTAGAAAAAATGTTAGAATCTGAAGTAATTTTTAGGTTTAATCTTTATCAAATAATAGAGTTTTTAAATATTAATTTTAAAAATATTGAAAAAGAAAATAATATGACAATTAAAATTAATAATTCAGAAAAAGAGTTTACTTTAACAAATTTTACTAATAAAAAAAGAAAAAGAACAAAATATAAAATTAAAATCTAAAAATTAAATTATTATATTTATTATTGTAAATAATAAATTTAAATAGATTTAATTATTATAAATCCATTAAATTAGTATTAATATCTACTTCTGTTGAACTATAAGATTTATTTTTTGTAAAATAAATAATAAATAAAATTAAAATAATTGGTGAAACAGAATTAACAATTTGATGAAATAATAAAGTTTTGTACATATAATTTCCTTCAAAAGTTCCATTTGATAATTGATAAATAAAATATACTATTGAAATTAATGAATAAGAAATTGTACAATAACAAATTAAATGTTTATCTAATTTTATATTCAGTTGACGTAGTGATAACCATAAATATAATATTAATATTTCTCCAATCATTAATTGAGTGTAATAAAAAATATATTTTATTTCTGATATATGTAGAATAATATCATCTATCAAAATCAATGTATTAAATAATGATAAATATGTTTTCAATTTTTCAATTTTATCATCAGTAAATTTAGAGTTTTGGCTTTCATTTTCCATTTTCATGAATAAGAAAATTTAAAAAAAAAATTTAAATATTAGAGAATTTTTTTTTATTTTGGAAATTAAATCTTTTATTCTATTACAATGAAATTTAAAAATAATATAAAGAATATATTTTTTCTTTTTGTTTATTAAAAAATTAATTATTTATATTAATATATATTCCCTTTTTCAATTGAAATTCATTTACATTCTATTGTTTCATTCTTTTGAACAATATCATTTTGTTTATTAATTACATTAATAGGCTTAATGATCTATCTTTGGAAATTTAATAAATTTTAATATTATCAATTGTTTCATTTTTAATTTGAAAAAAAAGGTTAATCTTTATATTTATAAAATCTTTCAATATTTTTTATTCTTTTTTTCTCAAAACTCAATTTTAAATTATTTCTAGGAGTTTTTAAATAAGTAATATATTGTATTTTTGGAAGTTTATTAACCTTTTTAGAAGAAAAATTTTCAGTTTGAATTGTGTTATAAGGATTAGATTCCTCTGTATTAGTACCTGCATCACAATATATTTTGAGTTTATTATTTTCATTTTCTTGTTTTTCTTCTTTAATCCTAAATTTACTTTTAAAAAATATTTTTTCAGGAATATCATGAGAAACTGAAGTTTGATGGATTTGATATTTATTTTTGATATTATTTGATTGAAATTTAGTACTTTTATTTTTAATGTTATTATTTATATTATTGCCTTCACTTAATATATGAGAATGTTGATAATTATTTGATGTTATATTTCTAAAATAATTTTCATGTAAATTTGATTTTGATTTATTTTGAATTCTTTTTTGAAAATATTTTTCCATTTTTGATACTATATTTTTTTCAATTATTTTTATGATTTTATTATTGTCTTCTTCTTTTTTTTTTACTCTAAATTCTTGAAAGTTCTGTTTTGGGAAAGTAAATCTCTGAATTAAATTTAATTTTGGATTATGAAATAAATTGTTTTTATATCTTAAGTTCACTAAATCCACATCTAATATTTTTTTCTTTGCCATTCCAAATTTATCATTTAATTCACCAATGTATTCAATTGTTAAACCAGATCTATCAGTAATAGCTTTATTTTCTATGTCTATTTTTAATTTATTAAATCTTAAAATTGGAATTTTATGCATATTTAAAAAAATAATTAATGAATTATAAAATAAAATATTTTTCAATTAATAAATAAATTTATTGTGTAATATTAATCTTTTTCATATCCTTCTCGTTTGATATTTTATTAAATTAAAAAATAAAAATATTCATTTTGAAGAATTTACAACATTTAAAATTTAATTAATTCTTTATAAATTTAAAGAAAAATATTTAAAATATGTGAAGTTTTCTTGAATATTTAATCAATCGTATTTAAAAGAAATTAGAAATTAAAGATAAGTTATTGAAGTAAAGTCAGGAATTATATAAATGTAACAATTCTTTAAAGAAGATTACTCAATTAAATAAAGAGTAGTTTAAATCAAAAGAAAAGTATATTAAAAATTGAATGAGAAATTGGAAAAGTTTATTTTTTCATAAAAAATTGAAGAATATATTTTTGTTCTTTTATTCAATTGAAAATATGTAGAAAGCTTTCATTATCCTCTAAATCAAGTAGGATTCTTTATTTCATCTTTTTTTAATTATTAAATTATTATAATTATTTTCAAATATTTTGAAATTTGAAAAATAAATAATTTTATAATGTCTGAAATGATTTTAGAATCTTTTTATAATTATTTGATTAATATAGGAATGATTAATATTAATTCTGTTAATCAATTAAATAAAATATTTCATGAAGTTATTAGTAAAAATCCAAATATTGATTTCCAAAATGCAATGAGTGCTTCATTAATGTTTTTTTTAAATCATATGACTGAAGAACAACAAAAATATACAAGTTTGAATTTAATTATCAAATTCTTAGAAAACAATTATTTAGAAAAAATAAAGAAATTGAAAAATATATTTTATATAAAATCAAAAATATCAAAACTGAAATTACATAATTTTTTTTATAAATGGAAAAAAAAGAATGAAATAAATAAATCAAGTTCAACATTAAATTCAAATAAAAAATCAAATTCTTTATTTAAAATATATAAAGATAATTCCACACATAAAATAAATTCAAAATCAAATTTAATAAAAAACTCTTCAATTCCTCAAGAAGCGTCTTGGATCACAAAAGAAAAAGAATCTTTAAGTCATTGTACTTTTAATCCAAATATTAATAAAAATAAAATTAGATTAAATTCTCAACCAAATAAAAACATTTCAGTTTTTGAAAGATTATATGAATATAATCAGAAATATTCTGCAAAAAAACAATTAAAACAAGTTGAATATGAAAATATAAAAAATTCTCAATTAACTTTTAAACCTTTGAAATTAAGTAATAATATTTATCAAAAATATATAAAAAGCACTCCTCCATATTTAAAAGAAGGAAAAAAATTCATTGATAATAAAAATTCTCTTCAAAATAAAACTGAATATGTAAATAACTATAATAAAGAAAATTATAATCAAAACAAAAGTAAAAAAAATCAATTTTTACATTGTTCTAATTCTTGTGTTGATTATAATCAAATTACCAAATTATATTATCAATATAAAAAAGCTAAAAATCAAGAAAATAATGGTTTTGAAAAACCTTTTAAAAAAAATATTAATTGTCTAATAAGGAGTGATTTAAACAATATAAGTTTAGATAAAGATAATTTTAATGAAAATAAATTTGGTCATAAAAATATATATACTAAAACTCAAAAAGAAGAGATTACTAAAAGAATAGTTGAAAGATTATATGGTGATTATAATAATTCTAATAATGAAGAATAAAACAATATTAAATTATTAGTTTTTGTAAATCTAATTTTTTTAAAATCAAAAAAATCTGAAAATAAATTATATATATATTCAAATCATTAATTTTTTTACTTTTATTCTTTAATTTAAATTTGATAATTTATTAATAGAAATGGGAAATAACAATGTATAATTTATTTAACAATTTAGTGTTGTGAAGTAGCTAATCAATTAGATGAAAAATCAAATGAAATGAAAACAAAAGGGAAATCAGTAAATAATAAAATAGGAACAGATTCAGAAAATTATGAAGAATATAGAGCATCAAGGTTAAAAAATATAAATATTAATAATAATTTAATATATAATAATGTTTCAAATAATTTACAATATGAATTAGAAGGAAATGAAATTGATAAAATTAAAGAAGTATTTTCAAAATCAAAAAATTTAAAAATTGAAATTATTAGTTCTTCAATAGGACCTCAAAGCTCAATTTTAATAATTAATCCTTTAGGATTAGAAAATGGAAAAAGAAAAATAAAAGATGGTATTTCTTATTTTGGTTATGAAGAAAATATAACAAATCCTACAATTGATTATTTAATTAATCCAAGAGATAAACAAATAGATGAAAGATTTAAAGGAAAACATTTTCAAATAAGATTTAATCCATTAGATTTAAAATATTATTTAAAAGATTTAGGACATGGATTTGGAACGTTTATAAAAATAATAAATTTGATAGAAATAAAAAATAATTTCCTATTAAATATTGGGGAAAATTATATAGTATTTACAATAGGTTTAGAAGAAGATATGATTTTAAATGAAAATTTTTCAAATAAAAATTCAGAAGATAATGAAAATATATTAAATGTAAAAATATTTTCAAGTGATATTAAACATGGAATATTATCTTTTTCTCCTTTAAAAACTCCAATTACAATTGGAAGAAGTCCTAATTCAGATATATTAATTGATGATAATATGTTATCTAGAATTCATTGTACTGTTCAATTTATTAATGGAAAATGGTTCATACAAGATGGAAGTATTAATCAAAATGGAGAAGTTAGAAAAAGTACTAATGGTACTTGGATTTATGCTTATGAAGAAGTTATTATTGTTGATAAAATGACTTTTAAAGCAAATCATAATTTATTTATTTGTAGTTATATTGATTCAAATGAAAAAATGGAAAATGAAGATAATTAATTTTTATCTTTTTTATGTTTTTATTTTTTTTTAATGTATAGAATAAAATTGAAATTTAAATTATTTAATTATTTCATTATTTACTTTTCTCTTTTGAATAAAAGAGTTAAAATGACAATATTTTCGAATTAATTTTAAATTAAAATAATTGTTAATACCTAATTTTCCTGAGAAAATGTTATTTTTTTAAATAAATTAATATTTTTATTAAGGAAATCAAGAGCAGAAGAATTATTGGTACAAATAATCATAAATCAAAAATATAAATTGGTATATTACTTTTTAAAAGATATTTCAAACTATAAATTTAATATAATAAGATTATAACCGTTTCAAACAATCACTATTTTTCAGAAAAAAGAAAACTGTTTTTCATTATCATAACATTAATATCATATGAAAGTTGATATTAATATTTTCCAACAAAAAAATAAAAGTTTTCAAATAAAAAAATGATAAAAAAAGTAAAATCCATTTAAAAAAAATTAAAGAATTTTAAACTGTCAAAATAATAATAATTCAAAATTTTTAATAAAAAAACAATAAAATATTTTTATCATTTAAATATAAAATCTTATTTACTTAGAAGCATATTTGATAGTCCATTCTCTTGCAGTTTTCTCAGCATCTTTCCTATCTTTTAACCAATGATCATTGACTTTTTCATTAAGTGGATCAGCAGTATTAGGTTCATTAAGTAAGCTTTGAATCGATAATAAAACAGCTCTAATTTGCAAAGCAGGACTCCAATTTTTTTTTAAAATATCTAAACAAATTCTTCCAAGAAAATCAATATTTGGATGGTAAATTTTAGTCATAAAAATACATTTTGGAGGAACCATTGGATATTCTTCAGGTAAATATAATTGAAGATGAAATTTTCCTCCATCATATGGACTGTCTTTTGGACCTGTTATTATCACGTTGAAATATCTAGGATTGTCTGAAAATGGCTCTGCAGATATTCCACTTATTGGATCTTTTTTTAACTTTTGAGTTTCTTTTATTATTCTTTGGTTTACTGACATTTTATTTTTTTAAATATTTTTTTTATTTAATGTGGATTTATTTGTTTTTATTTTTCTTTCTTTTTTAAAAATGTTTTATTTTACAAAGATATTATATTTTTTTATTTGAAAATTTATGACTTATTATTTATTTTATGATTTTAAATTAATTTATATTTGTATTTTTTATTAATTTTTTATTTTATAAATATAAATAATTTTACCTATATTTAATAAAATTTAAAAATAAAATCCCAAAAAAATCAAGTGATTAAAAGATTTTACTCCTATATTTTGGTATTCTTTTTAAAAATAGGGAGATTATAAAGAAATAATTTTGAAAAAAAATGTTGTTTTAAGGTGAGATGCTAAATGAAAGTAAAAAAAGTATAATCTGTTAAAAAAAGATTCTTATTTTTATATAGTTTAAAGAAAATATTTTTTCTTTTATTAAATAATTAAATATTGCTATGTTTGAGTTGATATAAATGCTTTGTAGTCAAATAAATTAAATTTAGAATATTCAAAGTGTTTGAGATAGAATTTTAATGAAGATTATATTTATAATTATAACATTTAATAGAATATTTATCTACATTTATTTAAAAGATTATTATAAAGATATTATGTTTTTGGATTTTTTGTGATATTTAACAAACGATTACAATACATTAAATATATTTAATATTTAAACCAAATATTTCTTAAAATGTATTTTCAAAAGTATTTTAATTTATTTAAATCATTTATATTTCCTATAAAAATACTTTATTGAGAATTTTTGGTGCTTTGTATCTATAATTCAACCAAATAATATTACTATATATCAAAGGACACATTATTACAAAATTATATATATATAATAAATTCTATTTTTAATTATCACTTGCAATTAATTCATTAAAAATATCATACACTGAATCTTTATCAAAATTATTTTCATATTTTTCTAAAGCATTAATCAATTTATTATTTTTAGAACTAAATAAATTTTCTAATTGTTCTTTTTGTGAAGAATTAAAAGAAGAATGATTTAAAAGAATATAAAAACTTTCCTTATGAGAATTATATAAATCTGCAATTAATTTTAAAGTTTCAATAAATTCAATATGATCTTGAGAAACAGCATAAACTTCAAAAGCTGAAAATAAAGCTCTATCATCTTGTTCTATTTTTTTATTAATTATTTCAAAAGTCTCTTCATCAAAACAATCTTCTTTATGTAAAAGAGATATAATTTCTTTTTGTTTTATTAATATTTTATTTTCTATTTTTTCTTCATTGTGTAAAAAGAAACTTAAATCTTTTTTTGATTTTTTTATTATTTCTGGAGTTACAGATAAATCTGAATTTTTATTTTTTGGATTTTTATCATTTTTACTATCTTTAACTTTACTTTTTGATTTTATTTTTCTTATATTCTTTTTGTTTTCCGCTTTTGTTTTTAAATATTCATTCACTTTACTTTTAAAATCCATTAAAGATAAACTTTTATGTGTATAAAAATCATCTATTATTTTTTTTAAAGTATCATCTTTTGAATAATTATCTTCTATTATTTTTATTTGATCAAAATTTAATATATTTTTTTCTTTAATATCATCCATAATTTCTTCTAAATAAAGAGTTTTATTATTGTTATTAATATTAATATTATGATTATGTTTTGGACTCGAAGATCTTTGTTCTAATTTTTCTAAAATACTTCCTGAATGTCTTTTTTGATTTAAAGATTTAATTTCTTCTTTATATAAATTTATATTATGTGTATTTTTATATTGTTTAAGTATATTTAAAATTTTTTGATTTTGACTTTCTATTAAATATTTAATTTTTGATTGTTCTTTTTCATCAATTTCTATTTTTGGTAAATCATTCAAAAATGATATCGTTATTTCATCATATTGATAATTTTCATCATTAGATGATTCATCATCTTTTTTTATAATTTTATATATTTCTTTAATTAAATCTAATAAGTTTTGTTGAATTTGGAATTCATTAAATAAACATTGAATTTCAGAATTATTTTCATTCAATAGATTATGAAAGTATTTTAATTCTTTATCAGTTAAATTTTTTCCTTTACTTTTCACATATTTTTTTAATTCATTATCTATAAATTTTTCACAGTTTTCATTTAAATTTAAAGTCAAATCACTAGAATTATTTTCTTGATATATCTTTTCTAATAAATTATATTCTTCTTTTATATTTTTATCAAAATAATCAAAAATAATTTGATTATTAGGTTTTAAAAGTTTTTTGATTTTTTTTTTCATTATTTTTTTATCGTATTCTTTTTTTTTTTTCGGTCTTGATGAAAAATGACTAAAACTTCTTATATTTGAAATAGTTTTAATTTCATTTTTTCGGTCATTTAGTTTAATATCTGTGTTAAAATGTGATTTATTTAAATGAATCAATCCTTCACTTTCAAAATCTAATTTTCTAGTAGATAATAAATATTTAATTTTATCTCCAAACATTACACTTCTTTTTTTATATTGAATAATAAATTTCTTAAAAATTAATATTAAATTTGATATAATATGATTATTTTGATAATCTTTGATTCCATCTATTACACTTTCATTTTCATATTTTAAAGATATTCTTATAATATCTAAATCATCTTCATCAAAATAATCTTTCATTTTTTCATATATTTCAACTTTACACTTATAATCTATATTTTGATTATTATTAGATTGTAATATTGGTGTATTTGATTTAAAAGTAATTGTTTTTTTTGATTTAATATAGTTAGTTAATGAATCTACAAAATTTGGTTTCTTTGATTTTCCTGAAAAAATATATTTAAATTCATTAAGTAATTCTTTATTTTTTTTATGTACCAAAGTGATTAATTCTGAATATTGTTTTTTAGTAATTTTATTATTAGACATTAATTGCTTTAAATAAATATTGATCATATTAATTTCATTTTGTTCATAAGACTCATTGACAGATTTATTTAAATTTTGAGTGTAATTTCCTTTTCTAAATCCATTAATATAATAATTAGCAATGTAATTACCAACATTAGGTGTATTTGTAAATATAATATTTTTAGTTTCAGAATTATTTTTAGTTAAAGTAGATTTAGTCGAATTTTCCTTTCCAAGTATTAATTCAAAATAACAATCTTTTGAACGTTTATATATATCATCTGTTTTTAAAGCTGAAGATAAAGTATAATAATTACCATTTGAATCTTTTAGTCCTTTTATTTGAAATGGACTTAATCCTGATATTTCAGATAATAACTCTTTTAATTCATTTTCATCTCCTGATAAGTTTATTTTTATTAATTTTTTATTAGGTAATAGTAATTGTATAATTCTTGTATGATACTCCATTTTTTTACCCTTTGAAATTAAAATTAAAAAGTTTCAGTTAATTATCACAAATAAATTTAAAATATAAGTAAATTAAAAAGGTAATTTATTCAAAGTTTGTAAAAGAGAATAAGTTTAATAGATTTATATAATATTCTATTAATGAATTTATATTTGAATAAAAGAAGAAATGGTAAAATAATTATTTTTTATGGTAAAGATTCTTTAAAAAAATAGACATTAAATAAATAATTTAAAAAAGAAATAAATTTTTTTATCACAGAAAAAAAGAATTTGATTTGTTAAAAAGAAATAGTTTTTATTAATTTCCATTCAATAAAAACTAAAATTCTACTTTTTCTCTTGAACAGAATCAAAAAAATGCAATTAATGAAAAAACAATTACAATTTATGGAATTTTTTTAATCCAATAACTAGTTGATAAAAAATTCATCATAAGACAAAATTTTTTAAAATTATCCTTATTAAAATAAATAACATTAACATTTAAAGGAAAAAAAATCATCTTCAAAAAAATAACATTTAATATTAAAAGTAGAATAAAGATTATAACATAAATTAATAAAAATGAAAGTCGAGAAGAAAATGAATTATGATATAATTCTGTTTAAATTATATAATTATGAAATTATAAAAAGTAATATAAATGAAATGAATCCTAATTATTATTATTTGAAGATTTATAGTAAAATTTTAAAATCAAATACAGAAATAAGAAAAGGTATTTAAAGAATTTCAAAGAAAAAGATTTACATCAAATAGGTTAATAAATCTTTTATTTTCAAAAATACGTTAAAACAAAATTTAGCTTTAAAATAAAATGTTTTGATTCCAACAATTATATATAAAATAACATAAAAAACAAAAATAACTATTATTATAAATAATATATAATGAATTATTGTGTAAAGTATTTTATATCATTCATTTTTATAATATTTATTTTTTAAATTAAATTTATTTTAACTAAAAATTTAAAGAATAGTACAAAAAAAACCTTTTTTAAGAAGAAACTTATGAAACACCCATAGGCAATAAAGAAGAAATTATTGAAGTTTAACTATTTAACAAATTCAAATATCTTTTTTGACATTACATTTTTCATTTGATTATCAATATGATAATTATAATTTATGTAAGGATTAAGGTATTAATTTACTTTATTCAATATTTGAATATTCTTTTTATTTAATAATTCAAGTATTTTAGAAATGGATATTTATATTTTTACATATGGGAAAATAAATGAAAATAATATATAATTTGTATTTAAAACCAAAATTTAAAAAATAAATCAAAAAAACAAAAAAACCTTACTACAAAATAATAAATAACAAATTATTTAAATTTTATATATCTTGAATTAAACAAACAATAATAACATGACTTTCATTAAAAAAATCTTTAATAATTTTTACCACAATTTTAGTATATTCAATATTAAAAATATATTCTCTAAATTCTTCATCAAAAAGAAAAAGAAGACACATTTCTAAAGCATTATATTTTTTTCCTATTTTTGCATTTAAAACAAATCTAGAACTACCTAATAAATTTCCTAAATAATAATAAATATTTTTTTCAATTTTTTCAACTTCTGAAATAACATTTTGTTTTGAAATAGTTTTATTATTACTAAATAATTCACAATAAGAATTTATTTTTTTTGTGGCACGTTGATGAACACTTAAATTTTTAAATTTTTTGTTTTTAAAATTATATAAATAATCCTTTGTTTTAATCATATTTTTATAATCTTCAATATTTTTCTCATAAAACAAAATAGGATTTAACCTTAAATTATTTATATGAGTAATTAAATTATATTCAATTTCACTTTGTTGAACATCATCTTTATCAATAATAGATTCTTTCCATCCAATTTTTTTATTAATTTCTTCAACAGAAAGAAATTCAGCATCATATATATTTATATTTAAAGAACCTACAGGTTCAACTTTCATATTTTTAGGTAAATTCATTCTTAAATATAAAGTACCACTATTTTCAGCTTTTTGAACTAATTCATCTTTAACTAAAAAAGGTTCACAAGAACCAATCCTTCCAACTAAAGCACCATAATTAAAATTTAAAGATTTCGATGAAGGAATACCTATTGAAGAACAATATTCAAATGTAGAATCAATTTTCCATTTACCATTAACTTTAAATTTAACATATTTTCCTTTTTTAACATATATTGGTATATTATTTTCTTTGTAGAAACAATCAGCAAATATTATTAATTCAATATATGAACCTTTGTTTTTTATTATATATGGATATTCACCTCTTTTTCTTTGTTTTATTGGTCTTCTATTTTTATTTCTGTTTGAACGACTTTTATGTTTGTAATATCCATTTTGATTTAATTCATCATTTAAATCATTTAATATCATTCCTTCGTTTTCATTTTCATTATTTGGGTCTTCTATTAAATCTGTTGCTCTGTTTCCACCACAACATCCCATTTTTTAGTTTTTTTGAATTATTTTATTAAAAATCAATAATTATTTTTTTATCATAATTTTATAAATAAAATGATTTCCAAAGCTCTTCTGGAAATATGTTTATTTAATAGTGATTTCAAAGAGGATATTTTAAAACTTATATTTTTTATTAGAAACGATTTAAAATAAACTCTAATAAGTAACATAATTGAAATAATTACTCGTAAGTGAAATAATATTTCTTATTTTTTAATGAATATTATTTAATAAAAAATAATAAAGTTGTGATTTAGTAATAATTATTGATAGTGAAAAAAGAAATAATTTTTATATTATTAAAGAAATATAATCATAAATAGAGAATTGGGAATTGATTAACAAGAGATAAATGATTGAAATAAAATAAAAATATATATTATAGCTTTATCTCAAATTTCTTATTATATTCAATTAATGACTTTATATACAAAAATTTCAAAATTCAATAATTTAAATTATAATTTATAAAAATCAATTGAAATATGAAAATATCAAAAAATTAATATAAAGGTAATTCAATTATTTCTATAAATGTTAAATGAAAGCAAAAGATAAAATAGATTTATTAATTAATAGAAATAAAAAAATAATTGCTGAAAAGAATAGATATAAAGAAACTATGAGGTTTAATGAAAAAGAAAAAAAGAAAGAATAAAAATTTATTAATAAATTTACTTAAAAAAGAAATAATTTTAATTCAAAACCATTATAAGCGAAAAAAAATGATATTAAACAAATACAATATCAATGAACTTTAAATTCAAGTAATAATATTTTAAGTGATTTTTTTACAAAAAGAAATAATCGAGCTTTAAGTAGTAGTAATTCTATAAAGTATTTACTTAATAATAGGGAAGAAAAATAGGCTTTTATAGTAAATTTAATATAAAAGCTTTAACAAATTTAGCAAATTTTCATTGTTGAAATCAAAAGAGTAATAATAATATTTTAATGATTGTTCAAAAAGTACATCATTTAAAGAATATAATATTTATATAATAATATTCTAAGATATTTTAAATATTGACTAAAATAAATAAAAATATTACTTTTATATATATTCAATTTTTATTTAATTCATCTGAAAAAAAAAAAAAATCTATTAAATTAAAAATAAATTATATTTAAAAAATTAAATGTCAAAGAACATAGACTATGATGACATAGCTGATTCAATATTCGAAGAGACAAATAAAGTAAGGAAAAATCCTCAAAGTTACATTCCAAAATTAAAAGAATGTTTAAATAATTTTAGAGACAAAATATACCATCGTCCTGGAGAAGATCCAATTCAAACATATGAAGGAAAAGAAGCATTTGAAGAAGCAATAAAATTTTTAAAAACTCAAAAAGCAACAAATGAATTAGATTATAGTGAAGAAATATCAAAAGCATGTATAGACCATGTAAAAGATATAGGACCAAAAGGATTAACCACACATATAGGAAGTGATAATAAAAATATATCAGATAGAATAGAAAAATATTGTGAATGGGATGGCGCCGTTGCAGAAAGTATTGATTTTGGTTTTAAAAATCCAGAAAATATAATAATTAATTTAATTGTTTGTGATGGAGTAAAAGAAAGATTTCAAAGAAAAAATTTATTTCATCCTGATTTACATTTTATAGGAATTGGAGTTGGACCTCATAAAGATTATGGTATTTGTACTGTTATAGGATATACAAAAGGTTTAAGAGCTTTAGGTGAAGAAGCAACTGATGTTGCTGATTTTATTAATGATTATATTAAAAATACTATGGGAAGAAAAAGAAGCAAAAATGCTTTTCAAGAAGATGATCCTGATGCACCTGATAATACTGTTTCTGTTAAAATTGTTAAAGCTACTAAAAGAATTAAAGGCAAGAATAAGAAAATTACTAAAAAAATTTATACTTTGGATAATGGAGCTCAACATATTGTGGAAATTGAAGAAAATTAGATTTTTAAATTTTTTTTTTCTTTTTTTTTATAATTTTTATTTTTATTATTATTTAAAGTAATTTTTTTTTATTTATGGAAAAAGAAAAAAATGAAGATAATATCATTTATGTTATGGTTTTTACTCCTGAATTAAATGATTTATGGAATTGGGAAAAGATGTAAATGTAAATTTTAATATATAGAAAAGAAAAAGGTATTAATATTGAAAAATGTTTTTATGATGTTTTTATGAAATACTTTAAGAAAGAACTTTCTGATAAAATTTTAATAATAAAATTTAAATGTTATTTAAATTTATTCCAATCTTATTTAGATTATCAAAATATTATTTCTTTACCATTTTTAAAATTATGGAATTTGTTAAAGAAAAAAATAAATAAAATAAAAGATTCAAAAGAATTAAAAATTAATCAAATCAAAGATGATATTATTTTAGATTTACAAAAAAAAGTATTAAGCTATGAAGAAGAAAATGAATTAGAAATTGAAGAAGAAGATGAAGAAGATAATGAAAGCAATAGATTTTATAATTTATTTTATGAAAATTTAAATCCTGATCAATTAGATTTTGAAGATGATAAAAAAAATTTTTTAAACAATATTAATAATACTGAAACTTCTTTATCTGATACCTCATTTTTAAATACAAATAATTATAAATATGAAGACATTGAAGAAAATGAAGGAATAAATATTATAATTTCTCATGGAAAATTAAAAAGAATTCATATCGATCTTTTAATTAAAAAAATAACTTTTGAAAATTTTGAACAAAATAATTATGAATTATTTAAAGGTTTTATAAATCAGTTTTGTTCTTTTATTGATAAAGAAATGTTAATATATAAAATAATAAATGCTTATAATTTCTTTAAAAAAAAAACAGAGAAAGAAAAACTTATTCCTTTAATTAATTTTTTAAATAAAATAATAATTTCAATTTATGATTATTATAAAGGATTAAATATATATAAAGTTAATCTTGTATCATTTTATGAAGATGAATTTATAAAGGGAAAATTAAATATAAAAGGATTAAAAGAAATTTATTCTTTATTAACAACAAAATTTCCATCACTTGAATTAATAGCAAAAACAAAGAATATAATATATCAAAATACAAAAACAAAAATAAAATACATAAAACAATTAAATGTCAAAAATAATAATAATATCTCAAAAGAAACACATGATTATTTTTGTATTTTAAATTACTCTATAATAGATATATGTGAACAATTAACTTTTATATCACAATCATATTTTAATTTTATTGAAAGAAAGGAATTTTTGAGTGCAAAATATATTAAAAATAATAAAGAAAGTCAATGTCCTTATATTACAAAAATAATAAATAATTCAAATTTTTTATCAAATTTTATTATTGAAGATATTCTTTCATATAACACAACAACTTTAAGAGCTAAAATGATTGAAAGATGGATTATGATATGTAATTCATTAAAAGATTATAATAACTTTAATGATTGCTTTTCAGTTCAATTAGCTTTATCAAGTTTTATAATCTCAAATTTAAAAGAAACATGGAAAGAAGTTAAAAAAGAATATAAAGATATGTTAAATGAGTTAAATGTTTTTTGTTCTCCACTACAAAATTTTAAAAACTTGAGAAATGGAATTGCTATTTGTAATTCTCAACCTTTTATTCCTTTTTTAGGTCTTCTATTAAGAGATATTTCCTCATTTGAAGAAAAATTCACTTATTTTTCTGATAATTTAATTGATTTTGCAAAAATAGAAGGTGTTGAAAAATTAATAGAAAATTTTTTTAGATTTAGAAATTATGAATATATAATTTCTGAAAGAGAAGAACTTAAATTTTTTGATGATTTAAATACATTAAGTTATGAACAATTAGAAGAATTATCTGCAAAAATTGAACCAAAATTTCTTTTATCAAAAAAATCAGAAAAAAGAAAAACACAAACTGATTTAAAATATTTTTCAAAAAAAATATAAATAATAACACACAAATAATATATAATTATAAATATAAATTCAATTAAAATTTAAATAAATAAATTTAAAAATATAATTAAAAAAAAATTTAAATTTTGAGTATATTGAAAAAAGAATTGGGAATTGGGGATTGGGGATTGGGGATTGGGGATTGGGGATTGGGG
>JAEEGK010010624.1_pt1 | contig 21211 bp, 14 predicted proteins | sample 8958771 | NCBI WGS metagenome assembly JAEEGK01 (sample SAMN16246547, study PRJNA631951) | gut metagenome | biome: gut microbiome; feature: rumen; material: SC-attached | host: Bos | place: Iran: Karaj | collected 2018-10 | reverse complement strand
CCCCAATCCCCAATCCCCAATCCCCAATCCCCAATACCCAATCCCCAATAATAATATTAATTAATATATTTTTAAAATAACAATTTATATTAATAATTTATTTATACTTTAATTTTATTAAAAATTTAAAATAATATAATTATTAATAAAATATTTAATTTATAATAATTAATTTTAGATTTTATAAAAATATTTTTTATATATTCATTTAATAAATAATTATTCACATAAATTTTAAAATTGAATCATATTAAATCATTTATTCTTCATCTTTTTTTGGATAAGTTAATCTCACTTTAAATTCTTCATTAACATCACTATCTCTATTAATAATAAGTAATATTTTATCCATATTTAATTCTTTATCATTACAAAGATTTTCAATAATTTTTTCATTTAAATATTCATAATTTTCTTGGCTTTTTCCAGCAGCATGTAAGAATTTAATTCCATTTAAAATTTCATAATTTTCACTTAATTTAAATTTTTCTTTTATTTTATCTAAAACTCCTTTAAACAAATCTCCTTTTTCAACAGTTATTAAATGAACATGTTTATTACAAACTTTACAATCTGGGTTTTTTTCCATAACTTCATTACTACTATACAAACCCTCATGACCCATATACATAAAATAGTTATCTAATCTTTGACTAGCTCCAGTAATAACTTTAATAGCTTCCATACAAGTATTAGCAGCAATTAACGCATTTGTACTCGAAATAGCAGGAATAATATTTTTAATAACCCCCAAAGTTAAATTATATGTAACTCCTTCAATCCCGAAATTTTCAGCCCGTTTTAAAGCCGTTTGATATATCCAATTAACATCATCTATATTATCAGCATCAACTCCTTTATTAAAATGTTTTTTCCATTCTATAATAAAAGCATATTCAATACAATGTTCGGGTATACGAGGAGTTTCAGCAATAGTACATAAAGCAAATGTGTTTCTATTGTTGTTAATTAAATTATCTGTACATGAAAAACATGCTGTTTTATAGGGAATTATTACTCGAGTTTGACCTCTAAAACCTTCTGTTCCTCCATCTATATATGGTATTACTGTTCCTGGGATGACGTTTCCATTTTCATCGAATTCTACTAAATCATGTACTTTTTCGTTTATATATCTTCTTGCTTCTAAATTATCTAATCCTCCGATAATTAGTAAAAATTGTCTAAAAAAGTCGTCTGTGAATTCTTGGATTTTTTTTGTTGAATATTGAATGTTTATGTTTGGATATTTGTTTTTTATGTATTCACATGCTACTTGAGATTTATATTTTCCTATGTCTTTTTCTCGAAATAAAAATTGACGGTTTAGATTTGATAATTCTATTGTATCTAAATCGACTACGAAAATATTATTTACGTTACATAATGCTAAATTTTTTAATATTTCACATCCTAATCCTCCTGCTCCAACTACTAAAACTTGTGCGTTTTCTTCAAATAATTCTTTTAATTCCGGCCCGGGTTCAAAATTTTCTCCTGGAAATTTAGATTCTCTTAATAATAAATTATTCATATTAAATTTTAAATAAAAATATAATTAAATAATAATAATAATTAAAATTTATAAGAAAAAAAAAATTTTTTTTTATATTCAAAATAAATTGTTTCATAATAAAAATTTTATTATTAATAATTTATTTCATATTATTAGATTTATTTCATTTTAGAATTAATATAAAAATATTAATATTAAATATTTTTATATTATAAACATTTATTTTAAATTTATTTATTAATTTATTCCATATAAATATTTTCAGCTTGTCTAAACAAACTTTGATCCACATCGAAAGGTTTATCATTTCCAATAAAATCACTGAATTCCATTTTATCATAATTTCCACATGCAATATTTAAAGCGAAATTATTACTTTTTAAAGGAAATTCTCTTCTTTTATTAGCTAACATATTTCTTTCCATACATAATTGAAAAGCATAACCTGTTCCAAATAATTCAGAATATCTTTTCATTTTCATCATTTCTTCTTTTTTAAAATAATCTTGTTGCATTTTTGCTACTGGATGATTAGGAACAAATGAAACATCTTTTTTATTTTGATTAGTAAAATTTTCAATATAACTTTCTTTAAAAATTGGGTGATTTGTTTGATTTATTGTATTTGATTCCATTTAAATATTATTTATAAATATTAAATTTATTTTATATTAAAATTATATTTAATTAAATTCTCCATAAATTTTTAAATAAAATTAATAATTAAAAAAATATTATTATTATTATTATTAATTATTATTAACATAAATTTTATAATTTTATTTTATATTCTAATTACAAAAAAATTATATTAATAATTTATTTTATGAAAAATATTTTTATTTTTTTTTTAATGGTTCAATAAATTTTGATAATTTTTGTTCATTTTTTATTATTGTTTTTTTATTTTTTAAAATAATTTTATTTATATTATTATTCATATTAAAATAAACATTAGTTGTATTTAATCTAACAAATTTTTTTTCAATAGAATTTGATTTTTTTGAATTTGATTTCGAAAAAATATTATTTTTAATTTTTAAATAATTATCAAAAACAATTTTATTATCATTATTATTATTTTTTTCATTAGATTTATTAACATTTTTTTTCAAATAAAAATCTTTTTTTTTTTCATTCGATTTATTATTAACATTAGTTGCATCACTTGCAGTAGTAGTAACAATTTCTGAATAATTAATATCATTATTTTTATTATTTTCCAACTTTTCAATTAATTCTTTAATATTAACATTAGAATAACCTCGATTTTCGAAATTAATAATAATTTTAGGAACAACATAAAATCCAATTAAATATTTAGCAGGATCGGGAAATTTATTTTTATTATATTTAGAATTGTATGGGTACATCCAAAAAGTTGAATTAGGACATGAGCTATTTTGTGATTTTTTAATGTCGTATAAAATATTTTCATTGAATTTTATACATTCTTTAAAAATTTTAGGTAAAAAATTTAAACAAACGACATTACTAATTGGATTAAAATTTAAATTATCACAAAATAAATTTTGATTTTTTTCGTTGTTATTTAATAAATATATTAAAAATTTACATAATAATTTTCGAATATTTAAACATGGATTTTCTGACATTTCTGTTAAAATTAATGTTAAATTATCTTCGTTTAATAAATTAAAAATTATTTCTTGATTTTTATTGTTATTTATTAATTTTTCTATTAAATTATTTAAAACATTTGTTATTTTTTCTATTTTATTTTTTTCAAATTTAAATGTATTTAATTCATTTATTAATAAATTAATTTCATCTTTTTCTTTATTAATCATTTTTATTTTAAATTAATTTATTTCAAAAAAAAAATACAAAAAAATTTTATTAATTTTTAATAATAATAATAATAATAATAATAATTCAAATGTCAACTCATTCATTAGATCATGTAAAAAATTTAATTAATTTTTAAATTTTTAGCTTAGAAAATCATCATTAAATGAATCAGAAGAAGAAAAAAATTTCAAACGTTCCAAAAAAATCGAAAAATTTTTAGCAGCCCCATTTCAAAACAACATTGGCGAACAAAATTCATATGTAAATGTTATTATGCATTTATTTTATTACACTCCAGAAATTCCCAATTTTTTAAATAAATGTAAATTCGAAGGAGAAAAACAATATTTAATTTTATTCAATCTCCAAAAAATTTTACAAAAATATTCAAAATTATGTTCAGATAAAATAAACGAAATTCCAGAAAATGAAAGATTTATTAATGTTTATGATTTAAGAAAATCTTTAGAAGATTTATACAAAGGAGAAGGTTTATTTAAAATAGGTCAAAGCGGCGATCCAGCTGATTTAATATTTTTATTTTTAAACGCTTTTCATTCATATTTTATGCTTGCGCATTCATTAAAATTTTCTATTGAAAAAGAATGCAATCCACTTTGTATTTCACATCAATATTTTCGCTTTAATTTAATTCAACAAAATCAATGCATGAATTGCAATGCAACTTCTGATGTATTAAAATATGCTTTGAATTTTTTTATATATGAAATTTCTTTAAAAAAAATCATTTATAAAATAGAAGAATTAGAATCGTTAGAATATTTTCAAAATAAATTGTTTATTTTATTTAAAGAAATCACATCAAAAACGCGATTAGATTGTCCAAATAAATGTAAAAATCCAAATGTTAAAAAAAACATAGTCGTAATTGAACAAACTCCTTATTATTTTTTTCATTTAAGTTGGAAAGAAACAACGCCAAAATTAGTTGATATTTGTAAAGTTTTATTTATGATTCCTTCTTCAACAAAAAATTCGGATATTTTTAAAGTATATTCAAAAGAACTACAATGTAATTATAATTTATATGGAATGATTTTATATTGGGGGGGTCATTTTTCAGCTGTTTTTCAATCGGGAAAAGATGAAGGGCAAAATAATTGGATTTTACATGATGATAAAAACATTATTAAATTCAAAATGTGGAAAGATGTGATTGTTCATTGCATTAAAAGTCATAGTCATCCGATTATGTTATTTTATAAACAAAGTGAAACGAGAGGAAGTTTGTTTGATATGAATATTTCTTTGAGAGATTATAATAATTTAATTAAACATTGCGAAATTGTTGATTTAGAAACTCAAGAAGATATTTATAATAATAATTTTAATAAAAAACAAAGCGAAAGTTCGATTAAAAAAATTCAAAGTAAAATTAGACCTTCTTTGCATTTTCAAAAAAGTAATGATAAATTATTATTAAAACAAATACAAAATCTTCAAAAATTGGAAGAATTAAAGAAAAAAAACGATGAATTAAATGAAGATGAATTAGAAGAAATTAAAGAAAATGAACAAGAAGAATTTTTACCTGAAATTGATTATAAATTAGGACAATGGACATGTAAAAATTGTAAAAATATAAACAATTTCGAAAATTACATATGCATTAAATGTAAATTTATAAACATTAAAGTTTATGAAGAATATGAAAAAAAGAAAGAAATTAGTATTAAATTAAATGATCAAAAATCAAGTGAAAGATATGACATTTTAACAAAAAACTTCGAAAAAACATTAAAAACTGGAAGAAGACGTTCATCAATAATAAAAAGATTATCAACGAGTGGAATAATAACACCTAAATATAAATTAGGTTTAATAAGTGTGAATAGCAGTGCAAGTGACATAGATGAAGAGGAAATTAAAAAGAAAAGATTTCATATGAACGATGATAATAGTTGGAATTGTCCTTTTTGCGGGTTTTTAAATGAATCAGAACAAGAGAATTTTTGTGAAGAATGTAAAAAAAACAAACCTGAAGAAGGATTTGAAATTATTACTGAAGAAGAAAATGAAAAAATAAATGGCGTTAAACAATATTTAAGTAATCAACTTACGTTTAATAATTCTACTATTAATAATTCATATTTGAATACTTTAGATAAATAATTTTTTTTATTTAATTATTTATATTATTTTATTTATAAAAAAATTATTCTATAATTTCATTTCTTAATTTATTTTTAAATTCATAATCATAAATTCTTTGAATTTTATTCATCATTGAAATATTTTTCGTTTGTTTTTCTTTTAATTCAAGATTATTAATGTGTTGTTGAATGTCATCATTGTGTTTTTTTCTTATGTTTTGCCAATATTCTTTAATTTTATTTTTATTTTCTTTTTCGATTTTTGCAAATTCGATTTTGTCATTTAAACTTTTGCATTTAAATCTTTCTTTTTCGTTGATGAACATTGGTGAATTTTTTTCAGGTTGATGATCTAAAAATGTGTTTTTTAAAATTGGGTTTGCGCCTCTTCGAGTTTTTGGTCTGATTTTGTTTGATAAAGAAGGTAAAAAACTTTTTTCGATTTCGTTTAATTTTTTTGAATATTCTTCTTTGTTGTTGAAAATTTTGTTTATAAATTCTGTTGAAGGTTGCATTGAATTTATTTCGTTTTCGGGTGTTTTTTCTTTTTGTTTTTTTTTGTTTTCTTCGATTTGGTTTAAATAATCATTTAAAATTGATTTTTTTTGTTGTTCGAATGATTCTAATTTTTTTTTTGATAAATTAATTTCGGATTTTGAATTAATAATTTTTTTTTGTAAATAATCAAGATTTTTATCTTTAACAAAAAAAAAATCATTTTTTTCACTCACGCTAATTGAATTTTTAATACTAATTTGAGCGAATTTTTCGAAATTAAAATTTTCAATATTATTATTATTATCATCTTTATTAATAATTAAATATTTATTAAAAAAATTTTTTAAAACATTTTCTTCATTGAATTTTTTTGGTAAATTAAACTCAAAAATTATCTTTTTAAATCCATTAAAATCAATAAATTTTTCATTTCCAGAAATTTCTCTTATTTTTTTCGCAAAATTCGGAATTTTCAATCTAAAAAATTCTTCTAAAAAACTAATTTCATCCGTTTTTATTAAAATTTCATCATCAATTTTATTTTTCATTCTATTTTCATTAAAATATTTATTTTGCATTTGTTTAATATTTTCTTTTTTAATCGATTCAAAAAATTCTTCATTTTTAAATTCCATTTTTTTCAAATCAATAGAATCATAATCAATTTCTTTATCAGCAATTAAACTCAAAAATTCAGATAAATTCAACATTCCATTTTTTCTTTTATTAACTAACGCAATTAAAACACGAGTTTCATTATAATTAATATCAAATCCAATTTTATTAATCATTTCATAAGCATCAAATAAATTAATTTCACCTGTATTATTAATGTCCCATAATCTAAACATCGTATTTAAATTTTTTCTAATTTTGTATCTTTCAATTAATTTATTTCTAATAGTTTTTATTTTATTCATATCAACAATTTCTAATAAATTTTTATTATTATTTTCTAATTTATTTTTAATGTCGTTGTTATTTAAAATATTTTTCGCTGAAATCCAATTTTTTTTATTAAGTTTTTTTTTTATTTTTGTTGATTCGTTTAATTTTTTTATTTTCATTGATTTTCTTTCTTTTATTGTTTCTGCGATCATCATTGAATCGCCATTGAATTTTTCTTTGCCAATGATTGATTCATCTAATTGAGCAATTCTGTCATTGAATATTAATTTTCGAATATGAGGCTCAATTTTATTTTTTTTGTAAAATATGCATGAACTGAATGTTTTTGGATCAGGCATGCTTGAATTTAAATTTTGGAGATTGTTTATGTTTTTACTTATTTTTAATAAAGATTTTGTCTTCGATGATTGAATTTTGTTGTTTTCGTGTCCCATTGTGCCAAAATCTTTCGGAATTTTCCATGGTTGAAACAATTTCAAAGAAGTTTTGTCATTTTTTGTACGAAAATCTAAATTTGTGTAACCTGAATAATGTGTTCGATTTCGTTTAAGAGACATAAAATTTTTATTATAATTTTTATATTAATTTTTATATTAATTTTTTATTAATTATTTAATTAATTTTCTTTTTAAAAATAAATTTAAATAATTATAATTAAATATTAATATAATATTATTATTATCATTATTAATAAAATAAATATTTTTTATATAAAAAAAAAACATACATTCAAAAAAACATTATAACTTATTTTCATAATTTATATATATGATTATTTAAATCATATACTACCACCCTAAAAATGGATCTTTGTCTTGAGGAAGTTCAATTATATCATCATCATTATCCGGATAGCTATTAAAACATGACGTGTCACTTGAATTTTTAATTTTTGGTATGAAAGGTGGCTCCATTTTCAAAAACACAAATGCTCTCCAATCAAACCCATTAAACAACCTATGATTAACAATATCTTTCACACCATTTTTTAAACACCCAAATCTTTTTGTTGTATCAGCAGTTAATAAATGCTTAATTAAACTTTTAGCATCTTTGTCAATAGAATTTGGAAATCGTATTTTACCTTTTATAATTTTTTGATATATCATCATAGGATCATCATCATTAAATGGGTCAATCCCTACTAACATTTCATATAATAAAATACCCATCGTCCACCAATCAACTGGTTTTCCATGTCCTTTATTCAATATAATTTCAGGTGCTAAGTATTCAGGTGTGCCGCATAAAGTATATGTTTTTCCTTGTTCTAAGACTTTCGCAAAGCCAAAATCAGTAAGTTTTAAATAACCATTTTTATTTATTAAAATATTTTCAGGTTTCAAATCGCGATAAATTATATTTTTACTATGAAGATATTCAAATATTGTTATTATATGAGCTATGTAAAATTTCGCCTGCGCAAGAGGAAAAGATGATTTTGATCGCAATAATGTAAATAATTCGCCGCCTGGAACGTATTCTAATATGAAATATAAAAATTTTGGGTCTAAAACATTCACACCTTTTAATTCTACGATAAATGGATGATTTAATATTGAGAGAATGTTGTATTCACTATAAACGTGATCGACTTGTTTTTGTTTTACTATTTCATATTTTTTTAATATTTTCATTACGTATATTTTGCTGTTTTTTTTGTGACGACATAAACGAACTCGACCAAATGAACCTACACCCACGGTTTGTAATTGCTCAAAGTCGCTTATGTTTAATTTAATGTTGTATTTTTTGGTTTCTTTGCTGTTTGTGTTTGAACTGTTATTAGAGATTTTTGATTCCATTATTATTTTATTAATTAAATGTTTTTAATTTAAAAGTATTTATTTATTATTTATTTTTATTATTCTTTTTTAATAATAATAATAATATTATTATTATTTAATTAAGAATCTTCGAAATAAATTCACATTATTTAATAGAAATAATTTAATTTATTTTATCTTTATTATAAAAAAAGTAATAATAATGAAACAAAAAAAGATTTATTTAAAATAAATAAATAATTAATATTATTATTATATAAAAAAAAAATAATAATAATAACATATAAAAAAATTATATAAAAATAATAATAATATATTATTAATATAAAAAAAAAAAATAAAAATAAATAAAATGAAAGGAGGATATAATAAACCCGGAGGTAAGAAACATATATAATTTTATTATTTTTAGCTTATGGAACAAGCACAAACGTTTACAATCCATCAACAAAAAAACCAACAGCAAAAGAACTATCCGAAGGTCAAAACGCAATGGCACTTTTAAAAAAAAAACTCGCAAACGCCCCAAAAAAACCTGCTCCTAAACAACAACCAGCAACAAACAAAAGATTCACTCCAACTTTCGACATAGAAAACCAATTTAATCAACAGGGAAATTTCAATCAAATGAATAACAACTTCGGCGGAAATTTCGGTGGAAATTTCGGTGGTGGAAATTCAACAGCATTAAAATCAAAACCAGCAGTTCAACAAAAAAAACCAGTAGTAGCAAATAAAAACCCAAATTCAATAAACTACAATTATAACAAAGGCGGATTTGGTGGTGGAATGACAGATTCTCGTCCAATCGGCGGAGGAATGAACTTTATGTCTGAGCAACCCGATGAAAATGAGCCAACATCTCCCTGTCCTCATTGTGGTCGTAGTTTTCGAGCGGACGTTTTAATAAAGCATCAAAAAGTATGTCAAAAAGTATTTCAAAAGAAGAGAAAACCATTTAATATGCAAAAGCAAAGAATGGTTGATAGTGAGCAAATGAGTTTGATGAAAATGGGTCAAAAACAAGTAGCAAAAAATCCAAAATTAAATGGAAAAGTTCAACAAAAAGGAATTCCAAAATGGAAATTACAATCTATGGAATTTAGACAAATTTGTCGTGGTGGTTTTGGAGGGCCAGTGAAAATTGGAGGTGGAAAAAAAACGGGTGGTGTTGGAAAAAATTCAGGTGGAAATATGCCTGCTTATACTCCTAGTGTGATTAATGATGGTTTTATTCCCTGTAAATTTTGTAATAGAAGGTATAATGATGAAGCTTATCATAAACATTTAGCTGGATGTGAAAGAAGATACAAAGAAGCACAAATGAGAATGAAATTACAAAAAAAACCGGTTGGAAAAGCACCAGTTAAAAAAAAAGTTGGAAAAAAATAATTTTATTTGTTTATTATTAATTATTTATTATTTTTAATTATTGTTTTAATTATTTTTTTAATAAAAATTTTAATTTTTTTTTAATAAAAATTTTAATTTTTTTAAATAAAATTTAAAAATTAATATTTAAATTTATTTTTTTCTTTTTTTTCTTTTTTAAATATTTTTCTATGTCATTTGAATTGAAATTAAAACCTTCTTTAAATTCATCGATTTTTTCTTTTTTTTCTTTTTTTTTTAATTCGGTTGAATTTTCGTTTTCGAAGAGAAATTTTTTTTTCTTTTTTGAAAAAAATTTTTGTGTTTCTTTTTTAAAAGGATTTTCTGAATCATTAAAAATGTTTGTAACATAAGCGCCATTAATTAATTTTTTTTTACGTAAATTTAAAGGAAAAGAAAATTTATTTGAATTAATAATATTTTTATTTGGACTTGAAATTTTTTTTCGATTTTCAATTTGAATTGTTTTTAATTCGTTTGTGAAATCAAAAATTTTTTGAATAGGATTTTTATGATGATACAAATTCAAATTTGTTTTTGTTTTTGAACTCGAACGAAAATTTTTATTATTTTTATTAAAATTTTTACTATTCGTTGTAGAATTAAAATAATTTTTATTATTATTATTATTAAAATAACTACTATAAAATTTTTTATTTCTACTTGAATAATTATTAATAATATTAAGAATTTTTCCATCATCTTCATAAGAATTTAAATAAATTTCTTGCGAAGGTTTGATTTGTTTATACGAATTATATTTCAATTCATTAATTTTACTTTGATTATTTTCATTACTAATTAAAGAATAACTATTATTAAAATAATTATCATTTCTTTTTAAAGGTTGATAACCAACAATTTTTTTCTTTTTATTATTATTAAAATCACCTTCAAAAACATCAAATAATTTTTTCTTTAATTTTTCATTCATTTTTTAATATAAAAAATATTAAAAATTTTATTAATTTTTTAATATAAAAATGATTATTTCAATTCCAAATAAAAAATTACCAACTGTTAAATATTTTTTATTAGGCGAAGGAAATAAAAATGAAAAAAAAGATGAAAAAAAGAAAAATAAAAAGAAAAAAATAAAATTTACAAAAGATTCTATTAGAATTAAAGGTTATGATGTTGAAATTACACCAGCGTATATTAATTTTATTTTACATCGCGGAGTAAAATTATGGAAAGAAAAACTTAATTTAACTCCATTTCAAAAAAATCAAATTATTAATGAAGAAAATAAAGAAGTTATTAAAAGAAAAATTAATTGGAATTTAAATAATAAAATTCATATTAGAAATAAAACAAATAATGAAAAATTCAAATTAAAAATTTTAATTGATGATGAAAATAATAATAATTTTAATAATAATAATAATAATAATTATTATTATAATACAACAAGTAATTTTAATAATTTTAGAAGAAATTATAATAATAATAATAATAAAAAAATTCCTTTTATTTTTAAAAAAAATAATATTAATTTAAAATTAATCGGAAAAAAAATTGAAACGAACAATTGCAATTTACATAATTATTTAAAATTAAATGAATATTCAAATAAATTTTTAAATAATCGAGTAAAAGAAACAAATAATAATTATTATTTAAATCACTTAAAAATTAATTCATTCAATAACGAAAATGATTTTAATACTCATTCTAATTATTTTCATTCATTTTTTGACGCATATCAACATTACAATAATAATAATAATAATAATAATAATTTCGATTCAATCGAAAATAACAAATATTTCATATTCAAAAACAAAGACATCGAAAAAAAATTAAACAAAACAACAAAAAATTTCCATTTCAAAAAAAAATCTTCTTTATCAGACTACGAAACATTCGATTTATATAAAAATTAAATAAATTATTATTAATATATTAATTAAATAATATTATAATAACTAATAAAAATGTCTTCATCAAAAAAACGAAATTCAATAGCAAAAACAGAACAAAACAATTCAAATTCAAAAAAAAATAACATTCTCAAAAATTTCGGTTTTAATGTTCCAAAAAACGTAAATGAATATCGACATATAATAGAAATTCGTTCTACTCAAGGCTCAGACGTTGAATATATGTTAGGTCTCAGACATTATAACAAAATAAATCGAATAGAAAAAAACATATCAACAAATGCTCCTTCTTTTTACGAGCGAGATTTAGAAAAATATCGCAAAAAAAACATATTAAAATACTTCGATAGACAACTATTAAAAACTAATATAGCTACCTTCGAACATATTTTAGACCATCCTGCAGGTTTACCTGCGAATAATATTATTTTTAGATATGAAACGACGATTAGAAATGAAAAAGAAGATGAAAAAAAAAATAATAAAAATAAAAGATTTTTTAATCCTAATCCATGGAATTCAACTTCCTTTCCACATACAAAAAATCTATTTGATACTTTTTTACCTCCGATTCTTCCTAATTCAAAAAATATATTCGATAAAATCAAAGACCGTTGTGGAAGACCTATCATTCAAATTAATGGAAAATATGATTTAAATGGAGAAAAGTTACGACAAAGAAAATTTGAATTGAGTAATAATGTTACCTTAAGAAGCCCCAGTGAACATCTGCCCAGTTCGAGATACAATAATGATTTCGGAACGAGAAATATGGGAGAAATTAGTTATTTGTTAAATTATGATAATATTAATAGTACGAGTTTGTGGGGAACGAATTTAAGAGATTATAAAAAAGTTGGAAAAAAAGAAAATAAAAAATAATTAATATTATTATTATTGTTAAAATGAGTTTAATAATAATAATAATAATAATATTAAAATTAATATTATTATTATTGTAATATTATTATATAAATAATAATAATAATAAATTTTTTTTTCAATTATTGTAAAAATAATAATTAATATATATTAAATATTAATAATAATTACTATTCTTTCTTAATTAAAAAAAACTACTCAAAAAACACCAAAATCATAGTAATATCATCAATAACTTCTTCTTCTTTGAGCCATCTTTCTTTACTTTCTTTATACAAAAATTCACAACAGGCTTTCATATCATTTTTAACATAATAATCCTTAATAAAATTAACACATTCTTCATTCGAAATAAATTCCCACACACCATCACTCGCAATAATCATAAATTTATCCTCCTCTTTAAAATCATATTCTTTAATTTCAGGTATGCTCGTCGTTCCAACAGTAGCAGCCACTCTATCTCCAAAGGATCTAGTCATAGCAAGTCCAGGCACATCATCTTCTTTGATCCAGACTCTCATAGGTCCAATGAACTCTCCCGTTTCTTCATCAGTGAAAGGTTTAATTCTTCCCCCATTTTCAATTATTCTTTTTTCTTCATCTTTTTCAGTTGGTTTATGATCTCTACTTAATTCATAGTGACTCCATATATTTTTTTGCTTGTTGTATTTCCCTATTATCGCTCTACTATCACCTATATTGGGTATATATAATTTATATGGAGTATATATTACAGAAACGCATGTTGATCCTGAGAATGTTGAATTAATATTTTCGTTATCGATTAATTTTTCGTTAGTTTCTAAGAAAGTTTTTGCGATAATATCGAATATATCTTTTTTTTCTTTTGGATTTTTTGTTAGTAGGTTCTTTTTATATAAATTTTTTGATAAATCTTTTGGTAAGACTTTCTTTATAAATCCTGATACTTCGTGACCTTCTACTCCGTGACCGTCACAAACTGACATAAAAAGATAGTCTGAATTGCCTGAAAAATTTTTTTCTATAAATGAAATGTCTTGATTGTGCTCTTTGTCTTGCTCACCATCAAAACCAACGTGAGTAAATGAATATATGTTTTGAATGCGTTTTGATATTTGATGGTTTATTTTGTTAATTTCGGAAAATTGAGATGGAGCTGATGTTGAATTGCTACGAATATTTTTTTTAGTGTGGGTACCTGTGTTTTGGGTGTTAGATGGGTTTGTTGTGTTGGATATGAAATCGTGGGGATTTGAACGGATGGGTTTTGTGTTTGAGGATAATTTTAAGGAGTTTATTTGTTGGAGGATGGTTATGCCGTTGGAGTTTATTTGTAAATTTGGTTGTTGTTGTTTGTTTTCGTTGTTTATGTTGATGTTTGGGTTGTTGGGGAAATTGGTGTTTTTATTATTTAAATTGGTGTTGTTGTTATTTAAATTGATGTTGTTGTTATTTAAATTGTTGATATTTTTATTTAAATTATTATTATTATTATTATTGTAATTATTATTATTATTATTGTAATTATTATTATTATTGAAATTATTATTATTATTATTGTAATTATTATTATTATTATTGTAATTATTGTTATTATTGAAATTATTATTATTATTGAAATTATTATTATTATTGAAATTATTATTATTATAATTGACGTTTACGTTATTATTATTAAAATTATTATTATTATTATTATTTTTAAAAATATTTAAATCTTTCAAATTATTAATATTACTTCCAATAATTTTAATATCATTATTATTTATATTAATATTATTATTAATATTAATATTATTAAAATTATTATTATTATTATTATTAATTTTTCCTTGTTGAGCAACAACATTAATATTAACATTATTATTATTATTATTATTAACTCTTGAATTTAAACTCTTATTATTATTATTATTATAATTTCCTTTAAGCATATTAACTTTAATCGTATTAACATTACTATTAACATTATTACTATTATGATTAATATTAATAGGTGTTTTATCTCTGGGAGTTTCTTTAATTTTACTAAAACCACTATTTTTAATATTATTAATTTTAAGTATATTATTACTACTTTTTGGTCTATTTCCATTAAGATGTTTTTTAGAATTGGTTCTATTACTTAAATCATTATTAAAAGCATTATTTCCATAATTATTAAAAAAATATTTTTTATCAAAAAATGGTCTTTGTAAAGAAGGTGATTTACTATTAATTCTTTTTTTATTTTCATTTTGTTGTTGAATATGTTGATAAGCAACAAAATTATTTTGATTAAAAGAAGATTTTGGTCTAGTCAAAGGTGTTAAAGATCTATTATTATTATTATTATTATAATTTAAAATTCTATAAGTTTTATTTAAATTATTATTTTTATACGAACTATTATTATAATTATTATAATTGAAATTATAACTATAATTATTATTATTATAAATGCATTTGTAAGTTGGATTGAATAAATATAAATTATTGCTATTAATATAAGAAGGTTTTTTAATATTAACATATTTAGGATTGTTTTGTGTGCTTCTTGTTAAAGGAATTGGACTTTTTCTTGGTAAATGATTTTTATTTGAAAGTTTTTGATTTGGTTTGTTATTGTTTATTTTATTGTAAAATTTATTATTTTCTGAAATTATTTTTTTTTTATTTGAAAAATTTTCTATTTCTCCTTCATAAACTTTTTGTTTATTTAAATTGTTTGTTGTTTTTTTTATACGATTTTGATTCATTATGTTATTATGAATGTTATTATTGTTATTAATAATAAGTTTATTATTATTGTTGTTATTATTATTATTATTTCCGAAAAAATCGGGTTTTTCGCTGCTTAAATTTCTAATTTTGTTTTTGTTGTTTAAATGAGAATTCATTTTATTTTTTATTTTTTTTTTTTGATTATTAAATTTTCTTATTAATAATAATATTATTAATATAATATTTATTTAAATTTATTTATAAATATTAATTAATTAATTATTTGAATTGACTATCTTCTTCATCGAAATTTATTGTTGGTTCGTTTTGAATGTAACCGTAAAATGAATCTTTATTAATACTTGAACAATTTGAAAATTCGGTTTTTTTTTTATTTAATTTTGTGTTGTTGTTTATAAAAGGAATTTTATTTATTTTACCATCAATATTTTCATTAAATTCAGAATTATTATCTATAATACTCGTTGTATTATTACTATTATCATTATTATTATTTAAATTAAAATTTTTAATTATGGATTTCAACATTGAAATGTATTGTTCTAATTTAAAATAATTTTCTTTATTAAAATTATCAATAAAATTATTATAAGTTTTATCAAAATTATTTATTAAATTTTTAACATCATTAAAATTTTTATTATCATTTAAATTCAATCCTAAATTAATTAACATTTCACATAAATTTTGATAGAAAATTATTTTTTTATTATCATAATAAACAAAATTAAACAATTCAAAAATTATTTTTTCATAATATAAATTTAAAATACAATTTTCTAAAAATTTTTTAAAAATTTCTTTATTATTATTATTATTAAAATACGAATTTAAAATATTATCAAAATTAAAAATAATTTTATCCATAAAAAAATTAAAACTATTCAAAGTTGATTTTAAACATTCAGAATAATTTTTATTTTCTTTTGAAATTTCATTTAAAAAAATATTAAATTCTTTCTTAAAATTATTAAAAAAATTATTATCATTTATTTCAGAAATTTTTGATTGATTTAAATTACCTTCATCATCAAATGTATAAACTTTAATTTCAATAGAATTTAATTTATTATGAATAAAATTTATTTTATCACAAAAATTTTTAAAATTATTATTTAATTTTTTATTTTCATCTATTAATTTATTATTTTGTTCTATTAACATTTCATTAGGATGAATTAAAATATATTCATTTAAATTATTTAAATCATTTTTTATTTGATTTAAAGTGTTTTTTAATTTTTCATTTTCATTTTTTAATTTTTTATTTTCTTCTTTCAAATTCAATATTAAAACATCTTTTGAATTTAATTTTGTGTTGTTTGTAGAAATATTAATAGTTGAAATAGGTGAATTTAAATGATTATTATTATTATTATTTGTTTTTATTTTTGGCGATAAAGAATTGCTTGTTGAATTATAACTAGAAAGATTTGGACTATTTGATTTTAAATTCGTTATTAAAGGTTTTTTTACAAACATTTTTTTTATTGGTTTTATTGTTGAATTTTTTTTCATTTATTTAAAATTTAAATTTATTATTATTATAAAATTAATTTCTTTATTTTATTATTGTTTTTTTTAATATGGGAAGTTATTTACATGTTTTAAAACCAAATAAAACTAATTTAAATGTTTTTACTATTTTAGCGAAAGGTGATAATTCATATGGTAATATTTATTATTTAAATAAAAAATTACATTTAATTAAAATTTTTTTTGAAAATTTTCAATGTTTTGGAATTGATTGCTATGGTCAACTTTTATCATGGGGATTAAATGATTATTTTCAACTTGCGAATAATAAAAATAATATTTATTTATATCAAAAACCAATTCCAATTAATAATAATAATAATTTTCAAAATTTTATAAATTCATTTAATTACATAGCAAAAAATAATAATACTATTTTTGATGAGAAAAATAATATTAATTTTAATTATGGTATAAATAATATATATTTTCCTATTAATCCTATAAATATTAATAAAATTTCTTGCGGAGATGGTTTTTCAGTTTTTTTAACTAAATTCGGCACAGTTTTTACTGTAGGAAGAAATGATAAGGGTCAATTGGGATATGAATTAGCAAATGAAGAATCGAAAATTATAAGCGGAATTAAATGTAATAATATACCTAAAAAAATTGATAAAATTGATAAATTATTTATTATTGATATAATTTGCGGAAGAGATTTTGTATATTGTAAAGAAAAAGAAAATGGTAATTATTATTCTTGGGGAAATAATACAAATTATCAATTAGGAAGAGACAATACGATTAAATTTTGTTTTAATCCTGAATTAGTTGATTTTGGTATTAATAATAATAATAATAATATTAAAATTAAATTCCAAATCGAAAAATTATGTTGTGGATGGATGCACGTAACATTTTTAACCCAAAATAATGAATTATATATATATGGTAATCCATTTATCGACTATGATAATAAATATAAAGATATATTATTTCCATTGAAAATAAATATAAATTCTAAGAAATATAAAATAATTGATATATCATCTGGTTTTCATCATATAAGTATAGTTATAAACTTCAAACAAGATGAAACAAAATTTTCTTTAATGACTTTCGGAGCAAATGATTTTTATCAATTAGGTTATGAAACAAATACATTATATACCATAGAACCTAAAATAGTAAATTTCCCAATTAATGAATTAAATACAAAAGTTATTGAAGGCATATGTGGTGCATTTCATACAATAGTAAGATTTGAAGGAGATATCATATATGGTTTTGGGCAGAATGATAACAAGCAAATAGGTAATTATAAAGAAGATGTTATTAAATATCCAATGAGATGGAATTATTATTTAGATGATAATAATATATCTGAAGTTTGTGAAGGGGATACTGAAAATGATATGACTAAAATGTTAGATAAAATTATATGTGCAAATGGGTCAACAATATTATTATATAAACCTAAAAAATATTATGAAGAAGAAATTGAAAAAAATAAAAATAAAAATAAATATGTTGAAGTTGATGTTGCAAGTAATAAAATAAATCAAATTTAAAAATGATTTTATTTTATTTATAAATAAACTTATTTTTATTGATTATTTATATTCTAATTAATAAAATATATAATAAAATATTTATATTATTAAATTTATATTTAAAATAAATTTAATATTTAAATAAAAATAAAAAATTCATAATAATTATTATCAATATAATTTTAATTAGCATATATAATAAATATAATCATATTAAGCAAATAAAAAAATATTCTTTTTAAGGAATATCATTTATTAATAATCTTTTTAATAAATAATTAAAAAAAATATTAAATAAAATAATGAGTGATGAAAAAGAAAAATTATATGAAGTCGAAAGCATAATAGAAAGACGCCTTACAAAAGGAAAATACGAATACAAAATAAAATGGAAAGGTTATGATTTAAATGAATGCACATGGGAACCAATGAAAAATTTAAAAAATGTTATTGATTTAGTAAATAAATTTGATGAACAACATCCAAAAGAAAAAAATATAAATAAAAATGAATCGAATATGTATTTAAATAAAAAACGAAGTAAATCAGAAATAGACCAAAAAAATAATGAACAAAATGATAATAAAAATAATTCTAATGAAGAAAAAAAAAGTAATAATAGTAGTAATATAAATAATAATGAAATTCCATTTATTGAAAATAATCCTCCTTTAGGTGATTCAATTACATTTGAAGGAAAAACTTTTAAACCTATTGATATTGATGATAGATGTTTAGAAGTAATAACAATTAAAAAAAATGAAAATAAATTGTATGCTTTAATTTATTTTAAACAAAATGGATTTGAAGAACCAGTAAAAAAAAATATTCCAACTGAATTACTTGCGAAAATAAATCCAATTATTTTGTTAAATTTTTATGAATCTAAAATTAAATTCACATGATTTTTATTTTATTTTATTTAAATAATTAATATGAAATTAATAATATGATATATATAAATTAATAAAATTCGCATTTAATATAAATTTATTTTATTTAATTTAATTATTTTAATAATATTATTATAATAATATTATTTTATTTTTAAAAATTATGAATTCAAAAAAAATATTATTCAAAAATAATAAATTAAATAATAATAATAATAATTTAAGTTCTATTTCAATTTCAAATAAAAGTAATAGTTTTATATCAAATGATATTTCATATTTTAATGAAAAATACAAAAATAGTAATAAAAATTCTAATATATTCGATGAATTTGAAGAAGAAAAAATTTTAAATAAAATTCCAATTCCAATTAGTTATAGTCGAATTGAAAAATCAAATTTTGATAAAAATAATGAAAATATTGTTAAAATTACATCTAATGAATATGATTTTAAATTAATTTTAGATGATTTAAATAAATATGAAAATAATTTTAGTTTATATAATTTAAAAATTTTAGAAGAAAAAATTAAAATATATGAATCAATTTATAATGAAAATGAAAAAAATTTTATTCAAAAAAAAGAAGAATTAAATAAATTAAAAAATTATGAAAATTCAATTAATTTAGATTTAAATGAAAATTTAAATAATAATTTTAATGTTTGGAAAAAATTTTTATTTAAAAAAATAATTTTTTCATTTAGAAAAAATATAAAAATAAATAAATTCACAAAAAAAATTTATTTGAAAAAAAATATTATTATTAAAAAGAAAATTTATAGAGGATTTATAACGAATTTATTAATTCAAAAATTTAAAAAAATTTCTTATAAAAATAATATAAAACAATATTTATTTAATTTAAAATTAATAAATTTATATAAAAAAATTAAAAGAAAAAAAAGTAAAAAAATATTCATTTTATTAAAAAATAATATGAAATATAATTTTATTCATAAAAAATATGAATTATATTCAAAAAAATTATTGTTTAATAATATGAAACAAATAAAAAAATTTAAAAAAATTAAATTTTTTATTAATAAAATTAAATTCAGTGTTTTATTATTTATTTATTATAATATAAAAAATTTTAATTCACTTAAATTAAAATTTATTTATCATATTTTTATTAAAAAAATTTATAATAATTATCAAAATAAATTAAAATCTAAAAAATTAAAAAGAAAAATCAAATTGTTTTTAATAATTTCTTTGCCTAAAAAAAGAAAAAATATTTTTAATAAAATTAAAGAATATGTTTTGAATAATATAAAATTTAAATTAATAAAAACATTAAATAAAAAAATTATGTTAACTGAAAATATTTTTAAAAAGAATTTGAATGAAATATTAAAAATACAAAAATTTAAAAATAAATATTTTAAATTTTATTTTAAACATTATTTTTTATATTATTTATTAAAAAAAAGAAAAACAAAAAATGTAAATTTAAAAAATATTTATAATAATAAACAAATAGAATTCAAAAATTTATTTAATAAAAATGAAGAAATATTAAAATCAATTTCAAATCTTGAAAATAAAATTAAAAATATGATTACTGAAGGAGAAAAATTAAATAATGAAATAAATATTTACGAAAAAAAAAATGAAATAATTAATAAAAATAATGATATTTTATTAAATGAAGTTAATAAAGAAAAAGAACAATTCAAAAAAATATTTAATAATAATTTAAATCAATTAAATAATTTAACTAATAATTATTTTATAAATAATGAAGAAAATTTTTCTGAGGAAAATAAAGAAAAAAATG
>JAEEGK010010622.1_pt1 | contig 21212 bp, 16 predicted proteins | sample 8958771 | NCBI WGS metagenome assembly JAEEGK01 (sample SAMN16246547, study PRJNA631951) | gut metagenome | biome: gut microbiome; feature: rumen; material: SC-attached | host: Bos | place: Iran: Karaj | collected 2018-10 | reverse complement strand
ATTTTATTTTTGATAGAATGAAAAAATGAATTGTATAAATTAAATATAATATATAAATATTTTTTTAGATATATATAATTATTGCATTTATATATATTAAATAAATATTATTTTTTTAATTATTAAATAATAAAATATTGTTTTTTTTGGTTTTATAATTATTAATATAAAATATGACTTCAATTAATTTTAATAATAAATTTCCTATTCCTGTAAATTTTGAAGAAATATTGCATGAATATATAAAAACTGTTATAAAATATCAACCTAATAATATTGCTGAATTTAGTTATGAATATTTTAAAAATTTAGAAAATAATAATAATTATGAAAATGAACAAATTGATATAAATAATAATAATGATTATAATGAAATACAGAATGATAATGATAATGAAAATAAAAATAATTCTTTTGAAAATTGAATGATTAATATAGAAATTATAATTAAATAAATTTTATTTTTTTCAGTAATTATATAAGTATAAAAAATAAAAATAATTTAATATTGAATAATATAAAAATAAATTAATACATAAATTTAAAAATATAAATATATTAAAATTATAATAAAAACAAAAAATTTTTTATTTTAGATAAATAAATTATATATAACAAAATTAATTTTATTTTTTACACTAAAATAAATAATAATGAAAAAAATATTAAATTTAATATAAAATATAAAATAAAAAAATATTTTAATTAATAATTTTACACTTATATAAATAAATATATTTTTAATATATTAAATTTACATATATAATGTAAAAAAATAAATTACATTATACAAATTAAGCAAAAACTATAAAATAAAAAATTATAAATTAATAATCAATATTAATACTTATACATATAATATTAAAATTCATCAATAAATTGTTTAACAGAATTTAAGTTATCATCTTTAAATTCATTACTAATTTCTTCTTCATGTTTATTACTATAATTTATGTTAATTTTATATTCATTTTTTTCATTCGATTGTGCTTGAATATAATTTAAAATAGGTTCATTACATTCCTGAATTATATTTGCATCAATATTTTTATTTACTTTAGGAATAAAAGGTGGATTAATATTAAAACTCAACAATTGTTCAAAATCAAAATCCTGGAAAAAATTATGTGTTTTTAGCAAATTAAAATTACAAACTCTTTGCATAAGATTTTTACTTAAAATAATTTTAAAAAAAGAATTTATATTATTAAATTTAGGTTCATAAGGCAATTGTAGTTTTTTATTTAAAATTTGATAATATATATCAATAATTTCATTACAATTTTGTCCAAAAGGCACATAACCATAAAATATTTCAAAAATAGTAATTCCAACAGACCAATAATCACTACTAAATGAATAGCCTTGACCCATAATAACTTCGGGTGCTAAATAATGAGGTGTTCCACAAATTGTTTGAGTTACATCTTTATCTTTGAGTTCTTTTGCTATTCCAAAATCTATTAATTTTAAATATCCTGATTTATCTATCATACAATTATCTGGTTTAATATCTCTATGTAATATTCTTTTTGAATGGAGATAATTTATAATGCATAATAAAATTCCACCATAAAATGTTGCTTCATCCATTCTTTTTAATTCTGAACGTTTTTTTTTATCTAAAAATGTTTTTAATGTGATTCCTTCAATAAATTCCATTAAAAAAAAGAGATTTTCTTCGTTTTTTAAAGTTTTTACTAATTTAACAACGAAAGGATGGTCAATTTTAAGTAAAATATTTTTTTCATTTAAAAAATATTTCATTAAATTTTTATTATGTAAAATATCTTTAATAGGTGAATATTTAATTGCATATGTATTTTTTAAATTATGAACTAAATAAACTTTTCCAAATCTTCCAGTTCCTAATATATTTACATAATAAAGTTGATTTAATTCAATATTAATATCATTTAAGCTACTTAATTGTTTGATTTGATTTGATATATTATAATCTAAATAATTAAAATCTTCACTAGAAAGTAGATAACATTCAGTTAAACCTATCGAAGTATATGTGAATTGATATATCTCTCCTGTTAGATGAGGTATTTCTCCAAAGCAATTTCCACTTTCTAAAATTCGAATGAAATTATTATTTTTTTCTACTTTGACTTTTCCTTTTATTATTATAAAAAATTTTTCGGCTATTTTTCCTTCTGTTAAAATTATATTATTATTTGTAAATGTTATTTTAGATACACATTTTGCTATTTCTAAATATTTAGTTTCACGTAATGTTGAAAAAATTTTTATTTTTTTTAAATTATTTACTGTTTCTATTAAATCTAATTTATTTTGAGAATTATAATTTTTTTCGTTTGCCTTTATAATTTCTTTCCATGAAGCTTCTAATAATAAACTTTCTTCTTCACTAATAATATTTGCTTCTAAATTTTCTTTATTATTAATAATATCTTCCCCAAAAACATTTTCTTTTTTAGCAAGAACATTTTTATTTTTTTCATTTATTAATTTTCCTGAAATTACAACACATATTTTTTTATTTTTATTTGATTGTTTAGGGAAAACAACTTTATTATTTTCATAATAATTAATTCTAAAAATTTCAAATAATTCATCTTTTTCAGCAATCATAATTTCACTTAAATTAGAAAGAATAATACTATGACAAAATATTTCATATAAAATAACTTTTAAACATTCATGGCCTAAAACTTGTTTAATAGAATTGTATTCAATTTCGTATACTTTCAAAGTGTTTTTATTACTAACACTGAATGTATAACATGAAGGAATTGAAATAAAAAAATTAATATCACAAAAAGTTTCATTTTCTTTTAAATTTCGAATTTTTTTGAATTTTTTTGTTTGATGAACTTCTCCTGAAATTATAAAATAAATTCTATCACAAATTTGATTTTCATTTATTATTATTGAATTTTGAGGATATTCATTATAAGTTAATATTTTACATAATTCTATTTGTTTTCCTTTTTCTAAATATTTAAAAATGAAAATTTGTTTTAATACTTCAATTCTTTCATTTATTGTTTTTAAATTCATATATGAAAGAGCACTTCTATAAAACTCGCCTGAAACTCCTAATAATTTTGTTTTACCTTTTGAAACCGCATTGCATGTTCTGAATGTGTTTTCTTCAAAACTTTCAATTCCAAAAAAATCTTCTTTTTTTAAAACAATTTCATTGTTTATTGTATTCATATTATAATTATTATTACTATTTATGCTATTTCTATTATTATTATTATCTAATGTTATTGAAGGTGATGAAATAATTTGAGGCAAATTATTATTTGAATTTTGCTCTAAGAAATTTTTGTTATTAAATAATCGAATTTCACCTTCTTCTATAATATAAAATATTTTTGCTTCATCATCTTCTTTATAAATTTCATAATTATCATCTATTTCAAATGAAAAAAAACCAATTACAAATTCATTTATAGTTTCATCATCAAAATCATCGACTATGTGATTATCAATTAAAACTTCATGAATAAAAGTTTCTTGTTTTGTTGTTAAATAATCATTCATTTTATAATGTTTTTTTATTTTAATTCTTTGAATTTCACAATTTTGATTTTGAGGCATTTCTTCTTTTTCACTTATTTTATCTAATGAATTATTTGTTGTTTCTTTTTGACTACTGTTTATATTTGAATTTTTTATGCTTTTTATACTATGAAATTTTTGAGATGTTTTGTGTCTATTTTTATAACCTAATTTTCTATCCAATTCTTTATAATTTGTGTTTTTATTTAAATTATAATTTGTCAAATCATCGTTTATTAAAAAATTTGTTATTAATCTTTTTTTTTTCTTTAATAATTCTTCCATTGAAATTGTTTTTAATTCTTTTGCTGTTTGGCCTCGTTTTCTATTTCGGCCTTTAAAAGTATTATTTTCGTTGTTGTTGTTAATTATTTTAGCAGAATTGTTTGATTCTATTGTATTAAAAAAATTTTTTTTCGAATTTAAATCAAATTTTATTAGGTTTGATACTTTAACTGAATAATTTAATATTTTTCTGTTTCTACGTTTGTGTGGAGATGAAAGAATATTAACGTGATTTTTTTTGTTTTGTTCACTTAATTGTGAAATATTTATTGATTTTATTTTTGGGGAATTTTCATTATTGTCATTATTATTGTCATTGATATTTTTTGCTTTTGATGATTTTAATATTGATTTATTTTTATTTTCTACTACAAAATCTGTTGATTTATTAATGGTAACATTTTTGTTGCAACAATTTTTTTTAATTAAATTCACACCCATTTTATTCTTTTTTTAATTTAATAAAAGAAATTATTAATATTAATTTATTTATAAGAAAATTTATATTTATATTTATTTATAATATAATAAATATATTTAATATGTTATATAATAAAATATTTTTTTTATTAAAATTAAAATTTTATTTTTTCAAAAGGTTTTCGACGACTTGAACTAATTGAAATTTTTAAATTATTTTGCTCGTTTTGTTGTTCGATTTGAGAATTATTAAATAAATCTTCTTTTATTTCTTCATTATTATTATTATTTATATTTATATTATTGTTGAATTTATTATTTAAATTATCTGTTGAATTAATATTATCATTTAAATTATTTTTATTATCATCATTTTGATTTAGATTATTATTAATATTTTCATAATTTAGATTTTCTTCATTATTTTTATCTAAATTATGATTTGTGATTTTTATAGGAAGGTCATTTTTTTTGTTGTTATTATTTTTATCATTATTATTATTAAAATAATTAATATTAAATTTATTATCATTTTTATCATTGCTTTCAATTAATAAATTATTTAAATCAACACTTTTATCATTATTATTAATATTATTATAAGTTTTGAAATAATTTTTTTTATCATTTAATCTATCATTTCTTTTTACATTTTCAGTATGATTATATTTATTATTAGTATTATTAAAATTATTATCAACGATTGACAATTGTTTAGGAATTTTTCTTTGAAATACTTCATAAGACATATTAATATTTTTAAAAGAAATTGATTGAAAATTAAATTTTGTTTCAGTTCTTCCGTATTTATTAAATTTATTAGTTTTTTTTAATTCAAATGAATTTTTTAAATTATTATTTTCTTTTTGATTATTTTTTTTAAGTTTTTTAATTTGTTTTAATCTCATTTCATTAATATTTTTTTGTTGTTCCGAATCTGCAATTTTTTTATTAAGAATTTCAATTTGATTGTCAAATTGATTTAAAATATTTTTTTTTTCGATTAAAATTTTTTCTTCTTCGATTTGATTTTTATATAATTTAAATTCATTAATATTATTTTTAATAAAATTACATTCGTTTTCTAATTCATTAATTTTTTCTTTTTGATTTAAAATATAATGACTAATAAATTGATTGTATTGATTTAAAACGCAACTTTGATTTTTTAATAAAACATTTCTATGTCGTAATAAATCATATTTTTCTTTTATTTCTGAGATGTCATTAATGTAAATGTTTTTTTCTTGTTCGTTATCGTTTAAAAATTTTATTAATTTTATGTATTGATTTTCTAGTTTTTTATAATTATATTTTTTGTTTGATAGAGTTTGATTTAAACGTTTGTCTTTATCGTAATTTTCGTTGTCTGTGATGTATTTGTTTATTTTATTAAAAACGATTTGACAATTGCCTTGGAGAATTTTACGTGTTTTTAATAGTTTTTCTATTTCGTAGTCATCGAATTCTTTTTCTATTAGATTATTATTATTTATTTCTTCATTGTTATTTTCATTAATATTTTCATTATTATTTTCATTAATATTTTCATTAATATTTTCACTGTTATTTTCATTATTATTTTCATTATTATTTTCATTATTATTTTCATTATTATTTTCATTATTATTTTCATTATTATTTTCATTATTATTTTCTTCTTTTATTTGATTTTGTTCATTATTTTCTTTTTCAGATTTATTTTCTAGTTCTTCTTCTTGTCTAACTTCTTCTTTTTCTAAATAATCTTGATTTTGGTTATCTATATTAATATTATTTTTATTTTCTTCATATAAATTATTATTTTCTTGATTTTCTAATTCTTTTTCATTTAAATTATCTTCTTTTTTTTCTTCTTCTTGATTATTTTTTTCTTTTTTAAATTTTACCTGAATTCCTTCATCTTCATTTAATAAATTTTCTATATTTTCATTAATAATATCGTTTTTATTATTTAATGATTCATCTAAATTTTCATCAAATAAATTTTCTGACATTATTAATATTATTTATTTAGGTTATATTAAAAAATAATTTATATTATTATTATTATTAAATTATTTTTAATAAATTTTTTTTATTTAAACAAAAAAATAAAAATATTTTTTAAATTAAAAACAAAAAATAAAAAAGAAAAAAAAAATTAAAAAGAAAATTTTATTAAAAAAATATTTAAAAAATATTTAAAATTATAAATAAATAAATTATTTATTAATCGATATAAACTAGTTTTATCTAATTAATTCTAATAAATAGTTTAAAATTTTACTATTTAAGGGTTAAAAAAAGTTATTTATAAATAAATTAAATGAGTATAATCGAAAAAAAATTCATTTTAAATTCAAAATATGAAATTCCTTTCATAGATAATTTTTCAAATTTAATAACAAAAATAAACAATCTTTTAAATTCAGAAAAATTCATATTAATTACTGAAATTGATAACAAAAAAATAAAATTAAATTCAACAAATTTTAAAAAATTTCTAGAAAAAATAAAAAATAATTCCAATAAAAATATCAATATTCAAGCATTAAATATAATTAATGAAGATGATATTTATAATCAATCTGAATATATTTTTTATGGTGACACAAGAAATCTCAAAATTAATGAAGATTGTCAAAAAAAAAACAAAGGTTTCAAAGAAATGAAAAGAATAAATTATATTAAATTAAGAAAAGAAATTCAAAGAGATTTTAATAAATTAAATGATAATAATAATAATGAAAATGATAATGATAATAATAAAGAAGATAAAAATAAAAAAAGAATTTTAAATGAAAATAATATTAATGAAGAAGAAATTAATAATAATTATTGTGAAATTTCAAATGTTAGTCATAAAAAGAAAAAAAAAGGTGGAAAAAAAGAAAGAAGAAGATGGTAATATTAAAAACGTAAATTTTCACATTTATTTTAATATTTTTTATATAAATAAATATAAATTAATAAATATTATTTTAATTATTATTATTATTTAATTTAATAAAAAACTTTTTTATTAAAAATTTTCGATAAAAAAAAATTATTATTATTATTAAATGCCATCAAAAAAAACATTATTTATTTTTGATATAGATTCAACTTTAACAAAATTTGATTCTTGTTTATTTACATATAAATACACTTTAGGTGAAGAAGCATATAACAAAGCAGTTGAATTAGCGAAAGTTGAAAATTGGGTAGAATCATTTAATAGATTATATGAATTATTAAAAGAAAAAAATAAGAATTTTAATGACGTAAAAGAAGCAATAGAACACATAGAAATAAATGAAGGTTTTATTGAATTATTAAATTATTTACATTCAAATAAAGAAAAATTTGATGTTATTGCTATTTCTTCTGGTTATTATAATCAAATAGAATATTTATTAAAATTTAATAATATTTTTGATAAATTTGATGCGATTTTATGCATTAAAAGTGAATTATTATCGAATGGTTTAGTAAAAGCTTTTTATAAAGAAAAAGAACATAATTGTAAATTATGTAATGCTTGTCAATGTAAAACTGTTGAATATAATGAATATTTAAAAAATAAGGAAAATTGTTATGAAAAAACTATTTTTATTTGTGATGGTTTGAGTGATTTTTGTTTGGCTAAGAATTTAAATGAAAATGATGTTGTAATGCCTAGAAAAAATTTTAGTTTTTATAATAAATATAAGTCACAGGATGAAAAATTAAAGTGTAAAGTTGAAAGTTGGGAAAATGGAAATGATATTATAAATTTTATAAAAAAATAATTTATTTTTTTTCAAATATTAAATTATATATTTAAAATAATAAAATTAAAATAAATAAAAATGGGATGTATTCAACAAAATAAATCAATTAATATAAATCAATATTCTAATAATAATATTTTAATAAAAAAAGCTTTAAATAATAAAAAAAATAATAATAAAAAATATAAAAATTTTAATAATAATTTAAATAATATTCAAAATTATAATAAAAAAAATTTGAATTTCGAATTAGAAATTCCAATTATTGATAAAATAACAAATAATAAATGGCTTAAAATTTTAGATTTTTTAAGTTATAATGATTTAAAAGAAGTTGGAAAAGTGAATAAATTTTTTAATAATAATGTTAAAAATAAAGATATTTTATTAAAATTTTTTCAAAAAAGAAAATCACTTTATTCAATTGAATCATCAAATTTAGATAATAAACCAACTATTTATACAACAGAAAATTTAAAAAAAAATAATTTAAGTTTTTCTATTTTACAAAAAGAAAATTCTTTAATTATGGATGAAGTTTATGATTATGTAAATTTTGATTAAAAAATTAAATTACTAATCATAAACTTAATTTGTAAAATATTTAATTTATTTTTATATTATTAATTTATTTTTTCATTATTTTTATAAATTAATAAATGAAAAAATAAAAATTGTATTTATTTGAATATTATTATTATTTTTTCTATTAAAAATATGTTTATTAAATTTGTTATAAGAAAATATTAATTTTAATTTAATAAATAGTATGTTTATTTATTTTTAAATAATTTTATTTTAATTGAATTTAATATTAATTAATTATTATAAAAATTATTAAAATATTTTTTATAAAATTTTTGATAAAAAATGAACGAAAATTCAAAAAATTTTTTAAATAATAATAATAATAATAAAACAAATCAAAATGAAATAAATAATGACATAAAATCAGATAGTTTAAAATCATTTTTATCTACATTATCTGAAAATGAAGCGAAAAAAATTTTTATTCAAAACACTCAAAATTCAGAAAATTCACCGAAAAAAATAATTTCGCAAATTTGTTTAACTGAATCAACAAAATCTGAAGAAAATTTATTACAAATAATAATTAATAATTTAGAAATTGATGAAAATTATTTAAATAAATTTTATTCTAACGAAATTGATTTTAATGATTTATTAATATTAAATAAAGATGATTTAAAAGAAATGGGAATTCCAATTGGACCAAGAAATAGAATTTTAAATTTTATTAATAAATTTATTAATTATTTAAGTATAAATAATATTATTAATGTTGATATTAATGTTTTAAAAGATTATTTTAAAGAAAATAATTTTAAAAATAATATTCAAAATTTAATTAAAAATAAAGAAAATAAATTTTTCGATGAAAATAATAATTTCAATAATAATAATAATAATAATTCTATTCAAAATTCTACTATTAATATTATTCCTTCAAGAACATTCAATAGATTTAATAATAATAATAATAATAATAATAATAATAAATTTAAAATTAATGATAAAAAAATTAATAATAATAGTTTAAATGACGAAGAAAATATTAATATAAATAATAATAATAATATTTTAATAACTCAAAAAATAAAAAATTATTTAAATAACATTAATAATAATAATAATACTAATAATAATTTTTATACTAGTTTGTATAATTATAATACAAATTGTAATGTAAATAATTATTCTTCAGCGAAAAAAATAAAAATTTCTAATAATAATAATAATAAAAAAAATTCGAATAATAATTCAAATAAAAGAAATAATAATAATAAAAATAAAATTAAAATTAATAAAAGTTTAAATTATTCAAATTCAAATAAATCTTTTATTAATAAAATTAATAATGAATCTGTTAATAATAATTCAAAAGGTTTTAAAACGACAAATTTAAAAAAATATTATTTAAATAATTTAAATGATATTAAATATAAAAAAAATTTAAATTATGAAAAAACAATTAAACCTCAAATTAGTGTGAATAATTTAAATTCTGATAGAAAAAAAATTTATAATAATTTTAGTAAAATAAATTTAATAAATAAACAAAATAATTTTAGAAATTATTCTAAAGAAAATATTAATAATAATAGTATAAATTTATTATCAAATAGTTTAGAAGATTCTATTTTAAATAATAATAAAGAAAGAATTATAAAAATAACAAAAAAAAATAAAAATTTAAATTATAATAAAAAGTAATAAAATTGATTTATAAATTTTAAGTAAAAAATATAAATAAATTTTATTTTTATAAATATTGATTTAACTTATTTTAATAGTAATTTTGATTATATTTTAATAAAAAATAATTAAAATTTTTTAAGAATTTTTTTCAAACAATTAAATTTATTTTTATTTATATAAAAATTAATTATATAATTATTAATAATAATAATATTAAATATCATTTTTACTTTCTTTAATATTTTTTTTTAATTGTTCAATTTTTTTATCTTTTTCTATTAATAATTTATCTAATCTTTCTAATTTTTCTTCTAAAAAATTAATTTTTTCCGAATTATCAACTTTTAACATTGGATCATATTCATTTCCTTTAATTTTATCAAATATTTCATTTAATTCTTTTGGAATAGAAGTATTATATTTTCTTTTAAATTCATTCATTCCTCGGAAAATATTATTTTTTTGTAGAATTTCTTTATCAATTTCATTTTGAATTTTATTATTTTCAATAATCATTCTTTTTAATTCATTTTCTAATTCATAAATTTTAGTAATTGAATCAGTTTTTGCTTTTTCTTCCATGTAATAATTATAATTATGAGTAGCTAAATCAAAACTTACTTTATCATATTGTTCTTTTAATTTAATGTATTCTTCTTTAAGATTTTTTTTTTGTTCTTTAAATAAAACATTATTTTTTTTCATTGTTTCATATTTGTCTCTTTCAATTAATTCATATTTTTCATTTCCTTTTTCTTCAATGACTTTTTTTGTATTAAACAATTCTAATGCGTTATTTATAATATTGATTGTTTTTTGTGCTATGTTTGTATCTTCAATCATTTCTTTTAAAGTTTTTTGATTATTTTCTTTTTCTTCTTCTTCGTTATTATTTGCATTTAAGGATTTTATTAATGAACTGTTTGTTCCTTTGTTTTTTATTTTGTTATTGTTTTTTAATAATAATAAAGGATTTTTCATTTTCGTTGGAGATTTAAATTTATTTGGAGAAATGTTTAATTTACTATTGTTATTATTGTTAATAATTATTGATGATGAATCGTTGTTGTTGTTGTTGATTGGGTTATTTTTCATTGCGGATGTTGGTCGAATTGGAGAAAGAACATCGAACATTTTTTTAATTTATTTTATATTAATATTAATTAATATTATAATTAATTTATTTAATTATTGTTTATTTATTTATTTAATATTATTTATTTATTTATCAAATATTTACATTTTTTATATCATTTTTAAACATTTATATTATTGAATTTATTTATACAAAAAACAAATTGTAATAAATTAATAATTTATTATGTTTATAAATATAAAAATTAATAATAATATTATTATTATTATTTTTAATTTTGATAATAATATTTTTTTAATATTTCCAAAATAACATTTTTTTTTATTGGTTTTGAATGAAATTCTTTTATTACATCATATGTTTTAAGTTTTTCGATAATATTTTTTTCGATATGTGCTGAAATAATAAAAATTTTTGTGTTTTCATTGACTATTTTTTTATTTATTAAATCTTGAATATTTTTTGCTGTTTCTATTCCATCCATTACTGGCATCATTAAATCTAAAAATATTAATTTATAATATTTTTTATTACAACAAGATTTATTTTTTTTTTCTAAAATTAAATTAATACACTCTTTTCCGTTTGAACATACATCACATTCGACATTTAATTTTTTAAGTAAATTTTTTTGACTTACTAAATTAAAACTTTCGTCATCACATAATAAAACGTCATTACAATTACAAAATAATATATTTTTAAAATCTTTTGGTTGATAACTCATTTTATTTTTTACGTTTATTAATTTATCGTTCATATTATTTACTAATAAATAATTACTACTTTTTTCTTTAAAAATTCCAATATTTTGATTTTGAGGGGGTTCATTAAATAAACTTTTGTTTTGGCTTTTTACGAAATTAATTGAATGAAGTTTTTTTATTATTTTTTTTGATTTTTTTGAATTACCATTACTAATTATTGAATTGTTATTACTATTATTATTATAATTATTAAGATTATATGCGAAATTTGAGTTACCATTATTACTAATAATATTATTATTATAATTATCATTAATAATATTATTTTTATTATTTTTATTATTATTATTATTATTATTAATATTATTATTATTATTATTATTATTATTATCATTATTATTATTATCATTATTTTCATTATTATAAAAAGTATTATATTTAAAATAAGAACTGTCATTATTATTACTATTATTATCATTGTTTTCATAAGAAGAAGATTCGCTATTTTGATTTTCTTTAATTTCATTAATTAAATATTCATAATAATTTTTTTTCGTTTCTATTAAAGTTTCATTTGAATTATTATCATTATTCTTATTATTATTATCATTATTATTATTATTAATAATATTATTATCAATATTATTAATATTATTGTTATTTTTGTTATTATTATTATTATTATTTTCAGTTTGATTTTTTCCAAAAGTATAAAAAATACTTAATTTTTTATTTTCTTTTCTATAATAAACTATATTTTTTTTATCAGTTGCAATTTGAGTTTGATCTAAATGATCACAAGATTTAATAATACTTTTATTATATTTCAATTTACTATCATCAATTTTGCTAAGTAAACTTAATCTTTTAACAAACGTTAAATTACTTTTTGTTTTTGTTGTTGCTTTTATGAACGAATCATTTTCTAATTTATTTAATTCATTTACACTATCATTTCTTGATAAAATAGAATTTTTATTATGTTCGAAATTATAAGGAAAATTTTCATTGTTATTATTATTATTATTATAATCTTTATTTAAAAAATTAAGAAAATTTTTATTAAAAATGTTGTTTGGCGCAGTGAAATTTAGATTATTATTTTTGTGATTATTGTTGTTAATATTTGATAATTTCATGTTTGATTGATTATTATTATTATTATTGTTGTTGTTGTTGATTGTAGTGTTGTTTATTAAAATTGTTGTTGAAATATTAAATTGACGATTTATTGCACTTAATGTGGTTAATTTTTGTTGAGGACTTATTTCATCTAATGTGTAGTTTGTTTCGTCTTCTTTGTAATAAAAAAAAGGAATTGTTATTGAAAATAAAATGTTACGTTCTTCGTCTTCTTCTTCGTTGTTATTATTATTATTGTTATTATTACTATTTTTTTTATTTTTATTATTGCTATTATTACTATTATTACTTATTTTATCTTCAAGATAATCTTCTTCACTATCATAAAATTTGATTTTTATATTCAAAATTTGTGCTAATTTTTCACACAATTCTTTTGTCATTTCTATAGTTTGCACAGTTTCACTAATATCAAAATTATGTTTATATTCAATTTCAATATCAGTTAAAACTTGTGATTTTCTTTGATAAATATTATTAAGATTTTTTTTAGAATTTTTATGAAAAATTAATTTAATTTTTGAGTCTTTATTAAATAATTCATATGTAATATAAAATCCATTTTGTTTTTCTATTTTATAGTAAAGTAAAATATACAAACCTTTTAAAAAATTATTTAAATGAATTTCTTCAGAACAAATGTATTTATCATTTAAAAAATCTAATTTATTTTCATATGAAATATTTTTATATAAAAATAATATTTTAAATTTTTTTGTTATTCTATTAAAAATATATTCTAAATTTAATTTCGTATCAAATTTACTTTTTACGCTATTGTTTATTTCGAAATTTACACGAAAATACCAAATAAAATTCTTTATAAAAATCTTTATTAAAGATATTAATAAAATTATCTGCTTTGAATTAACGTAACTTAAATTGTTGTTTATTGTTGTATTAAAATTGTTGTTAATGTTTGTGTTTCCAAAAGTTGTGTTGTCATTTTCGAAGTTTTCAAAATTAATGCGATTGTCGTAATTATTTTCATAATTGTTAAAACTAATACTATTGTAATAAAAATTATTGTTATTATTGTTGTTATTATTATTATTATTATTATTATTATTATTATTATTATTATTATTATTATTATTATTATTATTAAAGCTATTATTATTATTATTATTAAAGCTATTATTATTAATATTAAGATTACTATTATTATTGTTATTGTAATTAAGATTACTATTATTATTGTTATTATAATTAAGATTACTATTATTATTTTTATTGTAAATAAGATTACTATTATTATTGTTATTATAATTAATATTACTATTATTATTAATACTATTATTATTATTATTATTATTATTAATACTATTATTGTTATTATTAATACTATTATTATTATTATTATTAATACTATTATTATTATTATTATTAAAACTATTATTATGAAAAATACTATTGTTATTATTATTATTATTAACACTATTATTATTATTATTAACACTATTATTATTATTATTATTATTAACACTATTATTATTATTATTATTAATACTATTAGTGTTATTATTATTAATACTATTATTATTATTATCATTAATATTATTATCATTAACAGCATTATTATTTATAGTTATAGGAATATTATTATAATTATTAAAGTTATTATTCATATAATCATTTTCAAATGGGTTATTTTTTAAGAGTTCCACAAAATTAACAAGAGCATTTAGAGGGTTATTTAATTCATGATACAAAGTGACTAAATATTGATATTTAATAGATTTTATTAAATTATTTTGAATAGAAATTCTTTCGTCATTATAATTATCAATACTTATATAAAAAGTATTATAATTTTTGATTATTAATTTAACATATATCATATCTTCTTGTGAAATATACGTTCCGCTAAATTCATTATTATAATTGATATTATTATCTTTGTTATTATTATTATTATTGAAAATATAATCAGAAAGATTTTTATTTTTATTTAAATTATTATTTTCCCATTTTTTATATTGAAAAAAAATATCTTTTAATTTTTTAATTTTAATATTTTTATCGACATTAAATAAATCCATTGCGTATTTATTAATAAATTTTAAGTGAAAATTCTTTTCTTTTTCTAATATTAATAAACCAATTGGAAAATAAGATAATTCATTAATATTCATTTTTTTATATTTAATAAATTATTATAGTTATAATTTTATATTATAATTTAATTAAATAAATATATTTTATTTTTAACAACAAAAAGATTTTTTTTTATCTTCAACAGGTTCGTAAATACTAATGTTTAAAGAATTTTCTTTTTTTGAATTTTTATGATTTGAATATAATTTATAACCTATTTCTTTAAATAAATCTTCTATACCATAATTTAATTTTGCTGATGTTTGTTTACATATTTTTGCATTTATTTTATCTGCAAATTCTTTTATTTCTTTAAGATTTACTTTATTATTATTATCATCATTATTATCATTATTATTATTATTATTATTATCATCATCATCATCAATTTGATCATATAAATCTTTTTTAGTTCCAACTATACATAATAAAACTTTATTAACATCGAGTTTATTTTTTATTGATTCATAGTAATTATTAAGATTAATTAAAGAACTTTTATCAGTTAAATCGTATATAAATAATATACAATCTGTGTTTTTATAGTATAATTCTATTATGCTTGAATATCTTTCTTGTCCTGCTGTGTCCCAAATATTTAAAGTAACATATTTTTTTAGATTTTTATAGTATATTTTTTTACTTTCAAAGCCGTATCCGATTGTTGATAAAATATTTTGATTAAAAGTTCCGTTTATAAATCTTTTTAATAATGATGTTTTTCCAACTGATGTTTTTCCTAATAAAATTACTTTAAAAATATTTTCATTTTCTTCTTCAATTTCAAATTCTTCTTCGATTTTTTCTTGTTTATTTTTTTTCATGTTTAATAATATTAAAATTATTAAAAAAAAAGTTAATTTTTATTAAAAAATATTTAATTAATTTTTTATTATGATGCTAATGATAATTTTGATTTTGTATAATTATTTTGATAAAGCCAAAAACAAAAATGTTGAATGATTTCTATTAATTCATCTTTTTCATTTTCTGTGAATTTGCAATAATTTTTATTTTCTAAAAAATCAGTAAAAAAATAATTACATTTTTCAGGGAAATTTTCTGCGTTTGAAAAAGTTGTAAATTCTTTATTAATTTCGTTTTTTTCTATTTGATTTACACATTCTCTAAATAAAATTAAAAATTTAATCATAAATTTAAAATAATTTTCATTCGTTTCTTTAAAATAAACATTCAAATATTTACAAATAATATTATCCGCAATTGAATCATCAAAATTAACATTATTATTAATATTATTTAAAATATAATTAAAAATTGGATGATCTTCGATTTTTTCATATTTTTTTTCTAAAAATTCTTTAATTTCATCAAAAACTTTATTACAAACATTATTAAAATCAAATATTAAATTTTCATTATTTTTTGTTCTATAATCTTTATAAAAAAAAGGTAAAAATTTATTTTTTTCATATTCATTATTTTCTCCGTTTGTAATTGGAAATTTTCTTGGTCTTCCGCGATTTTTTTTTTGAATATTATTTTTAATTAATTCTTCTTTATGTTTTGAATTTAAATGACTATTTAAAGCGGGTTTTGATAAATATGCTTTTTTACAATATTCACATATGAATTGTCTTCCTTCTAAATCTTTTTTTCCTCTTCTTTTTCTTTTTTCAGGCGTTTTTTTATTACTTTTTTCAATTATATTCTCATTTTCATTATGAATTGAATTAGATGAATTTTTTTCTTCAATTTTAAGCTCCATTTTATTATTATATTTTAATTAATTTCGAAAATTGAATTAAAAAAAAATTAAAATAATTTTATTTAATTTAAAAAAAAAAAATGATTCATTGCATAATGCTCATAAATCGTCAAGGAAAAATTCGTTTGATAAAATGGTACGAAAGTTCAAACATTCCAAACCGAATGAAATACATAAAAGACGTAGCAATAACAGTAATAGGTCGTTCCTCAAGATTATGTAATTTTTTGGAATGGGGCGAATATAAAATAGTCTATAAAAGATATGCATCTTTATATTTTATAACATTAGTCGATAAAGATGATAATGAATTAATTATTTTAGAAATGATTCATCATTTCGTTGAATGTTTAGATAGATATTTCGGTTCAGTTTGCGAATTAGATATTATTTTTAACTATCATAAAGCTTATTACATTGTAGAAGAAATTTTAGCTGCTGGTTTTATTCAAGAAAGTGATAAAAAAAGTATTATTAAAAATTTACAGTTGCAAGATTCGCAATTGCATGAAGAAAAAGAAATTGAATATAATACTAATAATAAATAAAAATAATATTAAAAATTAATATTTATTTGAATATTTAATATGAATTTTTCTGGTGTTTTTTTTTTGAAGATTCATGTTTTTAAATGCTTGTTCTAAAAATAGTTTTTTTTTGTTTTTGGATTTTTCTTTGATTGTTTTGTCTAAATTAATGTCATTTTCTCTTTTTGATTCGAAAATTGCTTCTTTGAATTGTCTTTCTCCGTAATTAACATTTTTTATTGTTTTTTGATGAACGCCTTGAAAATTTTCATCGAAAATAAATTCGCCTAAATTATGTTGATATTTAATAATTTCATTTTGAAGTTCTTTTTCTAATTTTTCATTCCAATTTTCATTATTTTCATTTATTTTTTTTTTGTTTTTGGTTTTAAAGTTGTTTTTTGTGATGTTGTTAATTTCGCTGTCGATGATGATTTGATCGAAAAGTTTGAATTTTTTTTTATGAATTTCTGGTCGATTTGAATTTGGTTGATTAATGTAATTTTTTATTTTACTTTCTATTAAGAAAATTTTTCCTTTTTTTTTGTTTTCAAATCCGGTTCGAATGAATTTTTCGTCGTTGTAAATGATTTTTTTCTTTTTTATTTCAATTTCTTCGTTTGTGTTTGAATTTAGATTTTTTTCGAAATTATTAATTTCGGTTTTTAATTTGAAAAGTTTTTTTTCTTTTTTAATTTCGTTCAAATGTTCTAAAAAAAATTGTTTGAATTTTTTGTCTTTGAAAGTGAAAAAATTTTTTTTGTTTTTTGGTGAATATGAAAAATTTGTTGATGTTAATAATAATTTTTTTGAATGATTTAAATTTGAAATTGTTTTGTTTTTATAATTTGATCTTTCGATTGTTGAATTTATTGAATTTAAATTTTTACTATTTTCGCTTGTTGTTTCATTAAAAAAATTTTTGTAATTGTTTGAATTTGAAATTTTGTGACTTTGCAAATGAAAAAAAAATTCTTCTTCTTCGTTTTTATTATTATTATTATTATTAATTAAATTATTATTTTTATTATTATTAATTAAATTTTCATTGTAATTTTGTAATAAATTTTTACTTTCTTTGTTTAAAAAATTTTGATATTTTTTTATAATATAATTTGAATCTTTTGGTTTTAATTTAATTTTTGATGATTTTGGTCTTTTTTTTATGTTTAATGCGTTTGTCATGTCTATTAAATATTTAAATTTTTTCATTTTTTTTTCGTTATTGAAGATTTTTATTGCTCGAGTTGGAATTAAATCGTTTTGTTCGTATTCAATGTCTGTTTCATTTAAAGTGTCTATGAATTTATTATTATTTAAAATATTAATAGTATTTATTCGTTTTTTTAAAATATTATAATGTAATTTTTTTGGTTTTATGTTTTTAAAAGTTGAAATATAATAATTCATTTATAATAAAAATTTTACAAAAATTTATTACAATTTTTATTAAAATTTTTATTAAAATTTTTATTAAAATTTTTAATAAAATGTTTAATAAAAAATTTTATTAAAAATTTTATTAAAATTTAAATTCAAAATGAAAGAAAATTCTTCTTCAAATTCAAACAGTGAAAATAATTCAATTCCATTAGAATCAAAACAACAAAATTTCGAAAATAATAATTTTTCATCCTCATCAAATTCAAATTTATCAATTCGCATTTCAATTTTTGGTGAATCAAAAAGTGGAAAAACTTCATTAATAAATTGTTATTTAAAAAAGTCTTTTTCTATCAAAAACGAAGACACAATTTTAAACATTCATTCAAAAAAAATTCTCATTAACAACAAAAACATAAATTTAATAATTTCAGAAATTAGTTCAAATCAAAACGATTTTTCATTATTAAAACAAATCACAAATGAATCGCACATTATTTTTTTAACTTATAATTTAGAAGAAAAATTAAACGAAAATATTTTAAATGATTTATTATTAAAAATTAATAATAAATTTTTGCCTATTTTTATTGTTGGTTGCAAATTAGATTTAATAAAAGAAGATTTTATTGAAAAATGTAAAATTTACGATGATTATGATGAATTATCATTTTTCGGCGAAAATGTAAAAGAATTTATTAAAAACAAAAGAAATAATTTTAATATTGAAGGTTTTTACATCACAAGCGCAATGTTGAATATTAATATTGAAAAACTTTTTAATGACGCTATTAAAACTGTTTGTTTTCCTTTTGTTGTTGAATTTTATGATAAAAAAGAAAATAATGAAAATGATGAGGAAATTTTAAATAAAATTTTGAATGTTAATAATGAAAATGGTTGTAAAATATTTTAATTTTTTTTTTTTTTTTTTTAATATTTTATTATTTATTTTTATTTATTTAAAATTTAAATAAAATGGGTTGTAATATTTGTAAACAACAATTAGGAAATGAAGAACAACAAGAAATTAAAGCGAATATTAAAAAACCACAAGAAAAAATTAATGTTAATAATAATAATAATAATATTAATAATGATTTTCATACGAATTCGAATGGATTAATGAATAGTAATTATTATAATAATAATTTTAATTCGGAAAAATCGCCTTCAATTAATGGATTATCATCTAAATTCTATGATGAAAGTTCAAATAATGGAAAATTCAAAGTCACTGCGAATTTTAATAATGAAGTTGATAGTAATTTCATTTCACATAATAATATTTATAGCAATAATTCAAATAGCTTAAATAATAATAATAATAATAATAATAATAATGGAAATAATAATAATAATAATTTAATAAGTTTTTCTAAAGAAAATAATAATAATAATAATAATAATAATAAAAATGTTTTTAATAATAATAATAATAATAATGATAATAATAATAAAAATTACAATTCAAACGAAAAAATAATCGAATTTAATTCAAATAATAATAATTACGATATTTTAAGTCAAAATTCAAATCAAATAAACCCAAAAACCAACAATAATAAAGAAATTATTAAATCATCCATTCCAATTGACATTGAAAACAACAACAACGAAAAAATATCAACAATTTCATACGATCCTAATTTAGAACCAAACGACGAATTTAGTCGTTACATTTTTCACGAATTAAACAACATTCGACAGAATCCTCAAAATTACATAGATTTAATTACAAAAAGTGAGAGCAACATTTTGAAAGACAAAAAGAATCGTTTGATTTATAAATCAAAAGTAAAAGTTGCTTTGAATAAAGGTTTGCCATCGTTTGAAGAAACGATAAATTTTTTAAAGAATTTACAGCCGATGAATAGATTGTATTATTTACCGAAATTAACTGTTGATATTCCAACAACAGAAGAAGAAATTAAAGATAAAAATTATTTGAAGGTAAAAGTTGGGGAAAAAATAGAAGAAGGAATTAATATAAAATCGTATTGGCGAGACATTATTAATGATGCTGAAACTTCGTTTTTGTTGATGATTGTTGATGATACTGGAATGAAACCTGGAATGAAAAGAAAAAATATTTTTGATAGTAATATGAAATTTATTGGAATTAGTTCGATTAGTATTAATAAATATTTTGCTTGTTATATTGTTTTTAGTGATAGAGATAATTAATTTTTTTTTTTTTTTATTTAATATAAATATTATTATTTTATTTATTTATTTTTTTTTTAATGAAATTTTGATTTTATTTGTAAAATTTTAAAATTTTAATGGAAATTTGGGGATTGGGGATTGGGGATTGGGCCCAATCCCCAA